>SL_5KL_010_SEDDRAFT_10002313_pt1 | contig 10675 bp, 9 predicted proteins | sample SodLakKL_010_SED_FD_9118 | JGI IMG/M metagenome (IMG submission 9118)
CCACAAACATAATGATCAGGGCCTGGATAATTACAACCAGTTCCCGGGGGACATCGGTCAGGCGGTCCATGGCCGCGCCCCCCGTTCGTAAAGCCCCAAACAGCACCGCGGCAAAAAACACTCCTACAGGGTGATTTTTTCCCAGCAGGGCTACCGCAATTCCCATGAAACCCAGGTCCGGGGAAAACCGCTGGATAAAGCGGCCGTGAACTCCCAGAATCTGTTCTACTCCGGCCAGGCTGGCTAAACCTCCGCTTAATACCATGGCCATCACCATATTCCGCGATACACTTATTCCCCCGTATTCAGAAGCAGTGGGGTTGAAGCCAACTGCCCTGATTTCATAACCCAGTCTGGTCCGCCACAGGAAAATATATACCAGTATTATAGCCACGATGGCCAGGAAAATTCCGGTATTAAGGCGGGTAGGCGGGAAAAAACGGCTGAGCTCTGCCGTAGGGAGAATCCTGGCAGTTTCCGGCGTCCACCGACCTCCGTGAAAAGGACCCGTAACCAGGTAATCGGTTAAAAAGTAAGCCACAAAATTCATCATGATGGTATTTATTACCTCATGAACACCGAGCTTGGCCTTGAGCAGTCCGGGCACTGCCGCCCAGATCCCTCCGGCCAGCATTCCTGCAGCAATGGCCATTGGCAGGTGAATTATCTTGGGAAGTCCACTGAAAGAAACTCCAACAATCACCGCAGCCATGGCTCCCACATAGAGCTGCCCCTCGGCTCCGATATTAAACAGGCCGCAGCGGAAAGCAAAGGCCACTGCCAGCCCGGTAAAAATCAGGGGTGTGGCCCGCTGCAGGGTAGCAGCAATGCTGCTTACTCCCACCAGGGAGTTGGTAAACAGGACCCGGTAGGCTTCCAGGGGGTTCTCCCCGACGATCAAAATAAAAATTGCACCAACCAGGAGGGCCAGAATTACAGAAATAATTGGGGTTAATAATTCCCTGGAGGTCAGGCTACTCTGTTCCAGTTTCAACTTTATCCCCTCCCTCATCGGCCTGGGCTTCGCCACCCAGCATCAGGCTGCCCAGTTTCTTTTCATTGGCCTCTTCGGCCGGCATAGACCCTACAATCCGGCCCTCATACATTACCACAATTCTATCACTCAGGGAAAGGATTTCATCCAGTTCTGCGGAAACCAGGAGAATGGCTGCACCCTTATCCCTTTGCTCAATTATCTGGCTGTGAATAAATTCAATTGCCCCGATATCCAGGCCCCGGGTTGGTTGAGAACAGATTAAAAAGCGGGGGCGGCGGGAAATTTCTCGGGCTGCAACAATTTTCTGCTGATTACCCCCGGAAAAAGTACTTACCTGCTGCTGAATATTGGGGGGGCGCACATCGAACTCTTCGACCAGTTCCCGGGCATTGTCCTTGATGGCCTTTTCATCCCGGAGAAAAAACCTCCCCACAAAAGGCGGTTCAGTATGCAGGCCCAGGATCATATTATCTGCCACATCAAAATCCAGGATCAGGCCCCGCTTGTGCCGATCCTCCGGTATATAGCCCATTCTCTTCTTTTTTACCTGCATCGCCGAAAGGTTCTGTAATTCTTTATCTTCCAGCACTACTTTTCCCTTGTCGGTCCTTAAAAGACCTGTTATTGCTTCCACCATTTCCTGCTGCCCATTGCCTTCCACTCCGGCCACCCCCAGGATTTCTCCGCTGTGGATTTCCAGGGAAACTCCCTTCACCCGGGGGGTTCCTCTTTGATCCCGAACCTGGAGGTCGGAAACGGAAAAAATCTTCTCTCCCGGCTGGGCCTTCTCTTTTTCCACCCGCAGGAGAACTTCCCTTCCTACCATCATTTCTGCCAGTTCCGGGCGATCGGTTTTTTCAGTATCGCGGGTTCCCACCAGTTTTCCCCGCCTCAGAACGCTTACCCGGTCGGAAACAGCCAGAACTTCCTTAATCTTGTGGGTGATGAAAATTATGGTAGTCCCCTGTTTTTTCAGGTTGCGCATAACCTGGAACAGCTCTTCGGTTTCCTGAGGAGTGAGCACCGCAGTAGGTTCATCCAGGATCAGGATATCAGCCTTGCGATAAAGGGCCTTCAGTATTTCCAGGCGCTGCTGCTGACCCACGGAAATATCCTCCACCCGGGATCCTGGTTCAACCCTCAGCCCATATTCCCGGGAAAGCCGACTGACCTCCTTTTCCGCCCTCTTAAAATCAATAAAACCATTTTTGTGTAATTCTTCTCCCAGAATTACATTTTCAAAAACAGTCAGTGGTTCCACCAGCATAAAATGCTGAAAAACCATACCGATACCGAGGTCAATAGCCTGGCGGGGGTAATTAATCGAAGCTTTTTCCCCCCGGAGATGGATTTCTCCTTCATCAGCCTGGTACAGCCCGTAAAGTATGTTCATCAGGGTGGATTTTCCCGACCCGTTCTCTCCTACCAGGGCGTGAATTTCCCCGGAGCGAATATCCAGTGAAATATCGTCATTGGCCACTACCCCCGGAAAACGCTTGGTAATATTTTTTAACTCCAGGATATTCTCCACAACCACTACCTCCTAAAGAGCAAAGGAGGGGAGAGCCCCTCCTTTGCTGTCTTTACAATTCTTTAGCTCTGCTTAATCGTGGGCACTTTTGACGTTGATTTCACCGTCAATAATTTTTTGCTTGACCTCTTCGATCCCTTCTTTCACCTCATCGGGAATGAGATCAGCGGTGTAGGGGAAGTCGGTGAGGCCAACACCCTCATCAGCCAGACCGAAGCGGTGAACACCGGCATGGAATTCACCTTTAACCAGGTCAGCAATTACATCATAAACTGCAGTGTCCACTCTCTTGAGCATGGAGGTCAGAATGTACCCGGGAGCAATTCCGTCCTGCTCATCGTCAACTCCGATAGCAAAGAAATCATTTTCTTCTGCTGCTTCAAAAACGCCCATCCCGGTTCCACCGGCAGCGTGATAAATGATGTCCGCTCCACGCTCAAACTGACTTACCGCCAGCTCTTTTCCGGTACCTGGATCACCAAAGTCCCCGGCATAGTTAATCAGGATAGTTGCATCGGGGTTGGCATGGCGAACTCCCTGCTCATATCCAGTCTGGAAGTTAAAGATTACCGGAACTTCCATTCCACCGACAAAACCAACTACATTGGTTTCAGTCATTCTACCGGCCAGGTAGCCAGCCAGGAAAGAACCTTCGTGCTCTTTGAAGACCAGGGAGGCCACATTGGGCATATCAGCCAGGTAATCGCTGTCCACGATAGCCAGCTTGGCATCGGGATAATCCATGGCAACGGCTTCTAAGCCGGACTCCTGCAAAAATCCAATGGCAATTATCAGGTCATAGCCTTCCTCGACGAAAGCCCGCTGATGATCTTCCATTTCCGCTATGTCATCGGGCTCCACATAATCCAACCGAATGCCAAACTCCTCTGCTGCCTGGGTAGCACCAGCATAAGCCGCGTCGTTGAAGGACTCATCACCCAGACCACCAATGGAAAACACCACTCCAACCTTGAGCTCACTCGCCTCGGCTGCCTGCCCCAGGGGCATTGCCACCAGCAGGGTTAACACAAAAATCAGGGCCATAAATTTACGCACTATAACACCCTCCTTTAATTAATTTCTGTCCGCTTATAATTATTTCGTTATCGGAACCAAAACTCCTTTCTTGATGTTTCCCAGCACCTCTTTTATTCGGCAAATTTTTTCAAATTCCTGCTGGAGAAAGGATTCCCAGGGATCTCGTGGAAAAGGCATTTTAAGGAGGATTTTTTATGTGGAAATGGTGGGCTGCGCGGCGTATTGAAAAAAATATTCCCCCCTCCCTCCAGGATTTGATCGCCTTCCTGGGACAAAAAGGATTCCCCGCTTTTCTGGTCGGTGGTTCCCTGCGCAGTTTACTGCTGGGGCAAAAACCCGGGGACTGGGACTTTGCAGTGGAGGGCAGTTCCCTGGAAATAAAAAAAATTTTCCCCGATCACCGTGGCCCGGGAGGCCGGTTCGGGACCCTCCTTATTCGCTGGCAGGGCCGAACCGTGGAACTGACCTGCCTGGAATCCTGCAGCATTGTCCAGGACCTCTGGCGCAGGGATTTCACCATTAATGCCCTGGCCTGGAACCCCCAACAGGGTCTAATTGACCCTGCCGGAGGGCAGAAAGACCTGCGCCGAAAAATAATCAGGCCTACGGGGAATCCCCGGGACCGTTTTCGGGAAGATCCCCTGCGCATTATTCGCTTTTTTCGTTTTCAGGCCGAACTGGATTTTGCGGGAACCACCTCCCTCTTTGCAGCCATTGATCCCACCCTATTACCGGGAGTTGCTCCGGAAAGAACGGGAGCAGAAATGGACCGCCTGCTGCCGGGCATTGGGGTGGAAAAAGCCCTGCAGGGCATGCTGGAAACGGAAGTCCTTACATCCATTATTCCCGAATTTAATTCCCTGCTGCAGGTGCCGGGGGCAGTTGAACATGTCCGGCGCACAGTTGGTGCTATCCGTCCTGATCGCGACCTGCGCTGGGCTGCCCTGCTGCATGACATCGGCAAGGGCATCACCTATAATCCGGGGAACAGACCCCTGTTTCCCGATCATGAAAAAGAAGGAGCCCGGATGGCGGAGGAAATATTAACCCGGCTGCGGCTGGCCCACAGCCGGGTGGAAAAAATAACCACCCTGATCCGCTGGCACATGTTTGAGCTGGATCCCATGCTCAGTGATGGAGCCCTGCGTCGCTTCATCAGCCGGGTGGGCCGGGAAAATGTAATGGACCTGGTGGAACTGCGGCGGGCGGACATAATCGGGACTACCCGGCAATTTCACCGGGCCGGCCCCCAGATCCAGGCCTACCTCCGCCGAATCCAGGAACTTTTGGGGGAAGATCAACAGTTTACCCGGGAGGACCTGGCAATTGACGGCCATGATCTCATGGAATATTTTGACCTGGAACCAGGTCCCCGGGTGGGAGAACTCCTGGATAAGGCCCATCAATGGATCCTGGAGGATCCTTCCCGCAACATCCGGGAAGAAATACTGAACTACCTGGAACAGGAAAAAAAATGACCCGTGCCGGCCAGCAATCTTCAGCGCCAGCCAGTTCGGGCCTCCTGCAGTTTTTCCTCGAGTTGTAGTAGGTCACCCAGAAAAACCTTCAATTCCGGGTGAGCCAGCTGGTAAAAAACTTTCAAACCCTCTTTGCGGGTCTGGACCAGCCCGGCCCGCCTTAATATGGTCAGGTGCTTGGAAATGGTGGACTGGGCAAAGGGTAATTCTTCCACCAGTTCGCAGACACATTTTTCCATCCCTACTCCGGACAGGGTCTCCATAATATAGAGGCGGGTGGGATGGGCCAGGGCTTTCAGGATCTCAACTCTTTCCATGCTGTTCCTCCTTCTCCTCAGGACCCATGGGGTTTGCGGCAGGGAATCAGGAGGGTGGGCTGCTGGGAGCGCCGGGCCACGGCATCAGCAGTGCTGCCCAGAAAGAGCCGCTGCAGCCTCCCCGTTCCCCGGGTAGAAAGGACAATCATTGAAGCCCCGGTAGCCCCGGCAACTTCCATTATTTTTTCCGAAGCTACCCCGACCTCCACCCGGCTATATACCGGTATATCCAGATCGTGAAAGCGCCGGGACATTTCCTCCAGGCTGTACTGATATTCTTTCCTGTTTTTTTCCAGTTCCTCCTGATCCTCGCTGCTTTCAATTACAGCCACCAGGTTAACCTGTCCCACATTCCGACCCAGGGCCAGAACCTTTTCCAGGGCCTCTTCGGAACAGTAGGAGAAGTCTATGGGCACCAGGATATTTTGCAGGCGGTGGGGACTGAATGGTTCAACATTATGCCCTTCCCCGGCCTGATATTTTTCCACATATACCGGGATTTCACTGCTGCGGATAATATCAAAAGCGGTGCTCCCCAGGAGTAATTCCCGTAAAAAGCCCTTGCCGTGAGAGCCAACCAGGATCAGGGAAACATTCTCCCGGCGGGCAATGTCCACAATTTTCTGCGGAGGATAACCCAGCTCTACCCTGACCTTAACCTCAACTCCCAGTTGGAGCAGCCTTTCCTTTTCTTCCTCCAGGGCTTCTTTATTATGCCTTTGCAAAACCGTGGAGGCCATGGCCGAATCCTGAACATCAACCACATGAGTCAGAACCACTTCCCGCAAACCCAGGCCCTGGAATTCCTTTACACAGTGCTCCAGGTTGCGGGCCGAAGCAGAAAAGTCAGTAGCCAGAAGGACTTTTTCTATCAGCATTGGCCCACCTCCCCCTTAAATATATTCCTAAAATACCATAAAGGTATTCCCCTGTCAAATTATCGGAGCCCGCAGGGCTAAAGCCCCAGACCTGCTGGCCTGAAAACTGCAAAAAGGAGGTCTCCTCATGCTGGGACAGATTGGAGTGCTGGAACTGGCCCTGCTGCTGGTTCTGGGTATAATTATTTTTGCCGGGAAGAAACTGCCCCTGATTGGCCGCTACCTGGGCCGGGCCATAAGGGAATTTAAAAAAGAACACCGCAAATAGGGGGTAGGCTACAGGTACTGCTCCAGCCACCCTCTTATTTCTTCCAGCCGCCGCAGGCGGCTTTTTGGTTTCCCGGATCGGGATAGCTCGTGATTTTCCCCTCTAAAAATACAGAGCCGGGTGGGAGTGCCACCTTTTTTCAGGGCAGTAAACATCTGCAGACTCTCCACCAGCCAGCAGCGATAGTCTTCTTCGGCATGAATAAAAAGGGTGGGGGTTTTTATTCGGGGAGCATAGGCCAGGGGAGATTTTTTCCAGAGCCCCTCATTATCCAGCCAGGGATCTGCTCCCAGCTGATCGGGAACGAAGAAAAACCCAATATCTGTAGTCCCGTACATGGAAACCCAGCTGCCGATACCCCGCTGAGAAACAGCCGCCTTAAAACGCCGGGTTTGACCCACAATCCAGCTGGTCATAAAACCCCCGTACGAACCCCCGGCCACTCCCAGCCGTTCTTCATTCAGCCAGGGGAACCGGTCCAGGGCCGCATCTACCACCTCCATCAGATCCTTATAATCCTGCTGCCCGTAGGCCCCCCGAATATCCGCAAACTTATTACCCCTGCCGTCACTGCCCCGGGGGTTGCTGAAAACTACCGCGTATCCGGCGGCGGCGAGAACCTGCATTTCGTGGAAAAAAACCGGCCCATAAGCGGTTTTGGGCCCCCCGTGAATCTCCAGTAGAAGGGGATATTTTTCTGCAGGATTAAAATCCACCGGCTTAATTATCCAGGCCTCCAGGTCCTGTCCATCAGCTGTCGTCACTGGAAAGGGTTCCGGCTTCTGAATTATTTTTTGTTCCTGATAATCCTGATTGAAAGAAGAAACTTTTTCTTCCTCCTCCCCCTGCCGCCAGTAAAGTTCGGGGAGATCAGTCCCCCGCAGGGCTACATAACAGCAGGCATCACCGTAATAATCAAAGCAGCTTATTCCTCCGGGAAAATGGATCAGTTTTTCCAGGTCGTCCTCTTCCCATTTCCAGAGCCGGACCCCGCTTTCTTCTGTAGTCAGGAAATAGAGGGCCCCTTCCCGGACCAGAAACTCCTGACCCCCCTGCAGTCGAACATCACTGCCCAGCCTGAATCCAATGCTTTTGTCCATGGCGGTCACACACTTCCGGTCCCCGGTAAGCAGATCAAAGGTATATAATTCCCGATTGGTCCCCAGCCCCATGGCCTCCATATCGGTGGCGGCGAAGATGCCCCGCTCCCTGTCCAGGAAGCGCACCTGATCAATAATCAGATCATCGGGGGTTTCCTGAATTATTCGGCCCTGATGGAGGTCATAAAGGCATACTGCCCCGGTCACAGCCATCTTTTCCGCAAAGTTCTGCCGGACCAGCAATATTTGATTTTCCTGGACATCAAAATCCTTAATCTGATAGGGTCCCGAGGTCAGAGGTTCCAGCTTATCCAGGTCCAGAAAATAGCGGTAGAGGTGATCCCTCTGACCGCGGATAAATCCCTGCCCATTGTTCCAGAAAGGTAGTTCCTCAATGACCTCCACTTCCTCCGGCTCTTCTTTTTTCTCCATTTTTTTCTGACCCAGCAGGATCAATTCTCCCGGTCCACCAGCCTGCATGGACCTGATCTCCAGGGGGAGTTCGGTCAAAAGTTGGGCTTCTCCGCCGTCGACCCTGATCCGGAACAGCCCGGTTCCTTCTTTTTTCTCCGGGCTGACCTGACGGGCAAATACTATGGTTTTCTCGTCCAGCCAGGCCAGGGGACCGTCATGGGGTCCTGCAGTCAGGGGCCAGGGTTTTCCGGTTTTTGATTCATAAATCCAGATCTGGCTGGCATAATCATTTTCTTTTTCCCGGGGCTTTTTGACCGTAAAGGCTACTTTCCTTCCCCCCGGAGAAAAAATTACATTTCCGGGAAACCTGAACTGCCACAGATCTCCCACCGCTACTCTTTCCATCAGGGTTCCTCCTCTCCAGCATGAGTGCTGCACCAGGGGCGTTCCGCCTCCTGATTGCGGAGCATAATAATATACTGAAAATAATCGGTGGTTACTCCCCGGCTGTGCCGGGTCAAAAAGTGAAGTTCTTCGTTAAAGGGAGAAGTGGGGGCATTTAACCGGAACATCGTTATTTCACCTGATGCAGCCCGCCGCAGCTGATGCAGGTCTGCAATTTCCGGAGAAGTATAATCCTCTTCCTGACCACTCCTGGGATCCAGGCGACGGCAGTGATCATAAACATAGTAAATACTTAGGACCTGTCCCTTATAGGGGGAATCAGGGCCCTGTAAAAGAGCCCCCAGCCAGTTAATGCCCAGCCGCATTCTCTGCAGAACGTGATTACCTCCCCACTGTCCAAAAAGGGGGCCCCTGTTCAGCCGACCCTGCAGGGCCAGCAAACTGGACAGCACATAATCTTCCCGGACCTGTTCTCCCTGACCCCAGGCCCCGGTGGTGCGGTGCAGGCTTTCCACCACATACTCAAAATGAAACCAGTTGTCGCCAAGGATTTTTTGCAGCTCCTCTTCTTTTCCCGGCACCTCACCCTGCAGGTACCGCGAGAGATCCAGTGCTGCGCTGCGAACCCCGGAACTGTAAAGCTGATCCACCCCCTGCAGCTCTCGGAAATCAGCCGCCAGCTGCTGCAGGGGCTGCAGAATATCCGCATCAGTTTTCTGTAAAAGATAATCCAGGTAGATCACCGGGGAGGTCAGGGGCAGTTCCAGATCCAGACCCACCACCTCAATCCTTTCCTCTGGGGGCCTTTCCCGGTTAAAACGGGCCAGGTGCTTCCAGAAAAAATAATGCTCCTGGCTGGACCAGGCCGAGCCTTCCAGCTGGGAAAAAACCAGCTCTAAAAGGTCTTCCGAACCTCCCTGCAGATAGCGGTTCAAAAGATCCCCCAGCCCATAACCTCCTTCCCAGACTAAATAGCGAACCCCGGCCTCCCGGTGCAAAAAAACAAGGAGCTGATAGGCCAGTTCGTTATTGATGGCCACCCCGTGGGCTTCTCCGGCCAGGAATATTTCCATTCCGGCCAGGTCCTCCTCCAGCAGGACGAAAGCATACTGCTGCTCCAGGTCTTCCCGGTTATTCCGGAGATAGTCCAGATCCAGGGCCCGGGCAGAATTTCCCCCACTAACGGCAAGAAAGAAAAGGAGGACCATTAACAGGCACTTCATGGGTTTTCACCGGTTCCAGCCCCACCCCATTCCCCGGTAATTGCTTCTTTTAGCAGGGTAAAAATCCTGCGGGAATCTGCCTCCAGGCAGATTTCCACATTGGGTTTTTCTCCGCTCACTTTAGAATAATCAATGGCGGTGAGACCCCGGCCCCAGAAGCCACTTGTTTCTACCGCGGCGAACAGTTTCTCGACCCGGAGCATTACGCCGGGATCAATGGCTGCAGCTGCTGCCACCAGGTCGGAGAGAACAACTCCCCGGACCCCCATTTTTTGCTCAATAAAACGCGCAAAAGGCCGGCACATTTCCAGGAAAACCCGGGCTACCTGGCCTGTCCCCAGTTCCTTTTCCAGTTCATCCAGGGGAAAAATAATATCTACGGTTGGTTCCCAGGGAATCAAAACCAGGGGCAGCCCGGATTTCAGAATCAGGGCCGCAGCCTCAGGATCAGCCGCAAAATTGAATTCCCCTACAACTGTGGTATTGCCCTGGGCCCGGCTGGCACCTCCCATTATTACCACCTGGCTGATCTTTTTTACCAGCGACCGGTCCGCGGCCACGGCCAGGGCAATATTGGTCAGAGGACCCAGGGTTAAAAGGCCCAGTTCCCCGGAATATTTCTGCCCCGCCTCCCGGATCATATCCACCGCGTGCTGGCTTTCTTCCCGGGCCCGGGGCTCATCTCTTTTAATTTCTCCCAGCCCGTCGCTCCCGTGAACCGAACCCGCACTGCGCCTTTTTTCCAGCAGGGGGGCTTCGGCCCCGGCATAAACCGGGGTAGCAGTCCCCAGGAGATCCTTCAGAAACAGGGCATTCTGCAGGGCCTGATCCAGGTCCACGTTGCCGTGAACAATGCTCCAGGCCAGGACCTCCAGGTGCCTCTCCGCAGCCATTATTGCGGCAGCATCATCGACTCCAGGGTCAGTATCAATAATCCACTTCATTTTTATCCACCTCCTGAACCATCTTTTCCACTGCTTCTCCTGTGGGCAGGGAATCCTGGGCCCCCAGCCGGCTGGCAGCCAG
>SL_5KL_010_SEDDRAFT_10002314_pt1 | contig 10671 bp, 8 predicted proteins | sample SodLakKL_010_SED_FD_9118 | JGI IMG/M metagenome (IMG submission 9118)
CCAGTGTTCTGCAGAGGGGGTTACCAGTTTTGTTGTGTAATCAACTTGAAAAGGATCATAAACAGTCAGGTAAGGACCAATCATTGAAACAAGAACTAAAAATAAAATAAAATAACCGCCATAAAGAGCTGCCTTATTACGTTTTAGCCTTCTATATGTCAGGCGCCAGCCTGCTTCTGGTCTGGGTGCGCTTGCAGCTTCAGTTATTACCGGTGAACTGGCAGTTGAATTGCTCATTATGACCATCTTTCCTTTCCTGTGGATTCCCGATAATACTTTATAATTTATCTCAAGAAAAAGCAATAGTATATAAAAATATTTTTTTCACAAAGTATATATAAGAGCATCTGAGGACTTTTTTAGCTAGAAAAATAATGTATTCCCAAGTTATAATTATTATAGTATAATACCTCTGTAATGATCAATGCATACCAGCTGACAACAGGTGTCATGCTTTAACAGGCTGCTATGTATGTGAAATTACAAAAAATATTATTTAAGGGGGTATTTTGGTTTGAAAAAAAGAAGTCTTTTGTTGTTGGCTGTTTTGGTTTTTGCTGTCGCATCACTGGTCTTGGTAGCCTGTGAAACAGATGTTGACACACCAGACGTTGATGTTCCTGCAGATGTTGATCAGGACCTGATCGTTGCCAGGGTTTCTGATTCAGTGTCCATGGACCCGCAGGGTTCCAACGACATGCCATCAGCTGTGGTAAGTCATCACATCTATGAAACTCTTGTTCAGTTTGATGAGGATCTGGTGCTGCAGCCGCTGCTGGCAACAGATTGGGAAATGGTTGACGATGTGACCTGGGAATTTAAGCTGCGTGAAGGGGTTAAATTTGTTGATGGGACCGATTTTAAAGCAGATTCGGTAAAAGCAACTTTTGAAAGAATCCTCGATCCGGAGATAGCTTCACCTCGCCTGTTTCTCTTTAGCATGATTGAAGAGATCATCGTGGTTGATGATTACACAGTGCAGTTTGTTTTAGAAGAACCCTTTGCTCCTTTCCCGGCTCACCTCTCTCATGGCGGTGGTGCAATCGTCAGTAAGGCGGCCATTGAAAAGGATTACGAATTGATGGCTGAAGGTCAAGAGCCTTCATCTTACCTTGGTGAAAATGCTGCTGGAACCGGTGCTTTCATGCTTGAAGAGTGGGTTCCGGGGGAATTTGTCAAGCTGGTTCGCAATGATGATTACTGGGGAGTAAATGCTCTTCTGGATTCAGTAACATACAAAGTTGTACCTGAGCCTCTAACCCGTATTTCTGAACTTGAAACAGGTTTTGCTCATATTTCCGACCCCATTCTTCCCAGCGATCTGCCTCGCGTAGATGGTATGGCAGATGCCGGAGTCTACAGGAGGAACTACACTACTTTATTCTATCTTGGTTTTAACTGTGAAAAACCACCATTTGATGATGTCCGGGTTCGCCAGGCTTTGTCCATGACCCTCGATAAAGATATTATCGTTGATAACATCTTTGAAGGCACAGCAGTTCCAGCTCATGGACCAATTGCTCCCGGTGTCTTCGGGTATGATCCGGCGGCTACATCGCCTCCGGTAGATATGGAAAAAGCCAGGGAACTGCTTGCTGACGCAGGTTATGAAGATGGTTTTTCATCAACCATATGGACAAATGACAACCCCATCAGGGTTCAGATTGCCGAGTATGCCCAGTCAACCTGGCGTGAACTTGGTATTGATATTGAGATTGAAGTTCTTGAATGGGGTGCATATCTTGAAAATACCGCCGCTGGAGAGCACGACATGTTCCTGCTTGGTTGGGTTACCGTAACTCTCGATGCAGATTACGGAACCTATTCATTATTCCATTCGGAAGAACATGGAAGTGCGGGGAACCGCTCCTTCTATACAAATCCAAGAGTTGATGAACTGCTTGAAAAAGGGCGGACAGAACCTGATCCGGACGCGCGGATTGCTGTCTACTCTGAAGTTTCTGAGATACTAATCGATGAGGCGCCGATGTTCTTTGCCGCTTTTACTGAGCTCCTTTTAGGTCTAAGTGATAATGTGCAGGGATTCCATGCCACAGCGACAGGGTTACATGAACTACACGAGGTTTACCTCGACTGATAGAATCGTAAAGGCTTCTAAGCAGTTAGTTAACATTGAAAGGGCTGTCACTGCGGCAGCCCTTTTTCGATCTTTAAAAATGGCAGTTAAAGCTTCTGGACGGGTTGATAAGTTTGTCTCTTTAATAAAACCGAAAAATAACAGTTGGAAATTATGATCACGGTTATTAATGTTTCAGAATAGTTTCAGAATATTAAGTTCCGCTGGTCTAATTTAAACTATTAACATATAATACAGGATATCTGGATTGCTAAAAATTTAATGGAGGCAACCTGTTGAAAGGGAAGGATTTATTAAAGCTTTATCGAAAATGAAGTGTTTTTAATTTTTGTAAAAGTATATTACTCGAATAGGATTGATGACCGGTGGGACCAAGCAAAGAACAAAGCATAATGCCAGGTAATTATGGAATGTATGACTCTTCAAATGAAAAAGATGCCTGCGGCCTCGGTTTTTTGATTAATATTGAAGGTAAAAAAACCCATAGTATTATACGTCAGGGTGTCAGGGTGTTAATAAATCTGCTGCATCGTGGAGCTACCGGCGCTGACGATCAGACCGGTGACGGGGCAGGTCTGCAGTTCCAGATTCCGGATTGTTTTTTTCGTAAAGTTTGTTCTGATAATAACTGGCAGCTTCCTCAATTAGGCAGCTACGGTGTTGGTATGTTTTTTCTTCCTCAAGACCATGATGTAAGAACAGCCTGCTGCCATAAAGTTGATCATGTAGCTGCACAAGCAGGATTAAAGACGATTGGCTGGCGTGATCTGCCGGTTAATCCCGATATACTTGGCGGCATAGCTTTAAAGGAAATGCCTTATATCCGGCAGTGTATCATTGACGGTAATGGATACAGTGAAGAAGAATTGGAAAGAAAGCTGTATATTTTGCGTAAGCAGGCAGAACAGCAAACAGCAGGATTGTATACACCGGCAGATATTTTTTATATTCCAAGTTTATCCTGCCGGACCATTGTGTATAAGGGACTGCTGATGCCGGACCAGGTTGAAAATTTTTACCCGGACCTCCTGGATCAGTCAATGAAAAGCGCTTTTATTATTGTCCACCAGCGTTACAGCACTAACACCTTCCCCTCCTGGCCCCTGGCCCAGCCTTTTCGTTATCTCTGTCATAATGGTGAGATCAATACCTTAAGCGGCAACCGCAGTTGGATGGCTGCCCGTGAAAAAGATCTTGAATCGGATCTTTTCGGTCCTGACATTAAAAAAGTGCTGCCGGTCCTTGAAGAGGGGGCCAGTGATTCGGCTAACCTTGATAATGCCCTGGAACTGATCTACAACGGTGGGAGAACAATCGATCATGCCATGGCTATGCTTATTCCTCAGGCCTGGGGAGACAAGTACCCGATTGGTCCGGATCTGCGTGGATTTTTTGAATATCATGCCGGGATTATGGAGCCCTGGGACGGTCCGGCTGCTGTGGTATATACTGATGGTCGCCGGGTGGGCGCCTTACTGGATCGTAATGGTTTACGGCCGGCCAGGTATACTGTTACCCGGTCAGGATTTATGGTTTTTGCTTCAGAAGCCGGTGTGATCGATTTGCCTGCAGAAGAAGTTATTGAAAAAGGGTCTCTACGGCCCGGGGAAATGCTGATGGTCGATCTTGACGAAAAAAGGCTTCTTAAAAATACTGAAATAAAAATGCGTTTAGCTCGCCGTAGGCCGTACCGCCGCTGGACACAGGAAAATCAGATCACTATCCACGGTTTTTTTAATGCCATGGCACCCTTAAAAGTTAAAGAACAGGCTCTTTTTCAGGCCCAAAAGTTATTTGGCTATACCCGTGAGGACCTTCACCTGATTCTAAAACCAATGGCCCTTGACAGTGCCGAACCTGTTGGCTCAATGGGCGCCGACCAGCCCCTGGCAGTGCTTTCAGAAAAACCGCAGCTGCTTTTCTGGTATTTCAAGCAGCATTTTGCCCAGGTTACCAACCCGGCTATTGATCCATACCGGGAAGAAATGGTTATGTCCCTGATGACATTCATCGGTTGTGCCGACAATCTTTTAAAGGAGTCGCCGCGCCATGCCCATCTGATCAAACTCAGCCACCCGATTCTTTCTAATGAAGATTTAACCAGGCTTTGCAGCCTTGAAGAAAAGGGATTCAGGAGCGCCAGGCTCAAAATTCAATTTCCAGCAGGAGGGAAGGGCATAAATTTAGTTTCTGCCCTGGACCGGCTTTGCAGTAAAGCCAAAGAAGCAGTTGAAACCGGACACGGATTGCTGGTTTTATCTGATCGAAACCTGGATCCTGGAATGGCACCGATACCATCACTGCTGGCTGTTGCAGCCGTAAACAGGTACCTGGTGAGTCAGCAAATGCGCACCGGGATCGGTATATTGGTAGAAAGCGCTGAGGCAAGAGAAGTAATGCATATGGCTCTTCTGCTTGGTTATGGAGCATCAGCCGTGAACCCTTACCTTGCTTTTGAAACAGTCGCCAGTCTGGCTGAAAAAGGCAGGCTTGGCAAATTGCTTTCATCTCAGCAGGCTATGGAAAATTATGTCCGGGCCCTGTGCAAGGGAATATTAAAAATAATGTCAAAAAACGGTATTTCTACTTTACGCAGTTATCGCAGCAGCCAGGTTTTTGAAGCCATAGGGCTTGATGATCAGCTCATCGATCGCTATTTTACCGGAACCAGTTCCCGTATCCAGGGTCTTGGCCTTGATGAAATTGCTGAGGAAGTAAATTTACGTTACAGGCAGTATGATCAGGATCTAAAACAACCCGTTAGCTCCAATTTACTGCCTTCAGGTGGTCATTATGCCTACCGACGGGATGGAGAACGACACCTCTGGACGCCCTGGTCTATCAGTCTGCTGCAGCAAGCTGTACGCGATAATGATTACCACCGATATCTACAGTATGCAGAGCTGATTAATAATCAGTTTGAAAAACAGTCGACCTTGCGGGGGTTGCTAAAGTTTAAAAAAACTTCGCCAGTTTCACTTGATCAGGTGGAGCCGGCCGGGAAAATAGTTAAAAGGTTTGTTACCGGAGCAATGTCTATGGGCTCGATCAGTCCGGAAGCCCATGAAGCCCTTGCACTGGCCATGAACAAGCTTGGTGGCAAGAGCAATTCAGGTGAGGGTGGAGAGGATCCAGAAAGGTACAAGCCTTTGCCCGGTGGGGCTTCCCGTATCAGTGCTGTTAAGCAGGTGGCCAGCGGTCGCTTCGGGGTCACTGCTGAATACCTGGCCAATGCCGCCGAACTGCAGATTAAAATTGCCCAGGGCGCCAAGCCGGGGGAAGGGGGGCAGCTGCCTGGGCACAAGGTTAACGAACTGATTGCCCGGATTCGCCATTCTACTCCCGGGGTAACCTTGATATCCCCGCCGCCGCACCATGATATCTATTCAATAGAAGATATTGCCCAGCTGATTTATGATTTGAAAAACGCCAACCCGCAAAGCAGGATTTCTGTGAAACTGGTATCGAAAGCCGGGGTGGGGACGGTAGCAGCCGGTGTAGCCAAGGGCCATGCGGATATGATTTTGATCAGTGGTTACGATGGAGGAACCGGGGCTGCGCCTCTGTCATCGATTAAGCATGCAGGGGTGCCCTGGGAATTGGGTTTGTCCGAGGCCCACCAAACCTTGATCAACAATCGCCTGCGTAACCGGGTCAGGCTGCAGGTTGACGGCAGCCTGAAAACGGGAAGGGATGTTGCCGTAGGGGCCATGCTGGGAGCAGAAGAATTTGGCTTTGCAACTGCTGTCCTGGTGGCCTGCGGTTGTGTCATGATGCGTGATTGTCATACCAATAAATGTCCGGTTGGTATTGCTACCCAGGATCGAGAACTGTGCTGCCGGTTTATGGGAAAACCGGAACATGTGCAAAATTTCATGTTTTTTGTAGCCGAAGAACTGCGGTCTATAATGGCAAATCTTGGGATTAAAACAGTCGATCAACTGGTAGGTCGTTCTGATTTGCTAGATCAGGATCGCTCCATTAAGTTCTGGAAATCGAGCAAAGTTGATTTAAGCAGAGTTTTATTCAAACCGAAGGCGAAAGCACAAGAAATCCGCTGTATTAATAAGCAGGATCACCAGTTGGAAAAAGCCCTGGATCAAAAGCTGCTTCCCCTGGTTGAACAGGTTTTATATACCGGTGACCCGGTAGTCGTTAATTCTGAGATTAGAAACAGGAATCGTACCGTGGGCACAATTATTTCAAACCGGATAGCCCTTAAATATGGTAATGAAGGACTGCCCGATGATACCATAACCCTTAATTTTATGGGCTCTGCCGGGCAGAGCTTTGGTGCTTTTGCCTCAAAGGGAATGACTATGATTTTAGAAGGAGAAGCGAACGATTATATTGCTAAAGGGTTGTCCGGGGCCCGTATCATCCTTAAGCCATTTAATGAATCCAACTATGACCCGGCTGAAAATGTTATCGGGGGCAATGTTATACTCTACGGTGCTACGGGCGGTGAGTTTTATGCCAACGGAAGAGTAGGAGAGCGTTTCGCGATCAGGAACAGCGGAGCAAATGCTGTTGTGGAAGGAATAGGTGATCATGGTTGTGAATATATGACCGCTGGAAGGGTTGCTATTCTCGGCCCCACGGGAGTAAACTTCGGGGCTGGTATGAGCGGCGGCATTGCCTACGTTTATGATCTGCATGGTATTCTTGATTTAAATAGCAACCTCGAGATGATTGACCTTGAACAAGTGGAGGAACAGGATGATATCAATGAACTGCGCACTTTAATTGAAAAGCACCTGCACTATACAGGAAGCCAAAAAGCATCTTATATAATTGACAACTGGCAGGACTGCCTGCCCTATTTTATAAAAGTTTTCCCCATGGAGTACCGCCGTGTTTTAGGTAAAATGAGCAGGGAAGATGATGCTGTGGAAAGGGCACTGCCGCAGGACAACTGACAGGTAACAGGAGACTATTTATGACTGCTGAACATGAAAACATGATAAAACGCAAGGAGCCAGGCTATCGCGCAGTTAATGAACGCCTGGGCGATTTCATGGAGGTAGAAAAATCTTTAAGTGCCGGAGAGGTAAAAGATCAAGCGCTGCGCTGCATGTCCTGCGGAACTCCTTTTTGCCATGGGTACGCCTGCCCGCTTGAAAATATAATTCCGGAAACCAATGAAATGATCATGGAAGACCGGTGGGAAGATGCCCTGGAACTACTGCTTTCCACGCACCCTTTCCCTGAGTTTACGGCCCGGATCTGCCCGGCCCTTTGTGAAGGTTCCTGCGTCAGGGCTATCAATGACCAGCCGGTGACGATCCGCCAGATTGAAAAGATGATTATAGAAAAAGGTTTTAATGAAGGATGGGTTAAACCACGTCCTCCCCTAAGGCGGCGAGCAGAAAATATTGCAGTCATCGGTTCCGGACCGGCCGGCCTGGCTGCTGCCGACAGGCTTAATAAACTTGGGTTTAATGTAACCGTCTATGAAAAAGAACTTAAACCGGGTGGACTGCTTCTTTACGGTATCCCCAATTTTAAGTTAGATAAAACTGTTGTAGAGAGGCGCTTGAATTTAATGCAGGAAGAGGGCATTGCCTTTGAATGCGGAGTTAATGCCGGTAGTGATATTTCATATAATTATCTTAAAAGGCGTTTTTCGGCAGTGCTGCTGACCGGAGGAACAGCACTGCCCCGTAATCTTAATGTGCCGGGACAGGATCTAAATGGCATCGTTTTTGCCATGCCATTCCTCAAGGCTCAAAACAAAAGAATTATCGGTGAACCACTTGCCCCGGAAGAAGATATTACTGCAAAGAATAAGAAAGTAGTGATTATCGGTGGTGGTGATACAGGATCAGATTGCCTTGGGACAGCCTTACGCCAGGGGGCAAAAGAAGTTTTCCAGCTTGAGATTTTGCCGAGACCTCCAGAATGCCGGTCTGAAGATAATCCCTGGCCCCTGTGGCCTAAAATTGACCGGCTTTCGAGCAGCCATTTAGAAGGGGGCAAGCGATCCTGGTCTGTAACCACTAAAAAGTTCGAAGGCGATGATAACGGTAATCTTAAAAAACTGCATTGCTGTAAAGTGGGGTGGATCAAAAAAGGGGACAGGTACTTTCCCGAGGAAGAGAAAGGCAGTTTGTTTACAATTGAAGCCGATATGGCTATCCTGGCTATGGGGTTTTTAGGCCCCGGACCAGATCCCCTGGCAGACAAGCTTGGTTTGAAACGGGATAACCAGGGCAATATTGTAACAGATGGTAATCATATGACTGAAATACCCGGTATATTCTCAGCAGGTGATATGGCCATTGGACAGTCACTGGTTGTTCGCGCCATGGCTGATGGAAAGAGTGCCGCAGAAAATATCGCCGCTTTTCTTGATCCTGCTTTGCCAACATGATCGATACTAGAAAATCAGGTAGAACCTGCATAGTTACACGACTACTTTTTATGATGGGCCGCTAAAGCCCATTTATTATGACGATTTGGCCTATTTTGTTGCTGCGCACTGTCGAACTTCGGGGCAGTGTAAACTAAGTATAAACTATAAGCAGGTTTTGTGCTTTGTTGACTCAAAAACAGTTGAATGTTAGAGTAAAAAGTAGCATAGATTACTACATGGACGGTAAGAGGAGCAAGCTGATATGAAAAGACTCTACCTTAGAATTTATGGCCTGGTCCAGGGAGTTAATTTTAGAACTTCAACCCGGCGTAAGGCTCATGAACTGGGTCTGGCCGGCTTTGTTAAAAACATGCCTGATGGAACAGTGGAAACTGTTGCAGAAGGTGAAGAAGAAAAATTACTTCAATACAAGAAATGGTGTCAAAAAGGCCCTTCTTCAGCTGTGGTTGATGAGGTTCGGGAAAAATGGGAAGAGCCAACCGGTGAGTTTAATAGCTTTACCATTAGATAATTACGATACACTAGACAAACTATTTTTAGGGCCGCCGGCCTTTTTGTTCATGCCCTGACAGTGGATTGAGATTCGTTAAAACAATAATACACTGTGATGATCAGAGCATTCCAGGAAGACGTGGCTACCTGCGAAAATTTCCAGCTTTCACTGCTTTTCCCCTCCCAGTCTGGAGCGAGATACAATCTAAAATATTTTTAAATCAGATAGTATATTGATATTACCGGATGAGAGGTATATATTGCTATGTAAAGAATAGTTTTAATAACTACAGCGGGGATGTGGACAAAAATGGCTAAAGGTTGGAGCATTAAGAATCTTTATTATTACCTGGTTTGCCTGGTGACCCTGTTCATGTTTGTTGGGGGAGCGATATCAAGTGTGAACAACGCTATGCTGATTTTCCTTCCGGACAAGCCAAATATCCCTATATTTTATTCTTATTACCCTGATTACAGGGCGGATTTTGAGCAACCGGTTTTTGATCCGCCTCCACTTGAAGAACTGGAAACGCGAAGGGCGGAGCAGGAAGAAATGGGTGCCTATTACCGGGGGTACAGCATCCGCCGGCTGCTGAACTCCATGGCTTTCATGATTATAGCAGCCCCATTTTATATTTACCACTGGAGACGGATCGGGATTGCAGCAGAAAAACGAGGTGATAGTGATGAGAATTAGATGGGATCTGGAGCATGTTTATTTCTACCTGGTCTGTTTTGTTGCCCTGATCCTGGTCATTTTCGGGTTGGTCAACCTGACCCAGACTGCGATAGCCTACGTAACACCCGGTTACGACTATTATAGCCCTTACGGCCCCGGCCAGCTGGACAGGGACCTTGAGCAGTGGGAAGAACGGTTTGGTGCCGAATTTGTCGCCGAGGAAAAGAAACGCTATGAAACCTTGCTGGAAGAAAACCAGCAGCGCCGCTTAATCAGGGATCTGGTAAGCGGCCTTGCTTTTATCGGTGTGGCGGCCCCGGTTTATATCTACCACTGGCGCAAGATTGGACAGCTGGAATCTGAAAATGATTAAAACACAGCAGACGAGGTTTTATTATTATAAATCTTTTTCCCGTAGAACTGCTAAAAACGGATTATTGGATCAATTGTAGTAAGAAGGATGGTTATCTGTGACACCGAAACAATACCCGTCCCTTGGCTGCTGCAGTCTGGATTGCGGTATGTGTCCGGCCTATTACACCGACGGGCCTTCACAGTGTCCTGGTTGCGGCGGTGAATATTTTTTTGAAAAGCATCCGTCCTGTTTTTTTATTACCTGCTGGCTACTGGCTCCGATTGTTCAGGCAGCTCGATTAGGGTTAGCTTTAACTTAGGTTTGAAGAGGACAGCAAGTGCTTAAAGTGGTAGTTATTGAGTATATCAGGATAGTGTATCAGTCAGGCATGTCGATTTAAGTGCAAATGGACTGCACTTGAGCTGATACTTAAACAGCTGTTGTTGATAATTGTATCATAATATTAAAGTCATAACAATTATTACTTTGTGCAAAATTTAATCGTTTCTTCAATAGAAAGGGAGAATGAGGATAGGATTAAGTGTTGCTGGAATGATCACAGGGTAGTCGTGAACCTCAACCCTTCCCATTATACTAAGGGAACTATATCGTGAGCTAATGGTCTTAATTATTGGAAGGATTAATTCCGGTTTTTTAAGATTCTTTGGAAG
>SL_5KL_010_SEDDRAFT_10002315_pt1 | contig 10670 bp, 9 predicted proteins | sample SodLakKL_010_SED_FD_9118 | JGI IMG/M metagenome (IMG submission 9118)
ATTTCAGGAAGCTTGAAGAGGTCATAGGCGAAGGGCATGAGTTTACCACAGGCGGAGCGCAGACCGGGAAGCATGTTGCCCCTACATTCAAAAGCTTGAGCGAGGACCCAAGTCCGCCTACAGCTACTAATGAGGTGAAGCTGTATAATAGAGATGGAATCTTCTACAGCCTTAACAATGCAGGGCTCAAGGGAGCTGTAGAGTTTGAACCCGGCACTAAGATGCTTTTCAAACAGTCTTCTGCTCCTATAGGTTGGACATTTGTAGCTGAAGACAACGACCGGGTTTTGGTGAACACCTCAACCGAAGGGCAAGGCGGAGACACTGGAGGCTCGTGGACGATAGGGCTGAGTGTGAATGGGCATACCCTGACTACATCTCAAATACCAGCTCACAACCATTCTGGCCCCAGTCATACGCACTCTGGACCAAACCATCGCCATAGTGTGGATTTGAACACGAACACCACTGGAAGCCATACACATTCTCATAACCTCGCAGAAGGCTCAACCGGGTGGGGAGCGCTTACTGAGGGGGCTAAGGTCGATACCGAGAATTTTTTGAACCCGGCTGGCAATCACTCCCATTCTGTCTCAGGCAACACCGGATACTCCGGTACAGGTAACACCGGGTCTTCCGGCACTGGTAATACTGGCAATACAGGTGGAGGAGGCTCACATAGCCACGGGCTTTCAGGCGATGATGGTTCATGGAGACCTGCATACTCGAAGGTAATCACTGCAACGAAAGATTAAAGGGGTCAGTTGTTTTGTACAAAAAGGCTTTCCAATGCAAAAAATGTCCTGAAAGCAACGAAGAGAACGGGTGCCCTTGCTGGCTTGAGCTTGTATGGACTAACGATGACACGGGGCAGGCCAAAGTGGACAAGGGATGCTTCTTTCAAAAGGCCCCCTTGCTTATGCTGGAGTCTGTTAAGTCTGGCAACCAGGCAAGTGAGCATGCTTCCCAGATGCGCAACGGGTTTATGGAGCTTTCACACCTTGCACAACAAAAGATGGCTTTAGACTCACAAGAAAGAGGGGAGCTAGATGCCTAGACAGCAGCAACAGACGGGCTACCAGCCCTACCCCATTTATGACCTGGATGCAGGGCTGAATCTGGCCCGCCAACCCTGGCTGATACCTGTCAAAGCGTTTTCAGGTATGTTGAATTTCCATGTAAGTCAGGGGGTGCTGCGCAAGCGCAGGGGGTATCAGAAGTTCTCCGAGATGGTCCACCAGGTACTAGATGAGGTTCAGGCCACAGGTGATGGGACGACTACAGAGTTTACTTTCACGGTCAGCAATACACCCATGCGCCACTCCTTGAGCAGTGCCTACTTCAAGATCAAGGCGGATGCCCTGGAGGTGGTGGAAGATGAATATGACGAGGAGAACAACACTTCCACTCTAAAGGGTGATGGTACAGGCACCGTGGACTGGGGGGCAAACGAAGTAAGTGTTACCTTTGACTCTGCTCCGGGTGATGGCAGCAACATCACATTGGATTATGAATATAAGCCCGGGCTACCCATTACCGGGATATACTCCTACTGGTCCGGGCAAGGTGACGAACAACTTATGTTTTTCAACACCAAGAGGGTGAACGTCTATTTCCCGGCTACCGGGTTGACCAGAGATATTGTGCAGGAGGACAAGTTTGACGGAGAACCCACCGATTATTTGTTTGCCGAGGTCTGGGCCGGGGGCATGTACATTACCAATAACAAGGACCCGGTTTATAAGTTCGATGGCGAATATCTAACCGAGCTGAGTACAGATATAGATGGCAATGGCAACAACGACATGAGTCAATGCCATCTGATTTTCTCCTACAAGTCCAGGCTGATTTTCCTGCGTCCTACAGAGTTTGGAGTGACTCAGGCGCAACGGGCCAGGTGGACAGCCCCCGGGACAGATGACGACTTTGAGGGCGGCGGATACATAGATGCTCCGGCCCTGGACTGGATCATGGGAGCAGACTTCATAGCAGACCGCTTGATAGTTTTTTTTGAGCGTTCAATCTGGGCGCTCAATTATATTGGTGACACGGACAATCCTTTTGTCTGGGAGAAGCTTATAGACACGGAAGGATGCTCTGCACCCATGTCTACAGCCCCTTTTGCCAACGAGATATTTACCCTTGGCCCAACAGAATTTCTGGCTTGTGATGGGATAACCACCGAGAAACTGGATACCGAAATACCAGACTATCCTCTTAATTTTGACCAAGAACTGTATGACAAGGTTTATGGAGCTGTTCTGGAGGAAGAAAGCCAGATATGGTGGAACTACCCGGAACCAGACGACACCTACCCCACCAAGCAACTCGTTTACAACTACAAAAACCGTTCCTGGAGTGTATTTGATGCGCGTATTCAGGCAGTGGGTTACTATCGGGAAATAGCGGACTTTACTTGGGAACAGATAGACCTGGCCTGGGACGATATTGACTGGGCCTGGGATGAAAAGGAAGCTCAAGCAGGGTATCCCACCACCCTGGGCGGCAAACAGGATGGTACAGTAGTTGTCCTGAATCGCACAGGAGCGGACATGGGTGAGGCTATCGAGGCCATGGTAAGGACCAAGGCTATGAACCCCTTCGTGGAGGCCTCCAGGTCTGTACGTCTGGGCTACCTGGACATTTACTATGATGTTGACCCGGACCTGGAGATTGAGGTCAGATTCTATGAGTATGACTCAGAAGACCCGTATTTGACCACAACTATATCCCTGGACGGAAGATCGGGAATCAGCAAGGATTTTAAGCGCATAGCTGTAAACTGCACTGCCAAGTTTCACATAATAGAGATCAGGAACAACCAGAAAATAGCTCCGCTGCGCATACATGCAATAGTACCGTGGATGCGTCCAGGTGGTAGAATATGGGGTGCTGTATGAAGGTTAATACGCAGAAAAAGCTGCCAGTCAGAAAAGAGAAACTCCTGGGAACAGACGATGAGTTCTATGATTTTTTCCGGCACTACACAGTAATGTTGAACAATATCCTGGATGAGGCACGTCAAGCCATAAATAATCAGGACGAGGAGATAAAAGACCTCAAGCAAAGAGTAAAGGACCTGGAAGAAGCATGATTGTTTTCATAAGTAACTCAGGTGAAATTTTGCCAGTTGCCTATCGCATGCAAAAGGAAGGCAAAGAGGTCCTTGTGTACATCCACAATCCTCGCTACCGGGGCAATTATAATGAGGCCCTTGAGCGGACCACAGCAAGCAAGCTGCAGGCCGCAGTGCGCAGGGCAGAGATGGTGGTCTTTGATATAATCAGGCCCAATGAGGGAACCCATGCAGACATTCAGCTTTTAAAGGTTTTCAGGGCCAACAAGAACGCACCGGAAGTGTTCGGAGCTATTGCGGACAAGATCAGAAAGAAGGTGCCTGTAGTAGGTGCAAGCTCCGAAACCGCCACCTGGGAGCTGGACAGGTACAAAGGGGAGAAGATTGCCAAGTCAGTGGGTATTGCCATCCCTGAAACCTATCAGTTCAATAAGCTTTCCGAGGGGTCCAGCTTTCTAAAGGGCAAAAAAACGAGATGGGTGTTCAAGCCGAACAACAACCAGGACCTGGACCTGACCTATGTGGAGAATTTCCCGGGAGATTTAAAGTCCAAGCTGGACGGTGAATACCAGCGAAGGCTTGAGGATAAGTTTGACTATATCTTACAGAAGGTAATTGAAGGGGTTGAAATTAGCACCGAGGGGTGGTTCGATGGCGAAAAGTTTGTGTCCTTTAACCATACCCTTGAGGATAAAAAGCTAATGACAGGGGGCCTGGGTCCGGCCATAGGAAGCCAAGGAAACACTGTGTGGATCAAGTATGATGCAAATGGGCTCCTGGTCCGGGAAATGTCCAAGCTAAGCTCACAGCTTAAAAAAGCAGGGTATGTAGGCCCTGTGGATGCAAACTGCATCATCTCCGAACAGGACAAAAAGCCTTATTTTTTAGAGTGGACCATGAGGCCCGGATATGACGCCTTGTACTGCCTGCTCACTCTCTATGCCGGCAAGATCAGCAAATTCTTTGAGGGATACTTTAAACCCAACTTCCATGAAGGGTATGCAAGCTCACAGAGGATAACCATACCGCCTTTTCCTTATTCTGAGCCTTCACTTCTCAGAGACTATGCTCAGGGGGTGGAAGTCATGTCCGGGTTGGATCATTCTGGATTCTGGGCAGAAGATGTGACTGTAAACGAGGGACGTCTGGAATGTGCAGGTGCAGACGGTATTCTGGGGGTTATTGCCTCCAGGGGCAAGTCAATAGGGGCATCTGTGGGCAACATGTATCGCAGCATTGACAAGTTGAAAGTGGGCTCAACCCTTCAGTACCGCACTGACTCAATTAAGCGTCCGGAAAGGGACATCAAAAAACTGCAAAAGTGGGGGGCCAGGATTGACTAAATCAGATGAATTGAAGCTGTCTCGGGTTAAAACTTTTCAAGGAATCCCGGAATACCTTCTGGAGCAGGTCAAGGACCGTAACTGGGAGCCGGACAANCTAAAACAGTGGGGTGAGCTGGTGGCAAATGATTCTTCTCAGTTCATCTACCTTATGGTAACACCGCAGCATGAGGTCAAAGGATTTGTATGGGCTTCGGCTGCTCCCCTGGTGAACGGCATTTTTATTAATGTAATTTCTGTTGACTCAGAATATCAGGATCATATAATTTTAAAAAAGGTAACAGGTTTTTTTAAGTCTATGCTTGAGGAGATGGGCTTAAAGCATCTTTATGCGACAACAGGCAGGCCCAAAGCTGTCGAAAGAAAGGGTTGGAAACGAATGGGCGTGGAAATGATGGAGGTGTAATATGGGCGGAATTGGATCAGCAATAGGTGGATTGGCTTCAGGCGCAGCCGGGGCTTTGCTTGGCGGCGGCGGCGGCAGTGACCCGAGCGTTCAGACTGGTCAACAACCAACTATGACCCCGCAGCAGCGGAGATTGTTGGACCTGCTATCCAAGCAGGCAGCCACGGGGATTGAAGAGGGGGTGGACCCATACCCTGGGACGAGAACCCCGGAAGCAAGCCCCCTTCAAGAGCAGCTCTTTGGAAGGCTTGAGGACAGGCAGTTATCTGTCATGGACCAGTTGGATGACTGGGCGACAGGAATGATGGACTATGATCCTGGGGCTGCTGAAGGTCTTTTAGGGCGGGGAATGCAAGGTGATGTTGCACAAGGCTTGATGGAGCGCGGACAACAAATGCTCCAGCAATCCCCTCAAACCATGACTCCAGATGAAGCCCGGGAATACTGGCAACAGTCTTTTGTGGAACCGGCCAGGCAGCAGTTCCACGAAGAAACCCTGCCCAGCCTGGATGAGAGGTATGCAGGCATGGGGGCAATGTCTGGCTCTGGGTTTGAAAAGGCCATTGCTGATGCAGCCGGGAGGATGGACACCCAGCTTGGCAGCCAGCTTGGTCAGATTATGTATGGTCAACGCGAACAGGAAATGGGCCGGCAACTGCAAAGAGACTTGCAGGAACAGCAAATGGGCGGCCAACTTCTTGGCATGGGCCTGGATACAGGAACAAGCCTTGGGCAAATGCTGCTCCAGGACCGGAGCAGGCATGATCAGCTTGGCCTGCAACAGCAGCAACTGGGACTTGGCGGAATGGACAGAGCTTTTCAGCAATTTGCCCCCTTGATGCAGGCAGGACAAATGCAGCGAGGCATAGAACAGCAGCAGCTTGAAGAAGACTACCAGGACTGGCAAACGACTCAGGGCTGGGGAAACCCTTGGTTGCAGGTTGCACAGGTTCCTTTACAAGGACAAGCCTTCCAAAACTATGCGACTGCTCAACAGGGGAGCCCAGGGCTTCTTGGTTCAATGATGCCGGGTATAGGCCAGGGAATTGGCCAGGCAATCCCCGGGATGCTTAGCGGCGGAGGGAATTTTAGCTACATGGGTCAACAGCCTTATATCGGCGGAGTATCCCAGGCAACTCTTTAAGGAGGTATCCCGCAATGCAAGTAATACACCTTGGGCCAGATAGATGGTCCATGATAGGCGAAGGTCTGGGAACAGGTATCTCCCAGGGGTTGACGCAAAAGCTCCAACAGATGGATCAGCAACGCATGGAGCGGGAGCGCATTGAANGAGAGGCCCGGGACCTCACACAAATGATGAGGGCCATGCAAGAAGCTCAGGAGCCCCGTATAGAGCAAAGGCATCTCAGTCCCCAGGAAACCAGAGGGGTGCAGCAGCAGGCAATGCAGCGTGGCTTGCTGCCCCGGATGGCCCAGATGACTGGAGAAGGTGCGGGTACTGGATTAGCTCCTGGTCATCCTGGAGGAGTCCCCACGCACTTACAGCAGGCCGTTGCGCCTTCTCAGCAAGAAGTGATGGATCGGTTTACGCAGCAATACACCCCGCGGACAGAAACGGGGTTATCTATGCTTCAGCAGATGATGCAGCAGCAGATGCAGCCGCCTGAACCTGTAGATCCTGTCAAGATGCGCCCGGGAGAGAGGCTTGTCCACCCGGAAACAGGGGACGTGGTTACGCAGGTGCCAGAACGAGGGGAAGTGGTTGAGATGGAGCGTAATGGCCGGACAACAAAGGCCAGAAGGGGAACCCCCACATATCAACAGTTGCTGGATATGGGCTTTTCAGACATTAAGCCTTCCGAGGCGGAAAGAGATATGAGAACGTTTGAGAGGATTACGGGAAGAACGCCTCGTGAACACGAAAAATTGGACATGCTTGGCCTTGCTCCTGCTGACAGACGCGGAGAAGCTGAGAGAATTGTTGATGACCTTGTAAGAATGGAGGAAGAGGGGGAGAAAGATACCCAGAGGTATAGTATGCTTGCCCAGAGATTCGGCAAGCTTACAGAGGAGTCCCCCGGCATGGCCATGCGGTTTGACCCGGAGACGGGCGAGTGGATAATGATAGAAGGTGTTGGGGCAGGGGAGGCTCTTGCGGATCAGATGACAGCATCTCAGAGAGAGGGTAGGCAGGCTCAGCTTGATCGCTGGGACAATGTGATAGACACGATTGATACCTCTATCGAAATGGTTGAGGAGCGGCCCACAGATGCAGGTACTCTTGGTGGTATAAAGCACTTTGTTCAAAGGCTTACGGGAGTTGGAAGAGATGTAGGCGGAGAAATGGTTGCAAATATAGCCCTGGATTCCCTTGGCCGGTTTCGAGACCAAGATGGGAGGCCTATTCCTCCGGACCAAAGGGAAAGTTTAGCAGGTTTCTTTGATCCAAGACTGCATGAACTTGAGATATATCAGAATACGGTAGCACTTGAGCTGGCAAAGATGAGGGTTCTTTCAGGCGGGTCTTCTATCCGGGCCATTGAGAGCGCATTTAAGCGGGCCAGGTCAGATGCTGCGATATTGCCTACAGATGAGCGTAGATTGTTTACAGGGAAAGAAGCCTTGACAAGACTTAGGGCTATTAAGGAAGAGTTTTTACGAGAAAGGGAGGACCTGGAGAAAAGGTTGCATGGAACAGAGCATGACCAAATGCACTCCCCTTATGAACCAACAGAAGAAGATATGGAACTTCTTGAAAGATATAGGTAAGGAGCAAAACAATGCCGGCTACTCCCAGAGCATCCCCCGTTAATGCACAGCAGCAACAGCAGCAACAGCAGCAGCAGCCCCCAAGATCCAGGCAGGGTGTCACGCCTGAGAGGATCATGGATGCCATGCGAAAGGCAGACGAAGCCAGGAAACAGGCTCTGGATCAGGGGCATGAGGAACGTGCCCGCGAGCACGAGCAAAGTGCTCAGAGAATGGCCAATATGCTGGAACAAATGCACCCTGAACTTGCAGATCGGGGCAGGCACCGTCCTGGGCAGGACATGATTGAGCCCCCAAGGGAACAGCCCGGCTTTGGCGAGCAAGTAGCCAGGGAGGTTACAAGTCGTCCTGCTACAGTTGGTGCGGGTGCTATGGCCGGAGCTGGCATTGGTGCGAAAACCGGAACGGCTTTTGCCCCTGTTACCGGGCCTGTCGGTCCTCTTGTGGGGTCAGTTGTAGGGGGAGCTATTGGGGCCGGCGCAGGATCTGCTGCTTTTGATTCCATAAGAAACATAAAGGCCGCCCTGGAAGACAACCCCGAAGATGTGCTTGGGGCGATTGAGACGTCCAAGAGGGCTTTAAAGGAATCCCAATATGACGCCATGTTTGGGTTGGGAGGCGCACTGGCTCAACCTGTGCGATTTGGCAGGAGGTTGTTGAATAGGTGGAGCGGCCTGACAACCAAAGAAAGCCAGGCCCTGCAAAAAAAAGCAAAAGATCTTGGCATAGGGGTAGGAGCCATTGATGTCGGAGGCGCACTCCCCAGGGGTTATGGAAAATCAGTTGGTGTCTTCCCTGTTACAGGGTCTCCCCTTAGAAGAGAAGAAATCAAAAAGGTGGGGGATGTAGACAGGGCTGTTGAAAGGATGGCAAACACGATGGCTCCGAATTATCATACATCACAGGCTATTGGAACGGATATGTTTGATGCCGCCATGAAACAGTCAAGGAGGTTTACCCAGGTACAAAACAACCTATATAAGGCTGCCAGGAAGCAGATAACCCAGGCAGCCGAGGCGTCCGGGAGGCATGACATAATTCCCACGGAAAACGTCAAAAAATATGCTGATGCTGTTGAAGAATCTTTGAGACAAGGAGACATTACATTATTGGACGGCAGTGCTCTGCCCAGAGCAGCAAACCAGGAAGCTATGGATTTTGTTACCAAGCTCAGGGAATTGCCAGATACCATAACACTGGAACAGTTTGAGAGGCTGAAACGCAGAGACTTGTCAAAGCTGATGAGCAAGCATGCCAAAGACAACGTTGACGTTGGATACCTGGCTGCAACCAAAGGTGCCCTGGAGCAGGATTTCAGGAGCATGAGGCTGGAGGCTTTTCCTGAACACGAAGCTTCAAGAATAAGGAATACTTTGAAAGTGGCGGACAACTTTCATGCAAAGGGGCAGACCCTCTTTTCAAAGCCCGCTGCTCAAAAGATGACCAGGGTGGACAAGACTATTTACCGGGCCGGGGCTGAACAGCCTGGGTCCCTGAATGCTGACGAGATATACCATACAGCCATAAACCTGAGAAGCCCGGACCAGATCAGGGATTTGACAGAGCTTGTGGGCAAAAAGAACATGCAGAATGCTGTCAGGTATCATTTTGAAACTGCTGTTCAGAATGCGAGGCAAACGGAACAGATAATGGGCCTGAATTTCGATGTGATTAATCCTCAATCCTTGGAAAGACAGCTTGGAGTTTACGGTGCAAAGTCCCATCAGAGAGAGGGTATAAAGGAGCTATATAAGCAAGCAGGAGTTAATTTTAAGCAAGTTGAAGACTTGATAAGCGTAGTCAACCGGCTTGAGCATATAGGCAACGCTGCTGAGTTTGTTAGGAGAAGGGCGATTCTTGGGGGTGTTGCAGCCGGAGGCGCGGCTGTAGCTGGTGCAGGTGGGGCGGTTGCCACTGCTGGCATCCCCGGAGGGGCAGTTACTCTCGGGGGCATGACTATGCTCAGCAGACACTATTCCAAGATATTTGCAAGCCCGGAGAAGTTGAGACTGATGCAAACTGCCCTGGATGAATCTATTAAAGCAGGCCCGAGAAGGGCAGCTTACTCAAGATTGATTAAAGCATTTGCAGACCAACCTGATGACGACTCCCTGATCCAGCGAGAGATGCAGTTAAGGCAGGCTGGCAGAGAGACGGAAGACCCAGGGAGGATTCATGACCCTGACAGAAGTTATCCAGAGCAGCACAGGGAAGACCCCCCCGAGCCGACTGAAAAAGAGAGGGTCTATCCCAGGTGGGACATAGATTTAACTAAGCCTGGAGCCAGGAAAAGCAGCATGGGGAAAAAGAACAACCGTTAGACTGGGCANCNNCCCCCTATTTTTGCCTTCTGTATTGCCCTGTGTGAGCTTCCAGGCCTTTACCCGCACCTTGCCCTACCCCAGACCCCTCACGGACCTGTGTGAAACCGTGAGGGGTTAAACAAGACATTTCAAAACTCGTATTTGCTTTTTGCCCATAATGCTATCAGTAAGGCATCAGCCCTCCCGCTATGCTTTTTAAGGTGCAGTTCTGCGTCAGGAAATAGCCTTCTCGCAGCGTTTAATCCCGCCTCCTTACCTTGACCGTCAGAACGGGTAATAAGCCCCTTACGCCATTCCTGTGGCCTTACAAACGCATACGCCATTTGAAGCGTTGCCAGTACGCCTTGCCACATGCCAAAATTTACGCCGAAATTGAAAGTGGAAGTTACCCCCTGCTTCGGCATAGCATGCACCATTTCAATGGCTACCATGCAGACGTTGTACTCCATTCGCCATCCCTGAATTGTGCTTGATGCCGGGGCTATTCCTTGCCAGTCGTGCAGGTGCTCACCTTCTGCGTGGATAAGTGCAGCCGCACCGGTCTGCCCTGGGTCAATACCGATAAATGCTTTCTGTTTCACCTTGTACCGTTGTCTCCACAGTTTTAATGTTGAAACTTCCTGTATTTCGCACCGCTATCTGTCAATTTGCTTTTGGACTTCAGCCACTTCTGTGATTATCCTTTTCATTCTCCACCTCCTTCAAATAAACATCGCCGACATAATCGAAAGCAGATTCGTATGGCCATTCTTCGCCGTCGCATCCTTCAGAGTCGTCACAGTCGCTACAAT
>SL_5KL_010_SEDDRAFT_10002316_pt1 | contig 10662 bp, 8 predicted proteins | sample SodLakKL_010_SED_FD_9118 | JGI IMG/M metagenome (IMG submission 9118)
CGGTGATGATCGTTTTTATAAACGCCCTGTCGGGCTTTGGAGGCCACCTTATCCTTGGAGAAATCGATCCGGAACTGATCCTGTGGCTGGGCTTGGGAGCAGCCATAGGCGCATTTATCGGGCCCAAACTATTGGTCAATATAAAACCTGAAGGCAAGGAAGGCAAACTGCGCTTCCTGTTTTCTGCCATCATTATTGCCATGGGCATATTGCTCATTATCCGATGACCAATACATGGTAAGTTCCCTAATTTATTGCATATTTCGATACGTAAGCCCTTTCTTTTTACCTTTGCGCTTCGATGGAAGCGATTAACTACATTCAGGCCCGGGGCATCAGCAAGGCATATGGCGAAAATGTGCTTTTTGAAGACATCTCTTTAAGCATAGACCAGGGGCAAAAGGTTGCGCTGATTGCCAGGAATGGCACCGGGAAAACCACGCTGCTGAACATTCTCGCGGGCCTTGACGAGCCCGATAGCGGGTATTGCACGTACCGTTCAGGCTTGAGGATCTCTTACCTCCCCCAGGATCCTGCTTTTGATCCGGAGCTGAGCGTTGCCGAAGCCTTGCTCGCCGCTGACAATGAGCAAACCCGGACCATACGCGCTTATGAACAATGCCTCCAGGACGCTGATGACCCCAAACAGGCGCAACGTCTGCAAGTGTTGATTGAGCGGATGGATGCTCTGCAGGCGTGGGATTACGAGCAACGGGTTAAGCAGATACTTACCAGCCTGAAAATCGGAGACCTCAGAGCCCGCACCGGCACGCTCTCCGGTGGCCAGATAAAAAGGCTTGCACTGGCAAAGATCCTGATCGAGGAAGCGGATTTTGTGATTCTCGATGAGCCGACAAACCACCTGGACATCGACATGATTGAATGGTTGGAATCTTTCTTCAGCAAGCAAAAGATCACCTTGCTGATGGTTACGCACGACAGGTATTTCCTGGATGCATTATGCAACGAGATCGTGGAGATCGAGCACGGCAAGGTGTACCAATACAGGGGCAACTATGCCTATTACCTGGAGAAAAAGCAGGAACGCAAACAGGCTGAGGCTGCGCAAAGTGAACGGGCTATCAACCTGCTCAGAAAAGAAACGGAATGGATGCGCCGCAGTCCGCCGGCCCGGACCACAAAATCAAAGGCACGCATCCAGGCCTATCACGACCTTCAGGAAGAAGCCAGCCAGCTAAAGCCGGCTGAATCGGGCGAGATCAGGATGGAGATGACCCGCATGGGGAAAAAGATCCTGGAGTTGCGGCACGTAGTAAAGTGCTTCAACGATACATGCGTCATAAACGACTTCTCCTACGTGTTCAAGCGCGGTGAGAAAGTCGGCATCGTCGGGCCCAACGGTACCGGGAAAACAACCCTATTGAACATCATCACCCAAAAGCTGCGGCCCGACCAGGGGAAGGTGATCACCGGGGAGACCATCCACTTTGGGTATTACCGCCAGGATGGAATCACCGTAGAGAACGAAAAGAGGGTGATAGAAGTGATCACGGACATCGCCGACAGGATCAGGCTGGCTAAAGACCACTGGATCAGTGCAGCTCAATTCCTAAGGCACTTCAACTTTCCAAACCACATGCATCACGACAGGGTGGCAAAGCTCAGCGGTGGCGAAAAGCGCCGCCTCTACCTGCTCACCGTGCTGATGAAAAATCCCAATTTCCTCATCCTGGATGAGCCGACAAACGACCTCGACATCGAAACGCTTAATCTCCTTGAAGACTTCCTGCTTAAATTCCCCGGATGCCTGCTGATAGTATCGCACGACAGGTATTTCCTCGACCGCCTCTCAGATCACTTGTTTGTTTTCAGGGATGTTGGAGATATTAAGGACTATCCGGGAAACTATACTGAATTCAGGGAGCAACAGAAGAAAACCGCAAAATCATCATCCAAAAACAACAAAAAGGAGAAACCACCAAAGCCCCCCAGGCAAAGGGAAAAAACCGGCCTGAGCTACAAGGAAAAAAAGGAATTTGATGCCCTCGGGGCCGATATTGAAGCGCTGGAAACAGAGAAAACCACCCTGCTGGAGAAAATGAACGCCGGCAATTTGCCTCCCGGTGAACTGATGGAAGCTTCCACACGGTTTGAGGAGATCGAGGCAGAACTCAGTGAAAAATCGGATCGCTGGCTTGAACTTTCGGAATGGCTTTAAGGCAAGAATCCACAGGCTATGCAAGGATCATTAGCGGAGTGATGCTGACATGCCTCTCAGCCTTGCCTCTTATTTTGCGGGCTTATTCCGGCAAATGGTACCGGTCGGATCAGCAGAGCCGCTCCAGGGTGCGAAACTATGCACCCAGCATTACCGGCATCACCAGCATCAGGATATCCTCGTCTTTATTCTCATTATCCACCGGAGAGATAAGCCCGGCACGGTTTGGCTCAGACATTTCCAGCAGCACCTGGTCGCTGTTGAGATTGTTCAGCATCTCGGCAAGAAACTTGCTGTTAAAACCAATCTCCATGTCTTCCCCTTCGTAATGACACGTAAGCCTTTCCTGGGCTTCGTTGCTATAGTCGAGGTCCTCAGCCGACAAGATCAATTCCGAGCCGGCAATTTTGAATTTCACCTGGTAAGTGGTTTGGTTGGAAAAGATGGACACACGTTTGATCGCGTTGAGGAAAGGCTGACGATCAACAGTCATCTTATTGGGGTTCTTGGCAGGTATGACAGCCGAATACGTTGGATATTTGCCCTCTATAAGACGGCAGGTCATGATGATATTCCTGAACGAAAAGCGGGCATTCGTATCGTTATATTCAAGCCGCACGGGTTCCTCATTATGTAAAAGGATCTGCCGCAGTTGATTAAGCGGCTTCTTTGGAAGTATCATACTCGTGCTCTCGCTGGCCTTTACATCGCTGCGGCGATAGCGCACCAATTTATGCGCGTCTGTGGCAACAAACGTGGTGTCTTCATCCGTAAACTCGCAAAAAATTCCCGCCATCACGGGCCGAAGATCATCTGTGCTCGCAGCAAAAATGGTTTTTGATATGGCCTGGTACAAAATATCAGACTCGACAGACACCTTACTGGCATTTTCCAGCGGCGGCACCTTGGGGTATTCATCCCCATTCTGACCTGCCAGGCGATACTTACCCTCACCGGCTGTCAGGGTCACACCAAAATTGCCCTCGTCAATATCAAGTGTTACCGGAATATCGGCAAACGTCTTGAGTGTGTCGAGCAAAATCTTGGCCGGGATCGCAACACTCCCCTCGCCTTCTGCCATATCCGCATTAATGCGGGCAGTCATGGTCGTTTCAAGGTCAGACGCAGAGATGTTGATCTCCGAATCAGAAAGTTCAAACAAAAAATTGTCGAGTATCGGCAGGGTATTGTTGGAGCTCAGCACTCCGCTTATGGCTTGTAACTGCTTTAATAGCAACGAGCTGGATACGATGAATTTCATGTGTATACTTTTTTATGTTTCGGTCAGATGTGGTGAAAACGTTTCAAAACCATTTTACTAAAACCTGCCGTCTCCTGAATCCTTATCCCGGTACATTCTGCAGGCCCGGTAAAGACCCATCCTTTCCGGCTGGTTTTATGCATTTTCTTACGCAAAAATGAATAGCAAATATAGCTTTTTATTAAAAATGAAACCCTTTTTCAGATAGAAAAATACGTGTTTATTCAAAAAAAGGTCCTGGATGGTCACCATTTTGCAAAAACCATGACAGGTGCCTGATTACGGGTTGAAAGATCGTGTATTGCGCCAGCGCATAATCCTGGCCGTTTATCCTCAGGAAGAAGCGATTGGGGTCATAAGGCACCCGATCTGATACAAATGTGCCGTCGTTTGGTGGTTCCCGCTTAAAAAATTCAAGTATAATTTCCTGGTCTTCAACATCATGAATGACCAGCGTATAAAAAGCTTCCTCAGATAAAACTCCGGGGGGCGGAGCTGAGCCCGGCCCGGACACCAGGCGATCGTAACGAAGCCGCCTGAAATGATGAAAGTAGACTCCGATACGATCTTCTTCGATGTGTTCCGGGGATATGCTATTCCCCTGATGATCGTATAATGTCAATCCACTTTGCGCATGCAGTTTCCAGGCATAGCTTTCACTGACATTATCTGGGACCCTGGCTTGTATTTGTCGGATCTCCGAAGGCTCCAGGCGCGAAACGTATGGATTTCGCCAGTGTCGCACATCGGTATGTATCAGATCTGTGATGCTCAAAGGCATATAAGGGAGCTGAACTTCATAAGGCAGGCTGGCATCTGCCATGCGAATTATGCTTACACGTGTATTGGCTTCGCTTTCGATGATCACATAGTCTCTCAGCATTTGCCTGCGCGCAATGTATTGCCGGCCGCCCGGCAGGGTTAACAGATGTTGCCTGGCATACAGCTTTATCCTCATGCCCCCCTCCTTCATCTCCTGCATAACAGTTTCCCTCCGGCCGGCGGGTATGGGACGGCGCACTTCCAGCTGCCTGAGAGCAGCAATGAGATCGCGCAATGCGGCTTCGTTGATTTCATATTGCCCATTAACATACCATTTGCCGTCAGCCTTTTCTTCAAGAAAGACGGGGTCCATACCGGGGCGGGATATCTCAATACCAACAAGCTCTTCCTGCGTGTCTATCCGGAAATCCCTTTCCCCTGGCTTGCGCACACCGGTGAGGTTGGCAAAAATCAACAACCCCAATACCAGAAAGACCAATGCGGAAAGAAAAAGGATAGCTCGTTTCATCTGTTTATTCTTATTCAACTAATTGTTATTGAGACATTTATGTTGTTTTCAAAAGTTCAGGGTTGTGTTGCAACTGTCAAATTGTCGAAATGTCGAAACGTCCCAATAATCATCCTCCTGTGAGTCAAAAAACCTGTCATAGACGGTTGATCCTATTCAGGATACTTTGCAGGTTTTGCATACCGTCGTTTTCTCAAAAAATACCGGATCACGCCAAAGAGGCTTAACAGCAGTAAGGGCAGCCCGATATTGACAAACTGAATGGTGGTCCGGTACTGGCGGATCCCCGACTGATCAAGCAATCGCATTCGGCTGTCCCTGGTGCGGGCTTCCATGATGCCCGAATCATCCGCAAGGTAATTTACCATGTTTAGGATGAGGTCTTTGTTTCCAAATGTCTGCCCGGTGTAGCTGTAGTAGCCCAGGGGCATAGGTTCGCCATCCATGCGCACCTGGTTTTTTATCATATTGCCGTCGGCAACAACGATCATGGACGCAGGTTCACTGTAGTCACGCCGCTGAAAGCCATCGGGCAAGGGTATGTCTGGCACCAGTCTGTTTTTAAAGAGAGATCTGAATCTGCCTTCAAGCAGAACGGCTATGTTTTCTGGCGGGCCCGTAAAAAGTCCGGGGGCCGGTGGATTATACAGATGCTCCAGGCTTATCCGAACAGGCACGGGGAGTGTCCGGGTGTATGGAGATGTTTGAAGCAAGACATGCTTGGTAACGCCATCGGCAGATACGGTATCGATGCTGCCGGGAAACTCTGTGCGGACCATGTTCAGGTTTTTCACGATCTCATGATCAGACACCGGGTTCAGGATGGGAAAGAAGTACCATTCCTGCAGATCGAACTGGGGCCTTCCGGAGAAGGAGCCTGTTTGCTTTGGCAACCTGGCAGCTTGCAGATCCTGCACCATGACGGGGTTTAACCGCGCCCCGTAATGGAAGAAAAAGTCGTCCATGTTTATATCCCAGGCAAGGCCCATTGTTTCCGGGCTGTGACGAAGGCTATCCATGTCTGCGAATACGGGGTCGACGAGCCATAGCATCCGGCCGCCCTGCATAAGGTATTGATCCAGCATGAACTTATCTTCTTCAGAGAAAGGCTCGAGGGGCCGGGCAGATATAAGGGCTTTGTATTCACTGATCTGACTGGATCCGTCTTGCAGGTTTATCCTGTCTACATCATAAAATTGTTCCAGTGCCTCTGTAACTGAAGCAAGGTAAGGGGCCTCCAGCTGGCCTTGCCCTTCCAGAAAGGCGATGCGCAGGCGTTCCTCTTGTGTGATTCGCTGAATCACGGAGGCGATGTGGTATTCGAGAAGCAATCCGGACCTGTGAATACTTTCCCGTATGGATAGACCGATGTGATCTTTCATCAGCATCAGCGGAAGCTCTTTATCGCCATGTGTGACGATGGCTCCCGGAATGATCACCTGCTGGGAAGCACCGTCGCCCGTCTGTATCATGACCTCGGCCGGCTCAAGGCCTTTTTCCGCCAGATCCCGGTAAAGCTGGCGCATTTTGCTCCTGTCATCGCCTGCTTTCCGCGCGGGGCTTATGAAGTCAAACTGAATGTGGTCGGAATAGGCCTGCATCTCTTCCAGCATCTCGCGTGCCTCGTTGCGCAGCCGTCTGAAATCGGCCGGAAGTTCTCCATCAAGATATACCCTGAAATAGACAATATCATCCAGGTTGGAGAGCATGTTTTTGGTTGCCTTCGTGAGACTGTAACGCTTTTCGCTGGTCAGGTCAAAGCGGGCAAAAGCAAAAGTGCCGGAAATGTTAATGGCGACGACCAGCAATACAACACCCAGTGTTTTGATGAGGGCAGATCTCCGGGGGTGGCTTTGCCAACTCAGTGCAAGCCAGGTAAATGTTAAAAACAGGAGGATGATCCCAAGAAAATAAAAGAGGTCACGCGTATCGATAACACCCCGGCTCATGGAGCTGTAGTGGGCCTGCAGGCCAAGATTACGCATAAAAAGGTCTGCCTGTCCGCTGAAACCGGCATTCGCAATGATTTCAAACCCCTGGTACATGAAAAAAGAGAGAAACAATGCCAGGATAAAAGCTACAATCTGGTTACCGGTGAGCGAGGAAGCAAATGTGCCAATGGCAACAAATACCATCCCCAGAAAAATGAGCCCCAGGTAGGAGCCCCAGGTCCCTCCCATATCAACGCCGGGCGGCAAAGCAAACAGCTGCACCGTTCCAAGGTATACAAGGGTTGGTATGAGGGCCACACATAGCAGAATGATCCCGCTGAAATACTTGGAGAGCAGGATGTGCCATGTTGCCAGGGGTTTTGTGACAAGCATCTCCAGGGTTCCGGTACGGATCTCATCAGAGAAAAAGCGCATCGTAAGGGCCGGCACAAGAAAAAGAAACACAACGGGCGCCAGTATAAAAAGTCCTGACAAATCTGCATACCCGTTGTCCGGAATGTTATAGGTGACAGGTACAACCCAAAGGAACAAACCTATGACAACCAGGAAAACCGCAACAACGATATAGCCGGTGAGCGTATTAAAAAAACTCTTTAATTCACGTATCAGCAGTGCAAGCATGATAAAACACTATTCTTCATTAAAAGCTACTGTGACGGTATCGTTTAGTTCAAGTCCGAGCAGTGTGGACGCTTTGCCCTGGTTAATGGCAATCTCCAGGTATCCGGTGGAACCAAAAAGCGCCACTTTCTCACCCGGGACAACGTCTGAATAGGAGGTGCTGATTTCAGAAATACCATCGTCCGGCGACCTGAAGTTAATGATAAAGTTCCTGCCTTTCCCTGCTTCCCTGAATAATTGTTTGTCAATATTGACAAAGACATTGCCGTAAGCATCCACAAAAATGACCTTTCCGATAATGGTATCCGGATATACTACCGGGTTGAATGCATATCTTTCGTTCAGCGACTGATAGGGATGGCCAAGCTCCTCCAGGCCTTTCCCGCCTGCGATCATAACAGCTACTTTTACGAACACGTCACGGGTAGAGAACGTAAAATAATCAGAATCTTGTATAACATCTACCTCGACGGCTTCAATGTCCTGACCATCAAAAAGAAGGCTGAAAATTCCATTATCAGCTCCGATAAAAAACTGATCACGGTATTTCACTGCCAGATGGGGGCTTTCAATACCGCCCTCTGTATTCACTCCTATCAGGTGTATGGTTCCTTTGGGGAAATCAGGAAAGGCATTTTTCAGCACAAAGCATGCCTGCATGATGTCGAAGGAGGGGATATCATGTGTGATGTCAACAATGGTAGCATCCGGATTTTGTTTCAGCAGGGCTCCTTTTACAGCTCCTGTGTAATGGTTTCCGTTGCCCCAGTCGCTTGTCAGGGTGATAATGGCCATAGGTTTATGTATAGCTTTCTTTTATGCTTTCGCTAATGAAAATTATTGTTATTTTGCATTCACATTCAAAAGTAATGATTTTAATGGGAGAAAAGGTAATAAAAATAGAAGGCATTCATCCTCCTGACATTTTCGGGCTGCGTGAAGAAAAGCTCAAGCTGCTGAAGCACATTTTCCCGAAGCTGAAGATTGTCTCCAGGGGCGAAGAGCTTATCGTTATTGGTGATGATGAAGAGCTGCATTTTTTCGAAAGCAAGTTTCGTGCAATGCTTGATCATTTTGAGCGGTTCGGGAAAATCACGGAGGAAAACATTCTTGAGATCATGGCGCACAGCGACAGAATGCCTGGTGAGCCAACCGAGGAAGAAAAGAGCGGAGAGTTGCTTCTTTACGGACGTAACGGTATGGCTATCAGGGCGCGTTCTCCCAACCAGCGCCGTATGGTTTCCAGCAGTGCCAAAAACGACATGCTTTTTGCCATAGGCCCTGCAGGCACAGGCAAAACCTATACAGCAGTGGCTTTGGCCGTCAGGGCGCTGAAAAACAAAGAGGTAAAACGGATCATCCTGGCCCGGCCTGCCGTAGAAGCCGGGGAGAACCTGGGCTTCCTCCCGGGAGACCTGAAAGACAAGCTCGACCCCTATCTGCGCCCGCTTTATGACGCTTTGCGCGACATGATACCGCCAGCGCGGCTGGAGTCCTACCTGGAAGACGGCACTATTGAAATAGCCCCCCTGGCTTTTATGAGAGGAAGAACCCTGGACAATGCGTTTGCCATACTTGACGAGGCACAAAATACCACAGAGAGTCAGCTGAAAATGTTTCTCACACGCATGGGGAAATCAGCCCGATTTATTGTAACCGGCGACATCACACAGATAGACCTTCCCAGGCACCAGGTTTCAGGGCTGCTTCGCTCGGTAAAAATCCTGAACCACATTAAAGGCATCGATTTTATTTTCCTTAATGAAAAAGATGTGATCCGGCATGAACTCGTGTCCAGGATCATAGATGCCTACGAGGGTGTTGAAAAGCCCGGCAGCAAAAGTGAGGGGGATGATGATGCCAGCGACTCATAATATAGCTGAGCTTTGGGCACGCTGAATCATTTTAGAGCAGGTTTGAAGTTGCTTCGGGTAACCTCAAACCTCAAACTTCAAACAGTTGCAACACAACCCCTAAACTTTTGACAAAACACACAAACACTTCAATATCAATTAGTTATAAATTCAAAAACACATGGACACAGTAAAAGAAACGAACTTTGATTTTCCGGGGCAAACAGGCTTTTACAAAGGCAAGATCAGGGATGTATACACCATTGACAATGAGCTGATGCTTATGGTGGTCACCGACAGGATATCTGCTTTTGACGTGGTGTTGCCCGAAGGCATCCCTTACAAGGGGCAGGTGCTCAACCAGATCGCCACCAGATTTTTGGATGCTACCGCCGACATCGTCCCCAACTGGAAGCTCGGCACCCCCGACCCCAATGTGACCGCCGGGATCTATTGCGAGCCCCTTAAGGTAGAGATGGTAATCCGCGGCTACCTTTGCGGCCATGCGTGGCGGGAATACAAGAAAGGCAAACGCAGCATCTGTGGTGTTCCCATGCCGGAAGGAATGCAGGAAAACGAAGCCTTCCCGGAGCCGCTTATTACCCCGACTACCAAAGCAGAGGTGGGCCATGACGAAGACATTTCCAGGGAGGAAATTTTGCGCCAGGGCCTGGTCAGCGAAGAAGATTATAACGCCATCGAAAGATACACCCGTGAATTATATCAGCGCGGCAATGAGATGGCCAGAGAGAAAGGACTGATCCTGGTCGACACCAAGTATGAGTTCGGCAAGGCCGGTGGAAAGATCTATCTCATTGACGAGATCCACACGCCCGACTCTTCCAGATACTTTTACCTGGATGGTTACGGGGAGCGGCTGGCAAAAGGCGAACGCCAGAAACAGTTGTCGAAAGAGTTTGTCCGGGAGTGGCTCATAGAACAAGGCTTTACCGGCGAAGAAGGACAAACCGTACCAGAAATGTCCGAAGCCTTCGTACGCCAGGTCTCGGAACGCTACATCGAATTGTTTGAAAAGATCACTGGGGAAAAGTTCATCAAAACCCCCAGCGAAAACATCCATAACAGGATAGAAGAAAATTGCCTGAATTTCTTGCATAGACAAAGGCCTTAATCCCTAAATACAGCCCCACCAGCATAACGGTGGGGCTTTTTTACTGCCAATTGTTAAGAAATTAACAGAAAGCTTCTGTTGTTCTTCTTCTTTTCCTCACTTTTTTTGTATGTTTGCCCACAACCCTGAACCGGCACAAACCATAAGCCCTCAAAAAAGCTATAAAATTGAATGGTTTTTATGAAAAAGGGAATGATTATGAGAACTATGACTGACGTTACGACATTTCGACATTTCGACATTTCGACTTTTTGACTTTTTCACTTTTGTCCTTTTGTCTTTTTGTCCTTTTGTCTTTTTGTCTTTTTGTCCTTTTGTCTTTTTGTCTTTTTGTCCTTTTGTCTTTTTGTCTTTTTGTCTTTTAATCTTTTTG
>SL_5KL_010_SEDDRAFT_10002317_pt1 | contig 10659 bp, 10 predicted proteins | sample SodLakKL_010_SED_FD_9118 | JGI IMG/M metagenome (IMG submission 9118)
CTCTGCTTTGGGTCAATATCTGAAATTGACTCCTGAAGATAAAAAAGCACTTTTAGCAGCGGGAGCTGCCGCCGGTATCGCTGGAACATTTAACGCCCCTTTAGCAGGCATAATATTCAGTATCGAAGTGATACTCCGAAAAGTAAAGCTCGATAATTTCGCCCCAGTAGTTCTTGGATCTGTCGTTGGATACAGTGTGGCAAATTTTATCTTCCTACAGATCCTCGGCAGGCCAAGAGGAGCTATATTTTCTATACCAGAATTTTACATAGCTAGCTATTGGGAAGTTTTCACGTATTTAGGTCTCGGTCTTGTTGCTGGTTTAGTGGCACTGTTTTACACTAATTTGCTATACGGTTTTGAAGATGTATTCGAGTATATTCCTATACCGGGATTCATAAAACCAGGTATAGGAGGTTTAGGCATCGGAATATTGGCGGTTTTAGGCTTACCCCATATAATGGCTACCGGTTATCCTGTCATGGATGCTGCGTTATTCGGTGAGTTGGCATTGAGTATGCTTATCTTATTGATGTTCGCAAAGATCATCGCTACTAGTCTCACGTTGGGCAGTGGAGGCTCTGGTGGTATATTCGCCCCCGGACTATTCATAGGTTCTATGCTGGGCGGAGCCTATGGGAGGATTTTGAACATAATTTCACCTGGAGCGGTCGCATCTCCCAGCTCTTATGGACTTGTTGCCATGGGTGCTATATTTGCCGGAGCAACACATGCACCTCTTGCAGGCATATTGATCATATTCGAGATGACCATGGATCTGAACGTATTCATACCGCTCATATTCGCTTGTATGGTCAGCACCGTAGTCGCCAGCCATATCCAGAAATCCAACATATACACTATCAAGCTTCTCAGAAGAGGGGTGGATGTAGACAAAGCCCAGGGTGGTGTAGAGCTTGAAAACTTAAGAGTAAAAGACCACATGACCACTGATCTAGTGACCGTAAACATAAACACATCGGTCAGTAGAGCTAGAGAACTGGGAAAAGAATACGATTACACTAACCTTCCTGTGGTGGAAGAAAGGACAGGTGAGGTGGTAGGAGTTGTCAGCTATTCAGAAAAGATGGACGCCATATCTGAAGGTTACGAACATATTGCCGTAAGGTCTGTAATGGAGCCCCTTTCTGTAACTATAACCCAGGACGAACATCTTTTGGATGCTCTAAAATTGATGATGGAAAAAGACGTTAACTTGATACCCGTAGTACCGGAAAAGGGTTCTAAGAAACTTTTAGGGGTACTTACTCGTGTCGACATCATCAATGCATATAAAGAAGAGAACGAGGATACGGGGGACATAGAAGCTATAGAAGATATCCCCGATTCTGAAAAATAAAGATAATGCCGTTTTTCTCCGGCAAAGAATATATAAAGGCCATATTTTATGGTAAGGTGATACTTTGAGTAAAGGAGATGAAGAAGAGGTCGTTAGGGTTCCTTACCCACGAAGAAAAGAAGGACAGATGTTCGCTATAGCAGACAAGATGTTGGGCGGCGGAAGAGTCAAAACCGTCTGTGAGGACGGAGAAACGCGTATGGGAAGGATACCCGGCAAACTCAAAAAAAGGATGTGGATCAGAGAAGGAGATCTTTTGATAGTCAATCCTTGGGACTTCCAGGATGAAAAATGTGATGTTGAATATCGTTACACCAGGACGCAGATCAAATACTTGAAGAGAAGGAACGATATACCCAATAGTCTAGATATATTCTAAAGTAGGATTTCCTTACCTGAAGGAGATATTATGAAAGAGAGTCTGCTCAACATACTGCGATGCCCAGAATGTAAAGGCGAGTTAGAGTTGGCCGTGGAGAAGAAAAATAAAGAGATAGAGGAGGGTACCCTCCATTGCAGTAAATGTGCCATCGATTATCCCATCAAAGATGGCATCCCAAATATGATCACTCCCAAGCATCGATAGTTATGTCTTCATTGCATATATTCCTGCTGGATCTCGACCACTTCTGAGCTGTCTTTTGCCTCTTGATATTCTCTCAAGGGTTTCTCGTTCATCTCAAAAAAATGTTCACCCCAGTTGAATTTTGACATGAGCTCTTTTGCTTGGTCTTCTTCATCGAGTATAAACAAGGCTCCCGCTAGTGCCTCGGCGGTTGTGAGTTGAAAAGGCTTTCCGTAGTTGATGGGATTCACCGCTACCAGATAAGGTAGAGCCCTTCCGTTCTCATATTCGGGGATCTTTCCTTCAGCCTCGACCCAAGTACAGTCTACAGCCCTTAATCCTCCTTCCTCGGCTCTCTTTTTATCCTCGGGAGAGAGCGCCCTTTCGGCTAATGGATTAAGATAAATACCTGCTTTGCCGAGGTCATGGTTTTTCAACAATTTTTTTGCCAGACCTTGTCTCAGCAGTTTCCTCGCGGTGCATTTTTTCGGATCGCACTCACGATGATCTTTGATGTACAATTCCATAAGTCACTTGAAAAAGAGTCTATAATTTAAATCATTCGAAATAATGTATCAATGAGTTGGACAAAAGGACAAAATATAAAGACATGTATATCTGTAGTGAAACCCCCGATGATGAAGAATCCAAAGCTGAATTATGATGAGTGATGGGCAGTCTGAGGGGGATTAAAGGTGTTAAGATGGTGACAGGATTCGATCTGATACATGACAATAAGCCATTACAAAAACATTGGATAAGTCGGTTGATAGCTTACCTTCTCGACTTTTTACTCTCTTCATTAGCCGTATATATTATATTTCTACCTTTCACTCTGGGACGCGACGCCTTTTGGTACTTTCCTATGACCGCCGGCCTCATGCAGGTATTTTATTCAGCTGTCTTCGAATATTATTCAAAAAGAACAGTGGGAAAAGCGATCATGAAACTCGAAGTGGAACAATTGACTCAAACCTTTGATATATCTGAAGCTTTGATCAGAAATTTCAGTAAGTTACACGGCGTTATCTTAGTCTTTGATTGGCTTGCAGGTATGCTGAGCAAAGGAGACCCGAGACAACGCTATTTGGATAGATTAGCTGAAACCACCGTAAGAGGTACCAGTGAACCTATACACGTAAAGGAATTCGTCGAAGACCACCTCTTTAGTAGCGAAGATTTTAAAATTGAAAAGGATAAAGACGATGAAGTAACGATGTGCCGCATATGTGGCGGAAAACTTGCGAGTATAGGGGATGAAAGGCATAGATGTAGAAATTGTGGACGTATACAATAAAACCGTGAAACCATGTTCATCGCTGTTGACGATACGGATTCAAAAGAAGGGATGTGCACTACTTTTCTTGTCACCGAATTGATAAAAGAATTTCAAGATTATGATCTTTTAGACCTACCTCGATTGGTGCGGTTGAACCCGAATGTACCCTGGAAAACTAGAGGAAACGGCGCTATAGTTATAACTCTTGGAAAAGGAAAAAAAAGGAGAGGACCTGTTGGGCATATAGGCAAAGATGTGGATCTTTTCCAAGGCATAAAAAAACATGGGAACGAAAAGAAGGTCTTTGAAAGAGCTAAAAACATACTCGAAACATGGGCCGAAGTCCATCACGAGGAGACAAATCCAGGATTGGTCGTAGCTAAAGAACGACCGCCTGAATCTTTCTACCAAGGGGCAGTGAAGGATGTTCTGAGATTAGACCTTATCGAAGACCATCTTGAGAACGGAGATTACATTTATCAAGGCTATGGTAAAAAAAGAGGTTTGATAGGAGCCACGGCGGCATTATCTTGGAGACCTGATGATTTTACTTACGAACTGCTCACATACAGAAAAAAAGATATGTGGGGTAGACCTCGGATCATGAATGAAGAATATGTGATCGAATTTGATAAAAAAACCCAAAAAACCTTCGACTGTTATGATCACGAAGAAGAAAAACAAGCTATAGCTCCTACTTCACCCTGTCCCGTACTTTATGGGGTAAGAGGTGAGGACCCTGAGGAGTTGAAAAGATCGTTGAATATCATAGACAGTGAAGAGCCCGAAAGATGGATCCTCTTTTTAACAAACCAAGGCACGGACGATCATATACAAAAAATGAACATCTCAGAAACAAAACTGTGGGTCTCCGCAAAGATAAAGGGAAAGGTCACCACGAAACCACACACCATTCAAGGCGGACACGTTATCTTCGATCTGAAAGATAAAACGGGAGAGATGAGCGCGGCGGCCTACGAACCTACCAAAGGGTTCAGAAGGACAGTGGAGAAACTGATACCCGGAGATAAGGTTGAATTATTGGGAGGTATAAGAAACGAGCCAAAGACTCTAAATATCGAAAAGATGAATATAATAGGTTTAGAAAATAAAACCGTAAAGGAGAGCAACCCTGAATGCCCTAAATGCGGCAAAAATATGTCATCCATGGGTACTGACGCTGGTTATAGGTGTAAACGATGTAGGATCAAAGCCCATGAGGATCTAGCCGTACGAAGGAGTGTACAAAGAGAACTCACCGAAGGTTGGTACGAAGTCCCCGTATCGGCAAGAAGGCACCTTTCTAAGCCCCTTATCCGGGATAATATTTGTCGATCCACTTCTCGTCTATCCGTTTAAGATCTTTTTTAGGTATGTTTGTCAAAAGATCCCATGCTAAGTCCAACGTTTCTTCTATACTCCTGTTTTCTTCCTCTCCTTGATTTATAAATCTATCTTCGAATTTGTCGGCGAATACCAGATAAAGCTTGTCACGGTCACTCAGTGCCTCTTCACCAACCACCGCAACCAAGTCTCTAAGGTCAAGACCCTCCGCATAAGCCGCATAAAGTTGGTTACTCACGTCGGAATGATCCTCTCTGGTCCTTTCTCCACCTATACCTTCTTCCATGAGCCTTGATAGACTGGGACCCGGCGTCAGTGGAGGTCTTATACCTTTTCTATGTAGTTCTCTTGAGAATACGAGCTGCCCCTCGGTTATGTAACCCGTAAGATCCGGGATAGGATGCGTCATATCATCGTCCGGCATGGTGAGTATAGGGATCATTGTTATGGAACCCTCTCTGTTCAGTATCCTTCCCGCTCTTTCGTATATGCTGGCTAGATCGGTATACATATACCCAGGATAACCCCTTCTTCCAGGAACTTCCTCTCTCGCCGCGGCTATCTCTCTGAGAGCTTCACAGTAGTTGGTCATGTCCGTCAGTATGACTAAAACTTGCATACCCTCCTCAAAAGCAAGATATTCGGCAGCTGTCAAAGCCATCCTAGGGATGATTATCCGTTCTATTGTGGGATCATCGGCTAGATTTAGGAACAGTACTGATCTTTCCAAGGCCCCGGTCCTTTCAAAATCCCTTCTGAAAAAATTAGCTTCCTCGGCAGTTATGCCCATGGCACAAAAGACCACGGCGAACTCTTCCTCTTCACCCAAAACTTTAGACTGTCTAGCGACTTGTGCCGCTGCGTCGTTATGAGGTAAACCCGATGCACTGAAGATAGGGAGCTTTTGCCCTCTCACCAGCGTGAGCATACCGTCGATGGTAGATATACCGGTTTGTATGAATTCTCTGGGATACTCTCTGGCTGAAGGATTTATGGGATCTCCATTTATATCCCTTCTTTCCTCGGGTATTATATCCGGACTTCCATCTATCGGTTCACCTATACCACTGAACACACGGCCCAGGAGTTCTTCGGAGACTCCGAACTTCATCACCTCGCCTGTGAATTGTACACTGGTATCACGGGTATCAAGACCTCTAGTCCCTGCAAATACTTGGAGCACCGCTCTATCCGTTTGTGCCTCCAGTACCTGACCCAACCTCTCTTCTCCGTTGGGCAGTTTGATCTTGGCGATCTCGTTGAAGGCAACATCGCTTATACCTTCGACAACCATGAGCGGACCCGCAACTTCTGTTACGTTCTTGTATTCCGTTCTTTTAGACATATCTTTAGCCATGTTCATCTATCCTCCTTTTCAATCGGGGATGAAAGTTCAAGGGTTTCTTCTAATTCGTTGAATTCTTCGTTCAGCTCCATCTCTAGATCGTTGAATCTTTCCTCCCAATCTTCTGAGGGATAATTTGACATCCTACTGATTTTTTCGAGTATTTCCATAGCGGCGAGATCATCCATGCTTACTCCTTTCTCGATAGCTTTTAAACCGGTTGAATACAATTCCATCATCAATTTTAACATCCTAAACTGTTTTTCAGGCTCACAAAATGTATCAACTTCGTGAAAGGCGTTCTGTTGAAGAAAATCTTCTCTTATAACCCTAGCGGCTTGAAGCGCAAATTGATCAGAAGGAGGCAGTGCGTCAGGCCCTACCAATTGAACTATCTCTTCGAGCTCGGATTCCTTTTCCAACAAACGCATGGTCTCTCTCCTCAGAGACTTCCAATGTTCGTTCACGTTCTCTTCCCACCACTCACTGATCTCATCCAAATAAAGAGAATATGAAGATAACCAATCAACGGCGGGAAAGTGCCTTCTATTTTTAAGTTCCGTATCCAAAGCCCAGAATACCTGTACTATCCTCAAAGTATTTTGGGTCACTGGTTCGGAAAAATCACCGCCTGAAGGACTAACGGCACCTATGACCGATATCGATCCTTCTCTACCGCCGTAAAGCCTACAGCTGCCTGCTCTCTCGTAAAACGAGGCCAATTCAGAAGCAAGATAAGCGGGAAAGCCTTCTTCGCCTGGCATCTCCTCTAACCTGCCAGAGATCTCTCTTAAAGCCTCGGCCCATCTAGAAGAAGAGTCGGCCATCAACGCCACGTTGTAACCCATATCCCTATAATATTCTGCGATGGTTATCCCTGAGAAAACTGAAGCCTCTCTCGCCGCTACAGGCATATTACTAGTGTTCGCTATGAGGACCGTTCTTTTCATAAGAGATTCCCCACTCCATGGATCTTCTAATTCAGGAAAATCTCTCAGAACTTCGGTCATCTCGTTGCCTCTCTCCCCACATCCCACGTAAACCACTATGTCGGCGTCGCTCCATTTAGCCAATTGGTGCTGGATGACCGTCTTTCCTGTCCCGAACCCTCCTGGAATCGCTGCGGTTCCACCTTTCGCGAGAGGGAAAAATGTGTCAAGAACTCTCTGCCCGGTCACCAACAATTCCCCGGGCTGCTTCTTGTCCTTTATGGGCCTCCCTACTCTTACAGGCCAGCGTTGTTTCATGCTTATTTCCTCTTCACCTTCTTTATTCCCCAAAACCGCTATGGTCTCATCTATATCGTATTCTCCTTTTGAAGCTATATCTTTGATCGTACCTTTTTTGTTCGGAGGTACCATCACTCTGTGCTCAACGGTTTTAGTTTCCTCGACAACGCCTAATATGTCGCCCTGTTCAACCTCGTCTCCTTCTTCCACTACCGGCACGAACTCCCACTTTTTGTCTTCATCTAGAGGAGGTACATCTACACCACGACGAATGAAGTCGCCTGTCTCTTCAAGTATACCCTCTAAGGGTCTCTGGATACCGTCATAAATCTGCTCTATAAGACCCGGTCCCAGTTCTAAAGAGAGAGGTTCGCCTGTTCTTATAACCGGTTCTCCCGGTTTCAATCCACCTGTTTCTTCATAAACTTGTATCGTTGCTACATCTTCTTCGAGTTCTATGACTTCACCTATCAATCCCTCGTTACCTACTTCCACCACCTCATACATCTCGACTCCTCTTAGGTTCTTCGCTTCGATCACAGGTCCTGCTACATGGATGACAACACCTTCGGCCTCTTCTTCCGACGGTTCTTTCATCCTGCTTATACTCTTTTCAACTTTTTCTTCCATTGTTTTGTACCTCCTGAGGCAAATTTAAGGTCATAAATCAAATATTCTTTCGTACATATCATCTATCCTGACTTGTTATGTCTATTCCCACGGCTTTTTTTATCTTTCCTTTAAGTGGGTCTTCTTTATCTTCTATGGGACCTTCCTTATCTGGCAGCTCAACGATCACAGGGTAAACTTCTTTCATCGTATCCTTCTTTTGATCAAGATACCCCCTGATATCTTCCGCTAGTCTTTCAGACATCAATATAACGCCCACGTCCGACTCCATGAATAATTTTTCGATGGTCTTCTTAGTCTCACGGTCGTTTTCAGGCGTGTAGACTTCATTCACGCCCGCCAGCGAAAAACCAATGGCCGTATCTTTATCTCCTACAACCACTACTTTCATATTGGATCCTCCATGATCATGAGTTCTTCCATCTTCTTTGGTCCCATCCCCTCTTTGGTACCTCTCACCAATATTTTAAGATTTCTTAACTCCATCTCTTTGGCAACGAGGTATTTGAGCAAAGGACCTATCGTGAGTATGTTCTGACTGTATATTTCACATACCAATCGTAAAAGTTTTTTATCTAAATTTTTTTCGATATCGAAATCAGAGGATGATGATTTTGCACCTCTCAGGTCGTCGTAAGATGTTCCCTCCAACTCTATGAATGCTTCGTCCATACTTGTAGATTCTACCATGTTCTCTATCTTCCACTCTTCCAATTCTCTTCCTGGAGGGAGTAAAGATCTTTTTAAGGTATCTCTCTCTATCCCTTCTCTTAACCCTCTAAATACGATCTTTAAATTCAATATATCTGAATAAGTTCCAAAAAAATATCTCACCGTAGCTCTTTCCTCACTTTCGATCTTGTTGACCTCTCTTCTTATGTTCTCATAAAGGTATCTATCCAACTCTATGTCCATCTCAAAAAAACTTTCCACTTTTTCTTTTCCTTTCAAAGCGTCTCCTAATTCAGTGTCTTTCAATATCGTAGTCAGTTCTTGAAGATTTCTAGCGGACTTCATCTCTTCAAGGACCTCTTCGTCGACTATCCTTACAGGTAACAAGTTTTTAGTTGATATTTCTCGTTCGCTAGAGATCCCTTTCATAGCCCTCTTTACCATCTTTATATCATACTTCATCATCCATGTAGTTATGAATGGTTTCACGTTGGTAGGGACCGACATGTAGACTTTTTTGATGGAGCCGATCACTTCCTCTTCCAACTTTCTTTCAACCGCGTATATATCTTCTGTATCTTCTTTTGGAAGGGCGTAGTTCTCTTCCCGTATCTTGGAATATATTTCATTCAGATTACCACTGTCCATCAGCGGTCTCAGAACTTCTTCTTTGACGAAGGGGTTCCCCATAGCTCTTAGCTTTGCGTTTGGAAACGTAAAGTCGGTGATAGATATCAGGACTTTAAAATAACTCATCAATAAGATCACGACTATCAACAAAGAGACTCCCACCACTATTAAAACAAAAAGGGGCAATCCCAATGAATCTATCAAACCTTCTAGCACCGCTCAATCCTCCTCCGTAAATAATATTTCCGAGATCTCTTTACGTAACTCTTTCTTTTCACTTTCAAGGTTTGCCTCGAATGTGAGATCCATGGTAGAGCCCTTTTCTGAAGACGCTTTTAACCCACCTATGGTTTCTAGGTCTGGTTCCACCTGGATTCTTGAGTCTCTATGCCGGACCAATTCATTGACTAGTTCTTCTGATCTCGGATCGCATCTCAGAGTTATCTCACCATCCAATACCTCCAATACCTCATGGATGGATTCTTCAAGATAATCTCTGTATTCCTCAGGGTCCTTCGAGGATAGATCATCTTTTGCTTCCTTGAATATATCCTCGATCATCTTCTCTCTGACGTTTAATTTGGTTTTTTTAGCTTCGAGTTTAGCCTGAGATATGATCCTGTTCTCCATGGTCTTTATCTCCCTCTCTTTTTCCTTTTCTAGCTCTTCCAATCTTCTCTGTTTTTCTTCTTCGATCTCTTGCTTTGCTTTCTCCGCCTCTTTTTTACCCCTGTGGATTATGTTGTCCACTTTGTTTTGCGTCACACCTTCGATCTTTTCGATTATCTTTTTCACCGGCATATTATCATCTCACTTTTATTCTCACATGAACCCGAGGAAGACGATTATGAATATCGCAATGAGCAAACCAAATATCGCAAAGGTTTCCGACATCACGCTGAATATCATACCCTTTCCAAAGGTTTCCTCTCGTTTTGATACGGCTGCGATAGCAGATCCAGAAGTTATACCTTGACCTACACCGGAGACACCAGCTATCCCTATAGCAAGACCTGCACCGATGGCAGCTATGCCCATCTGGACTCCGGCTCCGTCGGGATAGACGTCACCAAGCATACCGCTGAAGACCATCAATAATATCGCTATCAACATGCCGTATATCGCCTGGGTTTCCGGCAACACGGAAAATACCATACCTCGTCCAAACATCTTTTCATCTTCTGCCACGGTCGCTATACCACTTCCCGCGGCTATACCCTGACCTATACCTGAGAGACCGGCTATACCTACTGATAGACCAGCACCGACGCCCACGAGCCCTATGAACAATTGGATCTCTCCTGTTTGATCTACCAGTGCCGCTTCTCCCAATAGACCACTGAATATCATCAATAATATCGCTATCAACATGCCGTATATCGCCTGGGTTTCCGGCAACACGGAAAATACCATACCTCGTCCAAATACTTCTTCATTCTCCGCAACACTTCCGATACCACTGGCGGCCGCGATACCTTGGCCTATACCCGATAGTCCAGCTATACCAACGGCCAAACCGGCTCCTATACCTATAAGACCTAAACTGATACCTGACGTTCCCGCCATGGCCGTATCAACTTCCCCACCAAGCAATCCAGAAAACAC
>SL_5KL_010_SEDDRAFT_10002318_pt1 | contig 10656 bp, 7 predicted proteins | sample SodLakKL_010_SED_FD_9118 | JGI IMG/M metagenome (IMG submission 9118)
GCGGCTGCTGCCGCGCTAGCGCCGCCGGCGGGCACATCGGCCAGCACCAGCCGCTCGCCCCAGGGCGGCTCGGCATCGGCCCAGGCCGGCGGCACCACCCACAGCAGCGGCCACGGCGGGCGAAAGCGCGCCGGCCCCTGCAGATCGGTGAGCACCACCGCCTGATCCGGGGCGTGGCGGTCCGCCTCCTCGAGCAGCGGGGTGAAATCCGTCCCGCCCCCGCCGTGGAAGGTGAGCTCGGCCCGCGGCGAGTCGCCCGGGGCCAGGTGCACCACCCGACGCACCCGGTCGTCGCCGACGATCACCACCAGCTGGGCCTCGCTGCGTCGGGTGATGGCGGTCAGCTCGCTGGCAAAGCGCTCCAGCAGGGCGTCGTCGATGGACCCGGAGGCGTCGACCAGCAGCGCCAGCCGCGGCACGCGGCGTGCCGTAACCACCCCCGGCTCCCAGGGCATGCGCCGTCCGCCGGCGGTCCGGCCGCGGTTAGCCAGCCACGAGCGCGCCGGGCGCGACCAGGAGCGCTCCGGTAGCCGCGCCAGCCCGCGGGCCAGGCGGGTGCGCAGGATGTGCTCCCAGGGCGTACGCGGCGTCGGCCGATCGGCCAGCAGCCCGCGCAGCATGGAAAAGGCGCCGTCATCGGCGTGCGCCCGCAGCAACCGCTCGGACCAGGCGCGGGCCTGCTCCGCGGCCACCTCCGGCACCTCGCCCTCGGCAGGCAACAGGTCGGTCCCGGCGCCGGCGGCCAGCTGGCGCAGCCGCGCTGCCCGCGGGCCATCGCTGCGCCCGGTGCCCTCCTCGCGCCGGCCCGAGCTCGCCGCCCCGCCCTGCTGCCCGGCCCGGCCCCGGTCCTCGCTGCTGCCCCCGCGCCGATCGTCCACGGCGCGGTAGAGGCGCTCCACGTCCCACTCCAGCAGCGCGCGCTCGGGGGTGGCGGCGTCATCCGGCAGCACCTCGCTCAGCACCCGCTCCAGGGTCACCGCCCCGGCGGGCAGCTCCAGCCACTCCAGATGGCCGAGGGTGGTGTTCACCAGGGCGTCGGCGCAGTGGTTGAACAGCGCCGGATCGACATCGCCCAGGACCCCGGCCAGGGCCTCCCGGCGCTGCGCATGGCGCAGGGCGACGTGGAGCACCTCGTGGGCCACCCAGCCGACCTGCTGCGCCCGCGGCAGTCCGGCGAAGGCCGGCGCGTAGTAGAGGGTGCGGCCGTCGTTGACCACCGGCGCGCCCAGGTCGTCGGCCGCCACGTCCTGGTGATGGGCCCAGAGGGCCAGCCCGCCGGTGCCGGGGGCCTGCTCGACCATCACCCGGATCGCCGCCGTGCCGCGGTGGGTGTACGGCTCACTCGCCATCGGCCTGGCGCTCGGCCATGTAGCGCTGGTACGCCTCGCTGCGCAGGATCGCCCCCTCCAGGCCCCAGGCCAGGCCGCGCTGGAAGAGCAGCTCCATGGCCAGGGTCTGCGCCTCGCGCGCGGGCAGCGGCGTGCGCCCGCGCATCTCCGGGAACTGCTCGACGATCTCCAGGGCGCGGGTGAGCGTCGGCTCGTCGGTGACCGCCGCCACCAGGCCGTAGACCATGCCGTAGAGGCCATCCAGGCTCTCGGGCAGCAGCGCCGCGGTCTCCGGCCCGGGCCGCGCGGCCAGCAGCCGGGTGACGTCGGCGGCCGCCTGCAGCTCATCGAGCACCCCGAAGAACTCGGCGGCGTTGGCCGCGCCGATGCGCCCCTGCACGAACAGCCGCCGGGCGGTCTCACCCAGATCGGCGCGAAGGACCGCCGAGACATCCTCCCAGCCCCGCGGGCTGGCGCCGACCAGGTGGTCGTTGGCCAGCTGCGTGGCGGTGTCGTCGAGGCGGTCGGCGCGCACCCGCAGGAAGGCCATCACCTCCGGGGCCAGCTCGCGTTCGGCGGCGTAGTCGAGGAACGCCTCCAGGGCCGTCTGCACGTTGAAGTGGAACATGCGATCGGCCAGCGCCGTGCCCATGTCGTGGCTCACCGCCCCCTGGAAGCGGGCATTGCCCGCCGCCACCACCTGCCAGCCGTCGGGCAGCCGGTACGCCCCCACCTTGCGATCGAGGATCAGCGAGTAGGCAGAGATCTGCAGACGCTGATCGGCGGCGGTGAGCTCGTCGAGGAAGAGGATCCCCTCCGGCTGGTCGGCACCGGGGAGGAACTCCGGCGGGAACCACACCGTGCGCTGCTGCTGCTCATCGGCGTAGATCGCCCCGCGGATGTCCACCGGCTCAATGGTGGTCAGGCGCAGATCGACCAGGGGCACGCCGAAGTGTTCGGCCACCTGCGCCACCACCGACGACTTGCCCACACCGCGGGTCCCCCACAGCATGGTGGCCCGCCGGCGCAGGATGGGGTCGGCGAACTGCTCGATCAGCGCCTGCCGCACGGCGGCCACCGAGACCGCCGGGATGTTCATCGGATCAGCCGCCATCACTCCCTCCGTGCCAGGTGCTCGCCTCCAGGGGCCGGGGCAGCGGCGGCCGATCCACCAGCGGCACCTCGGTCCCGGAGAAGAGCAGCGCGCCAATGGCCAGCAGCGGCGGGACGCCGTGGAGCCACGGCGGCATCTCACCCTCGGGCAGGACCACGCCGAAGAGCGGCACCGCGGCGAGGACGAGGAAGAAGATGGTCATCGGCAGCAGCCGCCGGCCCACCACCGCCCAGCGCTGGCGCCGGAAGCGCCGGTGAAAGGCACCCGGGGGCTCGGCGAAGACCGCCGCCAGGTGGGCGATGAGCTGCTCGATCCGAGCCTCGACGGCCGCCCGCCGGCGCGGCTCCTCCCGGGGCAGCGCCCGGGTGCTGCGCCACGCCTTCTGCCGCCAGACCAGCGGCCGCCAGCCCCAGCCGAGGACGGCGATCAGGTCCTCGGGCAGCGACGGCTCGCCCTCGGGGTGGGGCGTGATCTCGATCTGCGCCGGCAGGCCGGCACCCGGGGTGGCGTCGAGCACCACGCGCCGCCCGGCCAGCCGCGCCTCGGCGCCCACAGCCCGCCACCGCGGGTCACCGGGGTCGGCCTCGGAGGCCTTCGCCCAGTAGCTGCGGCCGATACAGACACCGGCGATGCGGACGAACAGCCGGGGGCGCAGCTCCGTAGCCTGCAGGCCGGCGAGCAGGTCGGCGGGATCCCGGCCGTCCAGGGCCAGGCCAGCCCAGGTGCCATCGGCGGCGGTGTAGGTGGCACTGAGCCGATAGAGCCCGGGCTCCCGCTCGGCGAGGACCAGCTGCTCGGTGACCGGCCCCCCGGCGGCGTCCAGCCCCTCGTGGCTGCGCGGCTCGAAGGCGATCTCGCGGTGGGCCCGGTCGCTGGCGGCCAGATCCACGGCCCACCCGGCGGCGCTGAACGGCGCCACCCGGGTGAGGATCTCGTGGTGGGAAAGCGGCTTGACCAAGGCGGTGGTCCCTCGCGCGGGCTGCTCCGCCGTCGAGGGTACGCCCGGCCGGCGGCGCAATGAAGCCACTCGCCGCCGGGGTATCCCGCCCTGGCCCTGGCTCGCCCCGCCCTACTCCGGGCGGAGCAGCTGCCCGCTGAGCAGCTTGATCACGGTGGCGATGAAGACCGTGGCGATGACCAGCGTGGTCAGCACCACCAGCAGCATCACGCCGCGACCGCCGCCGGTCTGGTAGGCCTGGACAAAGTGCTGACTGGCCAGGCAGAAGGCGGCCAGCGGGAAGGTGTACGCCCACCAGGAGGGGTAGTACGGCAGGCGGACGAGCCGCGGCACCTGGATGAGCAGCAGCAGGAAGGTGAACAGCGCCTTGTAGTAGAGCAGCCGACCGACCACCCCGGGATCACCGCCATCGAGCAGCGCCACCCAGGCCACGTAGCCCACCGCCGGCGGGGCCAGGAGCACGAAGAGGGTCGGCAGCAGGAACGCCGGCAGGTTGGGGGCGAAGATCAGCCGGTAGTAGACCAGCGTCATCAGGATCAACCAGAAGAACAGCCCGATGCTGAAGAAGAACCAGGCCACCTCCATGTAGCCGGCCTGCGCCGCCGGGATGGGCACCAGGATGTTGCCCACCGCGGGGATGAACCAGACCGGGTTCAGCGTGCCGAGTTCCAGCTGGCGCTGCATCCAGCTGGTGACGATGGCCAGCATCAGGATCAGGTGCAGCAGCGCCCCNCTGCCCCACAGGGCCGTGGACAGCGGCTCCGTCTCGGTCACGATGCCGANCAGGATCAGCGAGATGGAGATCGCCGGCAGGAAGTTGAGGCGCACCGGGTGGGTGATCTCGCCCCACGCCGCCGATGGGTGCAGGGCCGCCTTGAGGCCGTAACCCACCGCCATGGCGACGAAGCTGACCACCGCCAGCACCACCACGGCCTCGCCCACCCAGGCGGGCCACCCCCAGGCGGCGTGGCTCTCCTCCCAGACCATGGCCAGGCCGGCCAGCCCCATGGTGGCGGCGAACAGCGGCAACGGCAGGTGGGCCAGACTGACCCGGGCGTGCTCTTCCTGACTCATGCGTGGCTCCTTTAGCTGGGGGCGATCACCGCGTGCCGGGATACATTACGGATCGAGCATATCTTTGTCACGCCGCCTCGGCATCCAGGCGCAGGGTGACGTGCATCAGCCCGGGGTCGTCGCTGCTCGGCTCGATGCGAAAACCCATGGCCTGATTGATCTTGAGCATCGGCTCGTTCTCGCGCAGGACCTCGCCGTAGATCTCGCGGATGCCACGGCGCCGGGCGTAGTCGACGATCCGGTGCATGAGCATCGGGCCCAATCCCATGCCGGCCACCGAGGGGTCGAGCATGATGTCGTACTCGGCCTGCTCCAGATCCGGGTCGGCACTGATGTGCACCATGCCCAGCAGCGGCGCCCGGCCGGGGATGCCGTCGCGGGTGATGACCAGCGCCATCTCGCGGTCGAAGTCGATCTGCGTCAGCCGCGCGGCCATTTCCTGAGGCAGGCTCTTCAGCGCCTGGAAAAAGCGCATGCGCACCTGCTCCGGCGGGGTGCGCTCGACCATGGCGTTGAGCTGCGGGGCGTCCTCGGGCAACACCGGGCGCAGATTCAGGCGCTGGCCGTCGGGAAGTTCGATGCGCTCGCTGAGCTCCTGGGGATAGGGGCGGATGGATAGCGACTCGGCGGGGGCGCCGCGCTGGGGCTCGATCCGGACCCCGGCGTCCAGCGCCAGCACGCCGCGGCCGGTGGCCCACAGCGGGTTGATATCCAGCGACTGCACGGCGCCGAAGTCGATGACCAGCTGCGAGAGCTTGACCAGGCTCAGCGCCACGGCGTCGAGATCCGGCTTGCGCAGACCGCTATCGACCAGCAGGCCGTAGATCCGGGTGCGCTGCATGATCTCGCGGGCCAGGTGCATGTTCAGCGGCGGCAGCCCGCAGGCCCAGTCGGCGATGGCCTCGGTCTCGGTGCCGCCGTGGCCGAAGTAGAGCACCGGACCGAAAGGCCCGCCCGGGCGCACACCCAGGGTGAGCTCGAAGGCGCCATCGCGCCGGGTCATCGGCTGCACCGCGAAGCCGTCCACGGCGACGCTGTCGCCGCGCAGCTCGTGCAGGCGTGCCAGCATCGCCTCGGCCTCGGCGCGCACCGCCTCGGGACCGTCCAGGTCCAGGGCCACGCCGCCGGCCTGGGACTTGAGCTGCACCTCCGGCGACATCAGTTTCAGCGCCACCGGCTGGCCCAGTTCAGCAGCCACGGCGGCGGCCTCCTCGGGGTCGTTGGCGCGCCGGGTATCGACGCTGGGGATGCAGTAGGCGCGCAGCAGCCGCGCCGTCTGGTACTCGTTGAGCTGATCGCGTCCGGCGGTCAGGGCCGCCGAGAGGATCAGCCGCGCCTGCTCGTAGTCCGGGGTGAAGTCCTCGGGCAGCGACGGCGGCGTTTGCATCAGCAGGGTCTGGCTGCGCCGGTACTGGAGCAGCCGGCTGTAGGCGCGCACCGCCTCCTCGGGGTAGGCGAAGACCGGCACCGCCGCAGCCAGCCGGCGCATGCCGGCCTCGCCGGCGGAGGGATCCCAGGCAGCGAGCACCGGCTTGCGCAGGCGCTTGGCGTGGCGGGCCACCACCTCGGCCACCGCCTCGCCGTCGTCGCTGGCACCCGGCGCCTTGAGGACCAGGATGCCGCTGATGCGCCGGTCCTTGCCGAGGATCTCCAGGGCGCGATCGTAGGCGTCGGCGTCGGCCTCAACGCCCAGATCCAGCGGGTTTTGGCTGCTGGCGTTGCGCCGGGCCAGCTCCTGGAGCGCCTCATTGCTCTCCGGGGAGAGCGCCTGGGGGCTGCTGTCGTGCCGGCGCAGGGCGTTGCTGGCCAACAGCCCCATGCTGCGGCTGTTGCCGACGATCGCCAGCGGCCCGTCGCGCCCGGGCACGCGGCTGCTGTCGAGGATCTCGACGGCGCTGAACAGCTCCTCCAGGTCGTCCACCCGCACCACACCGGCCCGGCGGAAGGCGGCGTCGTAGACGAAGTCGTCGATCTCCTCCTCGCCCACCCGCGGCGGCTTGAGCAGGATCACCGGCTTCATGCGCGCCAGCCGGCGCAGCGCCGACATGAACTTGCGCGCCCGGCGCACGCGCTCGATGTAGACGATCACCGCCCGGGCCCGGTGGTCAGTGGCCAGGTAGTCGAAGCTGTCACCCAGATCGACGTCGGTGGCAGCACCGATGTGAATGATGTGCGACAGCCCGGAGTCGTTCTCACGGCACCAGCGCAGGGCGGCCCCGGCCATGGCCGAGGATTTGGTGACCAGGGCCGCCTTGCCGCTGGCCAGGGTGATGGGCAGCGAACAGGCGTGCAGGCCGCGGTGGGGGACGCTGATGCAGCTGCTCCCCGGCCCGGCGACGCGCACCAGGTAGGGACGTGCCGCCTCGAGGATGGTGCGCTCCAGCGCCTCGCGCTGCTCGCGCGAGTAGTGCCGCGGCACGGCGCGGGTGATCACCACGCCCCGGGTTCCAACCTCGCCGAGGGCGGTGATCAGCTCCGGCACGGCTTCCAGGGGCCGGGTGATGATGGCCAGATCCGGCACCGCGGGCAGCGCCTCGATCCCCGGGAAGACCGGCACCCCGCCCATGGAGTCGATGCCGGTCATCACCGGCATGACCGGGCCCTGGAAGGGCTCGCTGAGCAGGTTGCGCAGGATGCGCCGGTCGGTGTCACTGGCCTCGCCGATCAGGGCGACGGAACGGGGCTGGAAGAGGCTCTCGAGATTGCGTACGGTCATCGGGCTCGGGATCCTGGTCGGCGCTGCACTGCACCAAGCGCCAGTCTAGCGGTCCCGGCACGAGGGAGGCCAGCCGGCGGCACGATCGCCGGAGCCGCCAGGCATCCGGGCAGAGACGGTGAAGGAGTCGGCAGTGGCGGAGGAGACCGAGGCGCGCATCGAGCGGGCCCTGCAGGAGGCGCTGACGGAGATCGCGCCGGAGGCGGATCTGCACCGACTGGACGCTGAACGCAGCCTGCACGCCCAACTGGGGATCGACTCGGTGGACTTCCTGCGCTTCCAGGCGGCGCTGGAGCGCACGGCCGGGGTGTCGATCCCCGGTGCCCACGGCTACCGCCTGGCCACCCCGGCGGGCTGCCGGGACTACCTGCGTCGCAAGCTCACCGATCCCTAAGCGGGGGCGGCCCCATCGGCGCCGAGCCCCGCCCGCTGGAGGATACCCTGGAGCTCGGCATCGGGCTCGGTGGCCAGGCGCACCGGCCGCCCGTCCGCGGGGTGGGGGACGGTGAGTCCGGTGGCGACGAGCAGCAGCCGGCGGGCCGCCAGGTGCTCACGGAAGAGCCGGTTGTTGGCGCCGTCGCCATGGGTGGTATCGCCGATGATCGGGTGGCTGATCGCCTTCATGTGCCGGCGCAGCTGGTGCTGCCGGCCGGTCTGCGGCTGCAGCTCCAGGCGCGTGTAACGGGCCGTGTCATAGCGCGAGACCGGGATCGGCAGCTCCGTCCAGGCCAGCGGCCGGTAGTCGGTCACCGCCGGCTGCGGGGCGCCCCCCTCGCCGCGACGACCCGCGCCCAACGGGCGATCCACACGCCCGGCCCCCTCCACCCAGCCGCGCACCACCGCCTGATACCGCTTGCCCACACGCTGCTCGCGGAAGGCGGCGGCGAGTACCGATGCGGCGTCGGGATCGAGGCCGAAGACCAGCAACCCGGCGGTGGCACGATCGAGCCGGTGGACCGGGTAGACCCAGTGGCCGCCGAGCTGATCGCGGACGCGCTGCAGGACCACATCCCGGTCGCGGTCGATGTTGCTGCGGTGGACGAGCAGCCCGGCGGGCTTGTAGACGGCAACCAGCCGCTCGTCCTGGTGGAGGACGGCCAGGTGGCGATCGTCCGCGGTGGGGGTCTCCACGACGGCAGGCTCCTCGGTGGCAGGCTCGCGACGTTCCGGCGCAGTGGCTGGCGCACCGGCGGCGGGCATCGTAGCGTATCGCCATGAGCGAGCCCACACCCCGCAGCAGCGCGCCCCCCTCTTCACTGGCGATGTTCGCCTACGCCCTGGCGGCCCTGCCCCTGGCCGTGAGCGTACCGCCGTTCTTCCTGCAGATTGCACCACAGCGGCTCGAGGCACCGGAGGTGGCCGCGGTGGCGGTGATCGCCGTGCTCATCGGGCTGCGCCTGCTCGACGCGGTGGCGGTGCTTCTCGCCGGCGCCTGGGGCGACACCACGGCGGTGAGATCGCGCCGACGCATGGGCTGGTGGCTGGGTGCCGGGCTGACCCTGGCGGGGCTGGCACCGCTGCTGCTGCTCAAACCGGGCACCGGACTGCTGGTGCTGCTTGGGGGCGGTGCGCTGACCAACGTGGGCTGGGTGCTGATGCGCATCAGCCACCTGGCCTGGGCCGCCGAGCTGGCCGCCGGCTACCACGACCGCACCCGGCTGTTCACCGCAGCGCAGCTGGCCACGCTGATCGGCATCGGCCTGGGGCTGGGGACTCCACTGTTCGCAGTGGAACTGGGAGCGGCGCGCATCGAAGCGCTTACCGGGCTCTATCTGCTGCTCGCGGGGGTCACCGCCCTGGCGGCCGTGGCCATCCTGGCCCTGCCCGATCGCCAGCCCGCCGCCCCACCGGGCGGGCCGGGGGTAATCGCCCGGCGGCTGGGCGGGCTGCGCGCCTGGCGGCGGCTGCTCGGCGCCCACGGCCTCACCGTCGCCGCCAACACCCTGCCTGCCGCACTGCTGCTGCCCATCGCCGGGGGGATCGTGGGTGACGCCAGCGCCGCCCCGCTGGCCGTGGCCGGCTACCTGCTCGCCGCCCTCGCCGGCCTGCCCCTGGGCGCGGCACTGGCCATGCGCTATAGCAAGCACGCGATCTGGTGTGCCGCCCTGATCCTGGCCGCCGCCGTGCTGATCTGGATCCCGCTGCTCGGCCCCGGCCACACCCTGCCGCTGCTTATCCTCGCCGCCCTGCTCGGGCTCACCGGCGGGCTCGACTGGGCGCTGGCCGCCGCCATCCAGGCCGATATACCCGATGTCGAGGCCGCCCACACCGGCGCCCCGCGGGCCGGACTGCACTTTGCCATCTGGTCGCTGGCCGGCCGCCTCGGCCTGCTGCTCGGCGGCGCTGCAGCCCTGCTCACCATGGCCCTGGCACCGCCGACCGCGAACCCCGGCACCGGCGAGGTCTGCACCCTGCTGCTGGTGGCAGGAATCGCCCCAGCCGCGCTCAAGCTCACGGCGATGGCCTTGATGTGGGACTTCCCGGTGGACGAGATCCGCCACGGGGAGCTGCAGCGGCGTATCGCCGAGCGGCGCGCGGCCGCCAGCGACACCGCCGGGTGAGGCGCCGCCCGGTCAGGCGTCGCCGGTGCCGAGGACCTGCTGCGCCCGCTCGGCGGCGAAGCCGAGCATGCGATCGAGCGACCGCCGCGCCCCGGCCGCCACCTCAGGATCCACCGTGACCTGCGGCTCACCGGCCTCCAGCGCCGCCGCCAGGCTGCGCAGCCCGTTCATGGCCATCCACGGGCAGTGGGCGCAGGAGCGGCAGGTGGCACTGCGCCCGGCGGTGGGCGCCTCGATCAGGGTCTTGCCCGGGGCGGCCTCGTGCATCTTGTGGAAGATCCCGGCGTCGGTGGCCACGATGAAGGTCTCGGCCTCCATCTCGGTGACGGCCCGGATCAGCTGCGAGGTGGAACCGACCACGTCGGCCTGCTCGACCACCGCCGCCGGTGACTCCGGGTGGACCAGCACCCGCGCCCCGGGGTATTCCCGGCGCAGGTCGGCGAGCTCCAGGCCGCGAAACTCCTCGTGGACGATGCAGCTGCCGTCCCAGAGCAGCATGTCCGCGCCGGTCTGACGCTGCACGTAGTCGCCCAGGTACTTATCCGGTGCCCAGAGGATCTTCTCACCGCGCTCATGCAGGTGGGCCACCACGTCCACGGCGATGCTCGAGGTCACCACCCAGTCGGCGCGAGCCTTCACCGCCGCCGAGGTGTTGGCGTAGACCACCACGGTGCGATCCGGGTGCTGATCACAGAACGCCGCGAACTCGTCCGCCGGGCAGCCGACATCCAGCGAGCAGGTGGCCTCGAGATCGGGCATCACCACCCGCTTATCCGGGGTGAGGATCTTGGCCGTCTCGCCCATAAAACGCACGCCGGCGACCGCCAGCATAGAGGCCGGGTGCTCGGCGCCGAAGCGGGCCATCTCCAGGGAGTCGGCAACACAGCCGCCGGTCTCATCGGCCA
>SL_5KL_010_SEDDRAFT_10002319_pt1 | contig 10655 bp, 19 predicted proteins | sample SodLakKL_010_SED_FD_9118 | JGI IMG/M metagenome (IMG submission 9118)
GGACCGGAAAAAAGGTTATCAGTGCGATGCCTGTGCGGATGGAGAGGAAGGGTATTACTAACAGCCAGGGGCCCGGTTCGCCGGGCCCTAAAAAAAGGGGGTAAATTAAGAATGAGCCAAAAGAAAATTTTTTGGTGTGCGGTGTATGAAGGGAAGGAGAAGATCAGGGAACGGCTTGACCTTTGCGGCGATTGCCTGGAAATGTGGAACCAGCACGAGAAAACAGAGGGGCAAGGATTGCACACGGTCCCGTACGATACTGATTATGGAATTTGCGAAGAGTGCGGAGCGGGAGGTGTGGGATAATGATTAAAAGAGAAAAGGCCAAACTTGCAAAATACCGGGCCCAGACCCAGGCATTACTGGAAGCCCTGGACGATCTTTACGCATATTTGGTAATCGGGGATGATACCCCGACGCCGTTTTTAAACAAGGAAGTAGTACTGGAAAAGGTAAGGGAGGCGACCAGGCAGGCTCGGGATCAGGGAACAGCTGCCTACCTGGAAGAATACGGGGCCAGCCAGCCCCAGATTGCAAGGGGGTGCAAGGATAATGGAAATTGAAGTAGGAGCCCCAATAAGATGTGCAAAATATCGGGCCCAGATTAAAACAGAGGCCGGGTGGCAGGATGGATATTTGATCACTATAGAAGGCAGGTATATGATACTATTCGATAATGGGGATGTGTACAGCGGGACAGAGTTACCATTAATGCTGGTGGAGGTGTGATAATGGTTAATCCAAAACTGTTACTATGCCAGGTGATGGAGGATAAAGGGGAGACAGTGCCGGATGATGTGGTCCGGGAGTATAAAAAGGACGGCGTGGAATATGTGGAGACTACTGGCCTGATCTTTAAGGCCAGTAGAGAAAAAGGGATGTTCTTCAAAGTAAAAGGCCGGGAAGGATGGACCCGGCTGCTGGACCCGGCAGGTGCAGAAGAATGAAAAAATCAAAAAGGATATATTCGGAAATTCGTTTTTCCTGCCCCTACAGGGACCCAGGGAATAACTGCCTGGCCGTCCGAATTGAAGATGAAGGGTATTTGGCGAATTGCAGCCACCTAGAATGTTACCGGGTGAAGGAATTAAGGGAGGAGGGAGAATAATGCCGTTCAAAACCCTTGAGCTCCCCGAACTCCGGGGCGAATTATTCCAGGATAAATTATTCAACTTCTACTGCGACCTGGGATGGGACCCGGAAAACGAAATAGCCGATATTACAAAAGTTAGAGTAAACAAACAGGAATTTGAGGATATTCTGGAAGAAATATCTGCTAACCCAGACCTGGAACCAGAGGAGAAAAAGGCGATTGCTATGTTGTTCCTGGCTTACGGCCCTACGGCGGATGAGGATGTGCCCCGAGGCAAGGTGGCAGTGGAGAATGACTGGCTGCGACCGGATGAGGACTGAACACCCTGGGGGCCCGGCCAGGGCCCCCAATTAAAAAACGGGAGGTAAAGCAAAATGAAAATTGAAGAAATTAAGGGTTGGCTGCAGGATATTATTGAGGATGCGATCAGAAAGGAAGTAGAGGCCAGGGGAGAACAGGTGGACGATATGATGGATGTTGTTGAGGATGAGCTTGCCAGTCTTAAATCAGAGCTACGAAGTTTCAGCGGCGATGATATAGGGCACGATGCCTGGAAGGAAGTAGAGCTGGACCCTTACTTCCAGGAATTGATGGATAAATTGGAGAAGCCCTCTAATCCTTGCCATAGGTGCGAGCGAAGAGGAGAAAAATCAATACTGGCCGTACAGGGTTCCGATGGTGAATATTATCTGCCCAACCAGGTAGAAAGGACCCTGGGGATGGCTGTAGAGATTTGGTTCTGCGAAGAGTGTTTTCAAAAGGTCAACAATACTTTTAAAAAATCAATATTTGAAAGGAGTGCTGATTGCTAATGAGCGAAGATTATCAAGAGGTAAGACGGGAAGCCCGGGCAAACTATGTGGGCGACAATGTAAAGGTAGAGGTAGAGGGAAGTAAGATGTATTTAACGATTGACCTGGAGCAGGATTTTGGCTTATCCAAATCCGGTAAATCCAGGGTAGTAGCTTCCACCCGGGGGACCCTGCCAGTCCCCGCAAACTCTGAATACAAGATGGGCATAAATGTATTCAGGCCTGTAAGAGAAAAGAGGGGCAGGTAATATGGTCCGAAAAGGCCCTGTATTCAGCACGGTTGAGCGTATTCAAAAAAGGGTGAAGGAATATAGGCAAAAGAACTTCGCCTATCCGCACAAAAAAATATTCCCGGAACAAACAAAACCTTCCTGGGAATATGAGCGGTTCACCTGCTGGGGCCCCAGGAGACAATGCTGTGGGAAGGTTCATATGACCCCGGAGCACGCCCAGAAATGCATTCACAAGGACCGGGCACAACAACACGAAAAAGGGGAGGCCTCGGACCGTATGGTCCGGGGCCTTGACACAAAAAAAATACCTGATTTCGATGAAAGGATCGGGCCTGGAATACCCATATTCGCCTGGGAACAAGAGGCAGAGGAGCTCCGGCTGATCTCCCGCCTGGTGGGGCATATTCGATTTACGCACCCGGACACCCAGGACGGTTTTGTGGAGATAAAGTTCAGGCCCCACGATGGTTATTATTATTCTACCTGGGGCACGGACACCGACACCCGGAGAGTATATGTAACACCCTTTGTAGGCCCGTTTGAGACCCTAAAGGCAGCAGAATTAACCGCCTATGAGGAAATCAAAAGGCAGGGCGGGGACCCTATATCCCGGCATATCCATTGGCTGCCCACTGATTGGTATAATCAGGGCTCCCTGGACGATATATAAGGCCCGGAATTATCTCCGGGCCTTTTTTTTGCGTTCCTCTATCTTTCTCCCATTATGCACAGTTACCGCCCGCCATCCTGTATTCGTAGGGACGACTACCACCCAGGCCCGGGACCGGACCCGTAAATGGTAAGCTCCTGTCTTATCCGGCTTGATCCCTACCTTCAGGCAGGCGTGCAGCTTCCTGCGAACTTCATCCCTTGCCCCCTTTCCCCCAGGGCCGACTAATTCATTCCAGCGATCCCAGAAATGCCTAGAACACTGGAGGCGTAACTTCACCCGTCGGGTATTTCCTCGCCCAGAGGATATACCGTTATTACAGCCCGGGGGTTATCTTTATCTAACTCTGCTATCCTTGACTGGTCCCAGCTTCTAATCAGCTTGTCATCTTCGATAACTCCTGCATCTTCCAGACAGTCCCCGGTTGCTTGCAATAATCCTACCAGGTCAGGCCACCATCGGCGATCTGGGAGCACGTAAATTGCTTTGACCCATATAGGTATCTGAATGGGGCTCAAAGGCCTTCTCGCTTGCGTGAGGAAGTCTGAGCGGTACGTTTTATATGCTTTACTAGGTAGGATTATAGGCCTCTTGCCCCTGGTATTTAAAATTGCCGAATTTTTTTTAGGAACAGGCCTGCCGTATATAATACTTTCCCATAATGGTTGCATACTAACCTCCGATTACCTGGCGTAGTTTAGCTTTAAACCTGCCCCATAGAGATCGGGGAGGTTCTTCCTCTAAATATATAAAATTATTAGCAGGTATCCTGCTGTAGAAGGGATTGCTTTCTTCGGGGGCCTCTATCTTCATTCCATATCGCCCCTTGAAGCACTCCCGGATAAAAGTTTCCCGATTATGCCCTAACCACTGCAGGGCTTCATCACAAAACTCCAGCTCATCCAGGGAAGCCTCGACCAGCTGGGTATTAACATTTTTCGCATTTTCTCTAATCCAGATCAGGTCCTTTACATTCTGGTCCATTGTCTTTATCCGATTATAAATAGTCTGCTTGCTCACCCCATATTCTTCAGCCATTTGCCTCCCGGATTTCGTTCCCCTTTGCGATTTATCATAGATAGCCAATACCGGGAGCTCAATATAATTCCTTCCTGATGCCATTTATCATTCGCTCCTTTTTATAATTTTTTAATTCTCCAGTCCGGCCCGGACATTTCTGCTCTGTAGGCACACATTTCCAAAAGCCTGGAGATCGTCCTATTCCCTATCTTATCTTCCAGCATTTTTTTGCTACAGTTGGTGGTTACGATAATCGGCTTATATCCCTCATACCGATAATTGATCAGGTTAAAGAATGTTTCTTTAGCCCATCCAGTAATATTTTCACTCCCCAGGTCATCCAGCACCAACAAAGGCACTTTCTGTAGCTTGCCCATCAAGGTCCTGGGGCCGTCCTCGTTAAACTCATTCCTCAGTCGTTGTAGCATATCCGGGCAGGGCATAAACATTGCCTCATAACCCTGCTCTATTATCTTCTGCGTAGCCCCTGCTGCCAGATGAGTTTTTCCTACCCCGGTAGGCCCCACCAGGAATAAAGAGGGCCTATCTGCTTCAAAGTTTTGGATAAATTCAGAAACTTTTTCCATTGCTATTTTATTCCCGGGATGTATTTCAAAGTTTTCCAGGGTGCGACTCTTAAATCGGCTGCCCAGGCCGCTTCCATTGAGCATTTCAGCCCGTTTCTTGTGGGTGCATTTTTTGGCAAAAGGTTTTATTTGGCCGTCCAACAATCTGACCAACAGCAAAACTCCTTTGGCAGTTTTCGGGCAGCTCTCTAACCCAGGGCAGTTCTCGCAATCTATAAACTCCAACTCAGCACTTCGCAGGGAGAAATAGTTTGACAGTATATGCTCTTTTTCTATCCCTTCTATGTATTGCTGCAACTTGGGAAAATTCTCTTGGGAGTAGTCCTGGACTGAAGTTTCCTCAATCTGTCCTTCTATTTCCGCCTTCAATTCTTTTACCTTTTTTAACACTTCTGGATCTGCTTTTGAGATTATATTCATAATTGATTTCGGGCCTCCAATACTAGAGCTCTACAAAATTCCCACATTCTCGGCGTCATTTTGTTCTGCTCCAGCTTGAATTTTCTGGCCTCTTCACTCTCACCGCCTCTCCTTAAATTGTTCCTGGGATATAAGCCCGCATTCCTACACCCTACTTCCCAGGAACCAAATACCTCCACCGTCTGCCTATACAACCAGCTTTGATCATTAGCAGAGCAGGCAATTCCATCGGAGCTTAACCTCAATAACTCCTGCAATACACGAGCCTTTGACCAGGCCATGCCAATCACCTCTCAGTTGTAATATAGACAGGCTTACCTGTGAGCTTTTGCACCTCCTCTTTAAACATTTTTTCATCACTGTTAATCGCCGATAAATGTAATAGCCAGGTTTCTTCCAGGTCGCTTAGATCGTTAGCCTTTAGAAAATCCATCACTCCCTCCAGGCTAAAATGATTTGATCTAACCCGTTTTGCCTGCTCTGCCGACATTTGACCATCTTTGACTTTCTCCATTATTATCTCTTCACTGTAGTTAGTTTCCACCAGGATATGGGTTAATCCTGAATACGTGTAGCGTAGGTAATGGGTATCGGTTGCGTATAATATCTTTTTATGGGCCCTTTGATTAAAGATTAAAAATCCCAGGGGTTCTCCGGCATCGTGCTGCACTTCAAAGGGCATTACCCTCCATTTATCGAATGTTAAAGGCTCTATCCTTTGTATTATAGTCAGCCTGTGATGGGAAGTTAGCTGCTTTAATTCTGGGATATTGTCTGCAGTCCCTTGACTGAGAAATACCTGGTAGCCCCTTTTCAGCAGGTCTAATATGCCCTTGCAGTGGTCTTTATGCTCGTGGGAGACAAAACAACCTTTAATCGCACTGGTTTCAAAATTCAGGCCCCTCTGAATTTCCGGCCAGCGTAGCCCACATTCCAGCAGCAGGGAGGTTTCACCATCATCTAATAGATAGCAATTCCCCCCGCTGCCAGAGGCTAAACTCTTAACCTTCATCTGTAATACGGCGGTTTCTTTGAGGGTTCTTCTTCCGGCGGGGCTTCTTCCTCGGAAGGTGGGGGTGGCTCTTCTTGTTCCTCTTCTTCAACTTCAGAAAACTCCGCATCTTGAATATCATCACTCCCGAAGTCAATGTGAGTTTTATTCGCCTCCCTCTGTTTCTCTTCTATAACCTGCATATCCTGATCCTGGCTCTCCACAACGGCATAGCTGCTGTAATTAACCTTCCTGGGGTCCAGGGGAACGTGTTTAAGGGTCCTATAGACTACAGTTTTATATGCCATTTTTTCAAATTCCCGGTTCCAGAAATCATCTGTCTTAGCCTGCTTGCGGGCCTTATCTATCTCTTCTCGGGAGACCAGGACCAGCTTATTCTTGGTTTTTTCCTTATGCACAATGTAGCCAAATCCGCCGACTATCTCTCCCCGGTTGAACGGGTTTTTTATCTCAAATTCGTACGACTCTACTTCCCTGTTCTCATTCTTCATCAAAGGCGTAAACAGGTCAGTTTCGTGGACCAGCTGATATATAATCTGCTCCGGGGGCTCCAGGGCCAGGGTTTTATGAACGTAGTGCTTGCCCTCATAACCCAATCGCAGGTCCAGGTTATACTGCTCCAACTTGCTGTCGTAGTAAGGGATCACATTTACGTGGTTCGGCTGTAATGCGTCAATTCCCAGGTTTACCCTATGGACTGCATCAAGGGCGGTTTTATTCATATTTACATTCTGCCAGCACAATTCCTTGTGGCTGGTTTTCCGCTTCTGGTTCAGTTCTTTCAATACCCTGTCAGCGTGCAGGAACAGATGCTGGGCCAGGGTTCTTTTGTAATCATCCATCTGCACGGCCTGGCCGATCTCTGCCTTCCATTGCCGTTCCACCATACTTACAAACCTTTCAGAAACCGTCTGCTCTTGTAATTGAGTTTCTTCCTTCTCTTTACTCATTCAGGAACCTCCTTAAAATAAAGTAGCCTTCTTATCCTCTTTCTTCTCTTCACCCTTAACAACAACCTCCAGGCTATCGTATTCGGGCTTCATATATAGAGGAATTTGCTGGGCTTCTGTTTCTACCAATTCAGCTACCGCCTCAGCATTGTCCACGAATATAGGGGCTCTAAAGTCATAGTGCTTGCTCAGGGTGTTAATAATATCCAGGCCTATGTTTATCCTGGCCCCCCAATTCATTACCGAATACGGCACTCCTTTATATAGTGTTTCGCAGGTTTCTCTTATCCCACCGTTAATCTGGTATTCAAATAGCTTGAATTGTGGTAGATTGAAAAACTGGTTCACTCGCTCCTTTGTTAGCTTTACCTTCTCTTTAATGAATGTTTCAATCAGATATTCCTGCTTCTCCAGCTCATTAAGGTATTCTCCCAGGTGTCTTTCTTCTTTTAACAGTAGAGAAACCCGATCTTTAATCTCCTCTAGCTGCCTCTGCTGCCTGGCAACCTCTTGAAGCTCCTCTTCTCGTTCCTGTAGTTTAGCAATCTTTTCATCGTATTCAGTGGTATCAGTAGTTTTCGCCTCGCCCTGCTTCTGGACCAGGCGATCAATCTCTTCCTGCATCTTCTTTATCTCAGGGCTATCAGAAACCTGTAGCCGCTGCCTGTCGTTATCGTCTATCTTTTTCTCAATTTGAGAAATCTCAGTAGTGGTGCTACCTAAAGACTTCTCATTCTGCTCTTTCTCCTGTTTCAGCTTGGCCTCTTCTTCTTCCAGGGTGGCCTTCTTATCTGCTAAGGCTTTTCCTGCCTGCTCGTTCTCTTCTAGATCCTCGGCCTTCTTCTTCTTAAAATTCTCTTCTGCTTTTTGCTGTGCTTCGTGAACTTCATCGTAAGGCAACATCTGGCCGCAGGTAGGACAGTGGGTATCATCATCTTCTGCATTTAATTCAAACTCCTGGTGATATAATAGCTCCCATTCCCGGGCTAATTTATTTAAGTTATCTTCTACCTTCGCTTTCTCTTCCGCTATCTCCTGGAGCCTGTTCTTGTTGCGGTTGATCAGGCTCTTCAGGTGATCCTGGGTATATTGAGCATCGTTACGTGCCTTCCTTAGCTCTTCTCCCTGTTCCTCAAACTCTTTCCGGGCCTGCTCTCTCAGGTCGGATATTTCCTGCTTTAACTCTGTTATCTTATTGTTCAGCTCTTCATCGTAGCCAGTATAAAAGGCCTGGGAGCGTTTCTCCTTTAACTCATCTATCTGTTTTTGTATGGTTTTTAATTCGCCCTCGTTAAAATTTACTTCCTTCGGCATATTCTTATTGTTCTCATCTACCCGGACCCTTATTTCCTCCAGGCGTTGGTTAGTCTTTTTCTTCTTGGCTGCCAGGGCCTTTTGTGCCTCCTCATAATCCCCAGGAAGCAGCACGTCCATATACTCCTGCTCGATCCCCTCCAATTCAGGGGTAGCTTCTATTATCTCTTCCGGGGGAATATCTCCACAAACTTCAAATATTAGCTTCCTGCGTTCCTTCCAGGTCAACCCTTCATTAAAATACAAAGGATCAGTTACTAACCGGAAAACCTGTTCATCACCAGCTATTTCGGAGATTTTTTCGTTAAACTCTTTCTGCTTAATATCAGGGCGGTCATTAATTTCATAAGTAGTCGTGTGCCCTGAAAACTGAGCCTCCGATTGCCCCCGTTTCTTCTCCCATTTTTCCTTATATATCTTTTTCAGCTTGATGTTCTTCCCGTCAGCTAACTCCAACAAGGCCTCAACCGAATGGTCCAGGCCGTGAATAGGGTTTCCTTCTTTTAAAGTTTTTACCTGAGCATTAGCCTGGTTCCTGCTATCCCGACCGAACAACAGCCAGAGGAAAGCATCAAACAGGGTGCTCTTGCCCGTTTCATTCGTGCCTAATACTTCTACGTCCTCGCCCTCTGTATTGAGGGTAAACTCTTTAATACCCTTGAAGTTTTCCAGCTTTAACTCCAACAACTTCACGGTTTATCTTCACCTCCTATAATTGCCTGGTACACAAAATCATCCTCCAGGTCCACGTAGCGAATATCTATCAACAGCACATCCGCTACCTTCCTCATATTCTCCTCATTCCACCTCCTTCTTCCTGCGATGAGGTCCCACAGGTAATTTTTACTTATGCCAGTATAAGCGGCCAGCCAGGGTATTCCCCTGTCAAATCTTTTTAGCTTTCTTTTTACGTGGTGGGAAAAATCACTTCTATGCTTCTTCATTATCCATTCACCTCCTTGACTCTTCAACTATACGCCATATGCCATCGGAAAGCAAATAGCGTATAAGGCTACACCCTTTGATTACTACTAATTAACTCGTTGTTGCTTTAAAATGAATTGGCTATCTGCGTCTAGAAAAAAGAACCCCGGGGGCATCGGGGCTTATAGTCTATCTTATTATATCCAGGTAGTATGATCCACCTTCTTTTCTAACTCTTACATCAGTTATTGGGGAATGTTCTGGGCTCCTTGATATAGGGAAGCGTGGTAGTCGTTGCTTTTTTTTTGGTCGGCCACCTTGCCTTCTATAAAATCCTCAGTCCATTCTTCAAAGTTACCCCAAACTTCTTTCAAAATCGCTATGCTTGCATCGCTCATCAAATTCCATACTTTAGCCTTTGCCTTCTCCAGAGCAGCCCGCTTAGCTTCATCATCCCATTCATCAGCCTCTTTACGTTTCTCCACATAAGTTTCCTGGACTACCTTAACTGCCTGGGCGGTTGCGTTGTGTAATTCCATAATTGCGAAGGATAAAGTTTTCTGCCAGGTTTCATTCTCCACTTTTTCAGTCTGCCTCTTGGCCCACCTGGAAAGATAACCTAATAAAATAGTGATTAAGAGTACTGCCAGACTGGAAACAGCTTCAAAAAGTGATCCGCCGATAAAATCCATTACAGATTCCAACATAATTTACCTCCCTTAATTATTAGAGGCCCTCAGAGCCGTTTTAAGGGCCTTGAGGATAGTGCCCCTTGTGATTAGGCCTGCCCAAACTACACTTTTAAAGAACCATAACAAACGGCAATGAAAGCCCCATCTTAGACGTTTAATTCCTCTGAAAATTCATTAACTACATGTTCTGCACCGTTTTGGTCAAAATACCACCTGATCACCCTCCCGTTTTCTTTATCTCGAAGTCCAAATCGGGTGTCTATATGAATAAAGCCTGTATTATTATACGGGTACACTCCCCGGCCAGTAAAAATATTTAACTTCTCCACGTACTGCATTAATTCATAACTATTTAAATCCGGATTATACACATCCAGGGCATTAAACTGTTTGAAAAAATGCTGGCTGGTTTCGCTACCTCTAAATCTACAGGCACTGGTAACTATCAAGGGAGCTTCAACTACATCTCTTAACAGATCCGCTCCGGTTAAAGTATCTTCTAATTCAGGGGACCAGATAAAGCAATTATAATGGCTAACACGCAGTAACTCCTCCGGCCTGAAGTGGTTAAATCCCCAGTCCAGGGTTTTGTAGTTATCCCAGGTAACTAATAACATGCTCTTAACCTCCAATCCCGCTGGCGATAGCATCAATAAACCACATCACAATACCCATAACAACAGCGGTAATAACAGGCGGAACCCACGAAGTTTTATCTACCACCCTGGTTAGTTCTCTTATTTCCTGTCGTTGCTTATCAATTGCGGGCATAATTTCTTCATCAATTCGCTTCTCCACCTTTTCCTTCAAGTCATTATGATCCTTTCCGATAAAGCCTAATTCCTGTTGGACCAGCTTACCAAAGGTACACCCGCTATTCTTTTTGTTGTTGTTTTCCATAAATATATCAACCACCTTTTAAGCCAGC
>SL_5KL_010_SEDDRAFT_10002320_pt1 | contig 10655 bp, 11 predicted proteins | sample SodLakKL_010_SED_FD_9118 | JGI IMG/M metagenome (IMG submission 9118)
GCTCAGGAAGCACTCCGTCAAAGTAGCGCTCGGCCATGGTCAGGGTCCTGCTGACCAGGTTACCGAGGTCATTGGCCAAATCATTGTTAATCCGGGTAATAAAAGCATCCAGGCTGAATATGCCATCCTGACCAAAAGGTATTTCTCTCAGCAAATAGTAGCGCAGGGCATCGGAACTATACCTGTCGGCCAGCACGCAGGGGTCGATTACGTTTCCCTTTGATTTTGACATTTTGCCTTCTTCGAGCATTAACCAGCCGTGCCCGAAAACTGTTTTTGGCAGGGGTAGATCCAGGGCCATGAGGAATATAGGCCAGTAGATGGTATGAAAACGCAGGATGTCTTTGCCAATCAGCTGAACATCAGCGGGCCAGAAAGTTTCAAAAATGCTGCTTTCTTCTCCATAGCCAAGGGCGGTAATATAGTTGCTCAAGGCGTCAAGCCACACGTAAATCACGTGATCCGGATCAAACGGGACGGGAATACCCCAGTCAAAAGAAGTCCTTGAAACACAAAGATCTTCCAGGCCCGGTTTAAGAAAGTTATTGATCATTTCGTTCTTGCGTGAAGGAGGCTGAATAAAATCAGGGTGCGTATCTATATGATCCAGTAGGCGCTGTGCATAGCGTGACATCCGGAAAAAATAAGCCTCTTCAGCAATAAGCTCCAGTTCCCTTCCACAATCCGGGCAGCTTTTCTCTTCCAGCTGGCGCTCGGCCCAGTAAGCCTCACAGGGAGTGCAGTACCATCCTTCGTACTTGCCCTTGTAAATATCGCCCTGTTCATAAAAACGGGTAAAAATGCGGGCTACTTTTTCTTTGTGCCGCTCCTCGGTGGTCCGGATAAAATCATCATAGTCGATATCGAGCTCCTGCCAGAGGTCTTTAATCCAGGCTACAACTTCGTCAACGAAAACCCGGGGAGCTTTGCCGGAAGCTTCCGCCTGACGCTGAATTTTCTGGCCATGTTCGTCGGTGCCGGTAAGAAACCAGACCCGGTAACCGGTTAACCTCTTAAAGCGGGCTATGGCATCGGCAGCCACCGTGGTATAAGAGTTTCCAACATGCAGCCTGTTGCTCGGGTAATAAATAGGAGTAGTGATGTAAAAAGTCTTTTCTGCCCCCAATATAAGGCCTCCTCTGCGCTATGAAGATGTGCATATTATACCAAAGCCCCGCACACTGTCAAGATAAACGGATATCGATGGGTTTCATGTAATATTCTTGTAAACCTGAGTAATTTGGGAAAAAAACTATTGACTTACCATGTCAATTACTGGTATAATAATCGAACCAGCATTGCTCCCATTATTATGAAAAGGAGGAAATGGTTTTGAAATCGACCGGGATTGTAAGAAAAGTAGACGAACTGGGCCGTGTTGTTATTCCAATAGAGCTAAGACGTACCCTGGGCATAGAAGTAAAAGATGCCCTGGAAATTTACGTAGACAATGAAAAAATCATCCTGAAGAAATACGAGCCGGCCTGCTTGTTCTGCGGCAACGCCGACAATGTTAAGCATTTCGGGAATCGTATTGTCTGCAATGTCTGCATAGACAAGCTGGCAAAAACATAGCAGTCAGGCTTGTAGGGGCACGGCTTAGCCGTGCCCCTGTGCCTATGGCATATCGACCTCTTCCAGTGGAAACTCCTTAACGGCCTCAAATTCAGCCAGTTTAACCGAAACCGTTCTTTTACTGTTGTTGACCTCCACAACCAGTCCTTCGCCTTCCGGAGTGATCACTGTATCTCCAGATCTGGGCATTTCTTCCCGGGCATTCTCGTAAGCACTGGCTTCATAACGGAGACAGCACATTAACCGGCCGCAAACACCGGATATTTTCGTGGGATTAAGGGAAAGATTTTGGCCTTTGGCCATGCGAATGGAAACAGGCTCAAATTCTTCAAGAAAAGTGCTGCAGCAGAAAGGCCTTCCGCAGGGGCCGATACCGCCCTTGAATTTGGCTTCATCACGCACACCAATCTGACGCAGTTCAATACGGGTTTTAAAAATTGAGGCCAGATCCTTAACCAGTTCCCTGAAATCGACCCGCTCTTCAGAAGTAAAGTAAAATATAATTTTGTTGCAGTCAAAAGTGTATTCCACACTAACCAGCTTCATATCCAGTCCGTGTTCCGGAATCTTTTTCTGACATATAGCATATGCTTCGGCTTCCTTTTGCCTGTTGCCCTCGATTTTACACAGATCATCCCCGGTTGCCCGGCGAATAACTCTTTTCAGCGGAAGAACCAGTTCATCTTCCGGGACTTCTTTCTCGGTAATTATAACCTCCCCTATTTCCTGCCCACGGGCAGTTTCTACTATCACCTGGTCGCCCTGTGCCAATTTATTTGATCCGGGTTCGAAATAGTAGGTTTTGCCGGCCTGCCTGAATCGAACTCCGACTACCTTGGGCATGCAGTTAACCTCCTTTGAATCAATATGAGCATCTTTTCCAGCAATAAACGGCGGTTAGCATTTGTAGCAGTAAGCTCAAAAACTGTTTTATTAATCAGCAAAATGACATTTTCAAGTTCGGCCAAAGAAGTCCTGTCCGCCCATGCCGACTGCTGGATGGGCCAGGTCACCATGTTTTCGCTGCGGCATAACCGGCCTACCAGGCCGTCACGATAGAATAGGCAGAACAGTTCAAGAAAAGCAATGAGATCGCCCCTGTCGGCCAGGTAAGCGGCCCATGATAGCAGTTGGTGAGCAGAATCACGGCTTGTCGCAAGATTAAAAGCCAGTGTTTTGGCCTCTTCGTAGCGCTTTTTAAATTCGCTGTCATCCTCCAGGTCAAGAGCGTATCCGGGGAGCCCGCCGCTCAGGCGGGCCAAAAGCTGAGCTTTTTCATCATCAATACCTTTTTGCTTCACCAGCAGTTCCCGGATTTCTTCCTGGGCCAGAGGCTGAAGATTATACCGCCGGCACCTGGAAAGTATCGTATCAAAAAGCAGCTGCGGCTGATCCGCCAGCAGAATAAAGTGAAGCCCGGCGGGAGGCTCTTCCAGGATTTTAAGTAGAGAAGAACAGGCTTCCGCGGTCATCATTTCAGCCTGTTCGATCAGGCATACCTTTTTACTGCCGGATAAGTAGAAAAACCGGCGCAGAGAGCGGAGCTGCTCAATCTTAATACTACGGCCGTCGGGACAAACTGTAAAATAATCGGGGTGGTTGCCGCTTGAGAATTGGAGGCAGGAATTACACTGCCCGCAGGGTTCGGCATCACTGCGGCAGGGGCACAGTATAGCCTGGGCCAGGCTTTTGCCCCAGCATTTTTTGCCTATTCCCGGTGGCCCGGCCAGCAAAACAGCATGGCCCATCTTGTTATCGACAAGCGCCCCGCTTAAAGCATGCCGAAGCTCATGCTGCCCGGCCAGCAGTTTAAAACTCATAGCCGCCCCTCGTTTCAGTGCGCTTTTCCAGTAACCGCCGAACCGCCTGCCAAATTTCTTCCGCCTGCTGTTCCGCGGTTTTCGCCGCGTCGATCACTTTTACTCTATGCGGCTCCCTCCGGGCAATCTCCAAATAACCTGAGCGCACCCGGCTGTGATAGTAATAATCCTGGTTTTCCATCCGATCGGGAGCACTGCCACGTCTTTCGGCCGCCTCTTCTACCGACAAATCCAGCAAAAAAGTAAGATCCGGCAGCACGCCACCGGCTGCCCTGCAGTTGAGCCGGCGAATCCACCGCAGATCACTACCGCCCCCGTAACCCTGGTAAGCCAGAGTGGAATCGGTGAAGCGATCACATAAAACAATTTTTCCATTTCTCAGGGCGGGAATAATCACCTGTTCGGCCAATTCAGCCCGGGCAGCCATATAAAGAAGCAGTTCGGTACGCAGTGTTAGGTTATAGTTGTTTTGTAACAGGACCTGCCTGATATTTTCGCCTACGGGGGTGCCTCCCGGCTCCCGCACGGCAATTAGAGAGAAGCCTTGTTGTTCCAGTTTATTTTTCAGCAGATCGGCCTGCGTTGATTTTCCGCAGCCGTCGATACCCTCCAGCGAAATGAGCAAACCTCGCGTTATAAACACCCCTTCAAATCCGTCAAATCTCACGACCCGGGCGTCCGGCCTGCAACCGGAAGATATTCCAGGCGCCTCCGACCGAAAGCATAGTGGCATGGCTGGTATCCGGGGCCGGCTAGAAGCTGTAGTTGGGCGCTTCCTTGGTAATTTGAACGCCGTGGGGGTGGCTTTCTTTAAGCCCGGCGCCGGAAATCCGGATAAACCTTGTTTTTTGCTGCAGCTCGTCTATAGTAGTAACTCCGCAGTAACCCATCCCGGCGCGCAGACCTCCGGCCATCTGATAAACCATATCACTGATTGTACCCCGGAAAGGAACACGGCCTTCGATCCCTTCGGGAACCAGTTTTTGTTCGTATTCCTGGAAATAGCGATCCCGAGAACCTTCCTTCATCGCCCCCAGCGAACCCATACCGCGGTAAACCTTGTAACTGCGCCCCTGGAATATCTCAAATTCACCCGGGCTTTCTTCTGTTCCGGCTAAAAGGCTGCCCATCATCACCGCAGAAGCCCCGGCGGCAAGTGCCTTTGTGATATCACCGGAAAACTTTATCCCCCCATCGGCAATTACAGGCACATCATATTCACCGGCGGCACGGGAGGATTCATAAATAGCGGTTATCTGGGGAACCCCAATACCGGCGATTACCCGGGTAGTGCAGATGGATCCCGGCCCTACTCCGACTTTGATCGCGTCGGCCCCGGCCTTAATCAGATCACGGGCCCCCTCGGCAGTGGCTATATTCCCACCCATGATTTCAATATCGGGGAATAGGCCTTTTACTTCTTTGACCGTATCAATTACTTGCTGCGCATGACCGTGGGCGGAATCGACTACAATCAAATCTGCCCCGGCGTCCAGCAGCACTTCAGTCCGGTTAACGGCATCCCGCCCCACACCGACTGCGGCGGCGGCAAGCAGGCGACCGTTTGCATCCTTTGAAGCACGGGGGTACTGGATGGTCTTTTCAATATCCTTGATTGTGATCAGGCCTTTTAAATTAAACTCTTCATCGACGATTGGCAGTTTTTCAATCTTGTGCCGGCGCAGGATCTCCTGCGCTTCTTTTAGCGTAGTCCCCTCGGGAGCCGTTACCAGCCTTTCGTGTGTCATTACTTCACCGATCGGGCGAGTGTAATCTTCTTCAAAACGCAAGTCACGGTTGGTCAGAATGCCAACCAGCTTGTCGCCCACGGTAATGGGAACCCCGGAGATGCGGTATCGTTCCATCAAGGCGGCGGCATCGTTGAGGTGGTGATCGGGAGAAAGGCAGAAAGGATTGGTGATCACGCCGTGTTCGGACCGTTTAACTTTATCCACTTCGCCGGCCTGTTCTTCAGCACTCATATTGCGGTGGATAACACCAATACCGCCTTCCCTGGCAATGGCTATAGCCATGCGAGCCTCGGTAACAGTATCCATGCCGGCGGAAAGCAATGGAAGGTTGAGCTTAATATTTCGGCTTAGCCGAGAGGTTAAATCGACATCGCGAGGTAAAACCCTGGAACGGGCCGGAACCAACAACACATCATCAAAAGTCAGTCCTTCCCAAACAAACTTATCAGCCCGCAAAATAACTCCCCTCCCGCACTGCTACTGGTTATTGATTTAAATGATCATAACAAACCCCTCCTGCACTGTCAACAATAGTAAACAGGCGAACAAATGCAGGATTCCTTTAAGTGCGGGACGAAATAGTCTTAGAACAGTGAAAAGAAGGAGGTTGTATATGCCATATTTGGTGCTCGATGGTAATAAAATTTATTATGCGGGCGATGCCGGTAAGGAAGGGGTTCCGGTATTATTCTGCCACGGTTCCGGCGGGGGTCATCATCACTGGCTTTTTCAGCTGAAAAAACTGCCGGAATCCATAAACCCTATCGCCGTCGATTTGCCGGGTCACGGCCGCTCGGAAGGATCCCCGTCTGATAAGGTATCACTCTACCGTGATTGGCTGCACCGTTTTAAAGAAGCACTGGGGCTGGGCCCGTTTGTGCTGGCCGGGCATTCACTGGGTGGGGCAATAGCCCTCGATTATGCTCTTAACTACGGGGGCCATCTCTCCGGGCTGATCCTGGTTGGCACCGGTGCACGCCTGAGGGTGCTGCCTTCTTTTCTGGAAACTCTCAAAACAGGAAATGTCCCCGTTGAGTTTTCTGAACACCTCTATGGGCCCGAAGTTTCCGAAGACCTTTACGACCGGGGCAGGCAGGAGGTACACTCCACCTCAGCCGCCGTTTATTTGGCCGATCTGAGTGCCTGTGATAAATTTGACAACATGGAGGAGCTGCACCGCATTGACCATCCCGCCCTGATTATTTGCGGCAGTAACGATCGGCTGACACCGGTTAAGTACAGCCGTTACCTGGAAGAAAACCTTCCCCGGGGCCGATTTGAGCTGATCGAAGGAGCGGGCCACATGGTCATGATCGAAAAGCCCCATGCTGTAAACGAAGCCATTGCCCGGTTTGTTGAGCAAAATATAGCCGCCCGTTGAAGCGCGCGGCCTGTATTAGCGCAGTCCGACTTTTCTAAAGGGAGGTCCACTGGTGAATAAAAAACGCAGTTACTTTAATCTCGATGTAACCCTGGAAGAAGCGGTTAAAAAGTTCAGTAATCTTGATCCGCTGCAAATCGCCCAAAATGCCCAGGTTGACTATGATGAGCGGGAAAAATTTTTTAATCTGCCGTTTATCGACGGCAGCTACCGGGTGGAGCATCCTTCCGGAAAGGTAACCACCACAAACGGCAGTTCCGCCTCTACCTACCTGGCCATTATCATCCTGCATTACCTGGCCACCGCCGACGGCACTCCTCTTACCGGCCGCTGGATCGCCTATCGCCACCTGCCCGGAGGAGATATCTATATTGAGCCTTTTAAAAAAAGAGCGATCACGCCGTTTCTTAAAACCTTCGGTGAACAACCGGAAAAATTCCGCGAAGCGGCGGCGGCCCTCAACGGTTACCAGCTTTCCATGAGCGGTATTGCCATGGTAGTGCCGGTCCTGCCCCGGGTGCCGATCTGCTTTGTGCTGTGGCCCGGGGACGATGAACTACCTGGCTCGGCCAACATCTTGTTTGACGAGGCGGCACCATCTTACCTGCCGACAGAAGACTACGCCCACCTGCCGGCCATAGTAAACGGGGCCATGAAGGAAAAAATCAAATAACCTACATTTCCCGGCGCCCTTCCAGGGCGCGGCTTAAAGTAATCTCATCGGCATACTCTATATCTCCGCCGGCCGGCAGGCCAAAAGCAATGCGGGTTACTTTAACCGAAAGCGGCTTTAAAAGCCTGGCCAGGTAACCGGCAGTAGCGTCCCCTTCTACGTTGGGGTTGGTGGCAATAATAACTTCACCGAATTCTTTTTCCTCGATTCTCTGCACCAGCCAATCGAGTTTTAGCTCTTCCGGCCCGATTCCATCCAGCGGCGACAGGGCTCCATGGAGAACATGATACAATCCCTGGAAGCGGCCGGTCCGCTCCAGGACCAAAACATCGCGCGGCTCCTGAACCACGCAGAGCAGGCTTTTGTCACGCTTTGGATCACTGCAGTATGTGCACAGATCGCCTTCGGCCAGGCTGCCGCAGGTTGGACAAAAAGTCAGCCTGTCTTTTGCCTCCACCATTGCCCGGGCAATTGCGACAACTTCTTCACGGGAACAGCCCAGTAAGTAAAAAGCCAGCCTCTGCGCAGTTTTTGGGCCGACTCCCGGAAAGCGGCACAAAACCTCGACCAGCTTCTTTAAAGCACCAGGATAAATCATTGGCTGATGTGCCGCCTCCTTTGATGACTAAAACATGCCGGGCGGCAGGTTCAAACCACCGGTTAGTTTTTGCATTTCCGAAGCAATCATTTCATCAACTCGCTGAAAAGCTTCATTAACCGCGGCAATTATCAAATCTTCAAGCATTTCCCGATTGTCTTCAGTCATCACCTCGGGGTCAATCTGCACAGAAACCAGGCTTTTCTGGCCGTTGGCCACCACACGTACCGCACCACCGCCGCTGGAGCTTTCAACAGTTTTTTCGGCCAACTCTTCCTGCAAGCGGTTCATTTCGGCCTGGGCTTTTTGCAACTGCTTCATCATTTTATTCATTCCCCCGTTGGGCATCAAAACCCCCTCCTCTCAGTTCAATCGGTATCAATCAGCTTGCCGTCAAACAACTCCAAAGCGTCTTCCACGCCCGGCGAATCTTTCTTCTCTTTTTCTCCGGCCGGCTCGACACTGCCGGTGTCGGCCTTTTCCGGTTTGTATTCTTCATCATCTCTTTCTAGACTTTCAACGGTTTCCGCCTTTATCTTAATCGAAGCACCACAAAAAGCCGAAAGCTGCTCTTCAATCAACCTGCGGTGGCTGTCCTCCAAAACCCTGATCTGGTGAATTGTGTACTCCGTGGCATATTCCAGGCAAACCAGGTCGCCCCGGCAGTCAGCGAGAACCGCCGGCTCAAGCCAGGCGGCGGTGCTCTTTTGCTTCTTCTTTAGTTCCTGAAGCAGGCGCGGCCAGGCCTGTTTTAGCATGGCCAGGCGGTCATTTTCTGCTTCGGGGTCAGCTTTCGTTTCAGCAGCTTCACCTGGTTTTTCTTCTACCGCCACCTCTTTCGGCCCCTCCTCCGGGCCTTTTTCTGCTCCGGCGGCCAGCGGTGTCGGTTGATGGGCTTCTTTCATCTCGGCCGGCTCACCCCCGTCAATTTGAGCGGGCTGATCCGCCGATAAAAGCGGGACCGGACGGACCCTGCCGTGCAGCAGCCGAAGCAGGCGTATAAAAGCCACTTCCAGAATAAACTGTGGAAAATGAGCATGCTTGAGCTCACCGCCCACTTCATGCAGCAGCTCAACAGCATCGAGCAGGGGCTGCCTCTCAATTCTACCCCGGTAACTGTCAATAAGATCTTCAAAACCGTGCAAACTGCCTGAATCCGGACCGGCTTGATTCTCACCGTCGAGCAATAAACGGCTAAAAATAAAGGTAAAGTCGCGGAGAAGCAGGTTTAAATCGCGACCGCTGTAGATAATCTGTTCGAGAACTAAAAACCCTGAGTCCAGGTCATTTTCTACTGCGGCTTTTACCAGGGCATCGATAGTTTCAAGCCGCGTAGCCCCGGTAACACTGCGAACGTGTTCGGCGGTAATGTGTTCTTCGCCGTAGGCATAGCACTGTTCTAGAATGCCCAGGGCATCACGCAAAGAGCCGTCGGCAAGCCGGGCAACCTGCCCAATCGCCTCATCATCGGCCTGCCAGCCTTCCGCATTTAAAACCTGTTCCAGCCTCTGCCTGATTTGTTCAACGCTAAGCAGGTGAAAATCAAAGCGCTGGCAGCGCGATACAATAGTCGAAGGCAGCTTTGAGGGATCGGTAGTGGCCAGAATGAAAACTACATTTTGCGGCGGCTCTTCGAGGGTTTTTAAAAATGCGTTGCAGGCTTCCGGAGTTAACATATGCGCTTCGTCTATAATGTAGACTTTGTAACGGCTTTCACTGCCGGCAAAACGGGTCCGTTCCCGCAGGTCCCTAATTTCGTCGATGCCCCGGTTCGAAGCGGCGTCCATTTCTAAAACATCCATGGAAACCCCGGCAGCTATATTATTACAGGGGCGGCAGCGACCGCACGGCTCGGATGCGGGATACTGGTCACAGTTCATAGTCCTGGCCAGGATCTTGGCGGCAGTAGTCTTGCCGGTCCCGCGGGGGCCGCAAAAGAGGTAGGCATGTGAAAGCCGGCCGCGGCTGAGAGCATTGCTCAGGGTCCTGGTAATATGTTCCTGCCCGGTCATGTCGCCAAACGTCAGCGGACGGCGGCGGCGGTAAAGGTTTATATAGGCCACGTCAACAAAACACCTCGGCTGTTTATCGTCTGATCGTAAAATTGCTGTTCAGCAGTTCAAGTGCCTTTTCCAGGTCTTTTTCTTTGATAATAATATAATCGGTGTCGTATGTGGATATGGCAAAAACACTGATCCCGGCTTCAGCCAGAGGATTGAGGAGCGAGGACAGGATACCGGTCAGAGAAAAGTCCAACGGTCCTTCAACTTTCAGAGCAATAAACCCTTTCTCGGACTGGCACTCGGCAGGAATTAGATCTTCCCTGCATACCAACGAGGTTTCCCCGGCAGTACCGGTTAGGGAATAAAAATTCTTGCTGCCTTCCGCCCAGTCGGGAAATGGTGCACCGCCCTCCAGGCGGCATACCCCCAGCCTTTCCGGTAAAACAGTGAGGACAAGCTTTGCCATTAAGATTAGGCCGCGCACCTGCCTTTGACCGGCACCTCCAGGCGCTTTCCGGGCAGTTGGCTCCAGCCCGGCGCTCCCGTGGCACCCGCAAAAACTCACTTACCGCTGCTTCCTTCCGGACCTGACGGGGTTCATGAGCTTGCGCCGCACGGGACCGGGCCTTCGACACCACTTACCCGGTGCTCGTCCCCAAAGCTGCGCAGCCGGGGGCAGGAATTCGACCCCGCTACAGCGGATTGCGGGTACAGGGCACCGCTACCTCCCCGTCTAGCACGGCCAAACTAAAAAAATGGCGGAGAGAGAGGGATTCGAACCCTCGAGACGAGGTTTTGCCCCGTCTACTCGCTTTCCAGGCGAGCGCCTTCGACCAACTCAGCCATCTCTCCAC
>SL_5KL_010_SEDDRAFT_10002321_pt1 | contig 10654 bp, 5 predicted proteins | sample SodLakKL_010_SED_FD_9118 | JGI IMG/M metagenome (IMG submission 9118)
GGATGAGACATTCTTAGCCGCTGCGGATGCCGGCGGCGGTGGAGCATATTCTACCATTTGGGGCACCTATCACGGCGGTGGTGGAGCTAGGGGTGGCGATGGATATACATCAGGTGAAGGAGTAGGGTACGGTGGAGATGGAGGTTCCGGCAATCAAGCCGGTATGCCGGGTGGAGGCGAGGTAAATTCAAGGTATGTTGTTGGTAGTATAGATATTGTTAGAGGAGGAGGATCGAGTGGCGGAAGATATGGTGACGGAGATAACGGCGAAGTTAATATAAACTACTATAATCACGCCAATGAAGGCGAACGCATCTCCGAGCCGTTGTCTCTTGCTCCCATCGAAAGTGCCGGAGACACCTTGATCCAGTGGAATGAAACATTACCTACCGATACAGATATCGAGGTAGATACGGCTATTCTAGGTTCGGAAGAAACCCCTGAAGAAGGTGATTGGGATTCTGTTAGCAGCGAAGGAGGTATACCAGGCATAACTGAAGGCGAAGATCTGAGTGAAAGTAACCTATGGATCCGACAGAGATTATATACCACTGATAATTTATCTACTCCGCGCCTGCACGATCTGAGCGTGGCATTTGTTTTAGATTCAGGTTATTGGATCGGCGAAGTCGATACGGATTGGGAGGTGCGTGGTAACTGGGGTGACGGCAACATACCCGACCAAGATGTAGACGTGACAATACCCCCCGATCGCGAATATTATCCAGAGGTAGATGTGAGTGTGTCTTCTAAAAGCCTGTATGTGGAAGACGAGGCATTCATAGAAGGAAGAGCGTCCGTAACCATCCTCGGCGGCACCATCGAAGTGATGGAGGACTGCCAGATACAAGGTATCGTTACCATAGAAGGCAGCGATTCAGTATTGGATATCGGTGGGGATCTGACTGTATACGGCGATGGATCATTGGAAGTGGATCAGGGAACGATCGTTTTGAACAACGGTGAGTTCGTGGTGCAGGAAAACGGAACTCTCAAATTGGAAGGAACGTCTTCCCATCGAGCGGCGATCACCACCGAAGATCAAGGCAGGATCGATTGGACCATCGCGGGAGAGTTCGATGCCAGCTATTATCTCATCGAATATCCCAACATCGACGGTGTGCAGTTCACCGAGACAGCTATTATATCTTCGCTGGAAAACGGTGTGTTCGACTATCCTGCCGAAAACGGCGTACTCTTGAACTTGTCTGGTGTGGAAGATATACCGACACCCATATACGGATGTGTGTTCGACGATTCAGACTCGGAAAGCGATGTTCACAACGTTCGAGCCGACCATGAAACTCAAGTGGTGCAGTTCAGAGAGTACTCGGGAGATCTAGCAGAGGATCCAGCCACAGCGGATCTTCACAGCGACGATGAATACGATAAGATCTTTTGGGGTGTGGAGCACGTTGAAGTTGAAGTAAAGGTTGTCGATGAATGTGAGCCCTTCGATAGTGCCTTAACGATAACCTACCAAGTAGGCGGTGGTGAGGAAATATTGTTCCTCGGGAGTGGAGAGGTAAAAGACAGTGCCAGTATATCATGGCCTGATTTTGGTTCGGAGGTGACCTGGCAGGAATCCCGATATATTGAACTGATATTAGGCGAAGGAGATGAGAGAGGTGGAGAGGGCTCGGTGAGATGGCACATAGAAAAGGACGACGAGCTAGAATCCAACAAAACGGCGACGGTCACAGAAGTGGGAGAGAAGCTCAGTAGAGAGTACTATTATCAGTTCGATTTAGAGGTCAACACCGCAGGTGACCTTCTCACTGAAGAAAGAAGTACGACGCTCTACTATGACTATTTTCACGTCGAAAAAGATCATGAACTGTGGGACGGTGAAACCTTCCAGGGATGGGTAAACTGCGGTAGCGTTCTCAACGTTACGAGATACGTAGACGGACCCGACGATCCCAGAGATGTTACTTACGTATGCGACGACTACGAAAAGGAAGTGACGGGTTTATTCCTACAGCATCAGTTCCTATTCCATGCGGAATTCCCACCGGACGTTACCATAACAGGGTCTACGGACAGTTCACAGTTCGGCTGGTCGGTTACAGGGGGTGCGGATTTCGACAACTCAGGTAGCGATGATATCTCGATTGGAGATCCGGGATATGATCAGGATAGAGGAAGGACTTATACGTTCTACAACGACGGAACCTGGGAGATAGGAACGGAACTCTACGCTGGTTTCGACGATGATATCTACAAGGAAGGAGAAGAGCCCGGAGATCGATTCGGGCACAGCCTGGGAGAACCTGGAACCGTGCCGGAGGAGGATGAGGATATTCACTTTTTGGTCGTTGGTGCTCCTTATCACTCCAGTATCGAAGACGACGCCGGTCGGGTTTATCTGTTTGAATTTGCAGAGTGGCCTGTTGTTTACGTAGAGTTCGAATCCATACAAGATAACATCTTTTTGGGCGATGTGAGCATCCCCATGGAGCAGGACGTCTATTGGTACAGGGAGACGGTAACCACCGCCGAGGACTATTTTACGCTTGATGCTGGGGACGGTGTAAGGATGACCATCGAACTTCAGTGTGATCACGATCGTGCTTTTATAGAACTATTCTACGGCGATGAAGAGCACGATTCGAATTTTGAGATGAGCATGGAGATCATAGACGCTAAAACGGAGTGGGTCAAAACTTATAGAGGTGATGAGCCTACTGAGGAATGGTGTGCCGTGTATCAGGAAGGAGAAGATGTGAATATAACCGCCCACGTCTCGTCCGAAACAGGAGAATTAGGAAACATATCGTCGGCTGAGATGGCTGTGATCAGTGCTAATGGAACCATGATACAGGATTACACTGAGATGTCTTTGACAGGAGAGCAGGGAGAAGATTGGAAAAGGTTCTACAAGGAGATAGATACGTCCGGTCTCGACGAAGCCCGCTATAAAGCGGTGGTGCGTGCAGTAGATGCTGAAGGTATTACAGACGGTATATTCGGTGAAACCAACGATAAGATGGTTTGGTTCAGGGTGGTGGGATCATGAAGCATATGAACTTCAATAAAAGTATGATACTTCTCGTAGTTTTACTTTTACTGTTGACTTCCCTTAATGCGGCTATATTTATATCCGTTGATACCGATATGACGTTGAACGTTCCTGATGATATCGAGGCCCTGCAGCTCATGGCCGCTGACTGGAACCCTGATGGGGAAAGGGTTCTTCAAAAGGAAGGCGGGATGTTGAAATTAGATATAGGTCAATGGGCTACGGGAGAAAACAAGACATATCCAGCAGCATTTGGGATAGTCAATCCTTCTGAGAGAGAATTTACCATAACTGGTTTGTCTCTAAGGGGTACTCCTGATCATCTACAGATGTACCTTCACCAGAACATGACGAGACCGTGCAACGAAGACCTAGTTAATGTTGAAAAGACGGAAGAAGATTATGTAAAAGTATACGATGACGGGCCAGTTCCTCATGAAATAGAGTGGAAACTGGCTCCGGGCGAGGGATTGAACGATGACGAACTAACATATTTCAATGGAACGGAGAGCGCCAACGCCACCAGAGAGAATGGAATATGGGTTTATGACTGGAACGGCCCCATAAAAGCCGAAGAAGGAATTGCAAACTTCGTCTGGGTCGAGATGAGCGTTTTCAGTAAGGAAGGCGACGACACGGCAACCCACAGGGGCCCCATAGAGATAGAGATCGACGGCGAGTTCGAAGATCCTCAACCCAACGTCGCTTTCATGGGGTCCGGTAGAAGAGACGGTGGTCCGGTCATAAGAGCGTTGGAAGGTAACACCATAGAGCTCAACGTTACAGATCTCAAAGAGAACAGAACGGTGGTGATCTCGGACGCTTTTGCCATAGTCAACGCTGGTCCGACCGAGCTGAATATCACGGACATAAAAGTGGAAGGTGACGAGCACGGTTTCATGCGCGTCTGGTTACACAGCGATCCCAACAAGCTAGCGGGAGACTACGATCTCGACTTGGGCAGAGAGGATGAAGATAACAGGACTCTGTATTACGACGGTGAATCGACTCATGAAGATGAATGGACGCTCGGCGAAGGCTTCGGTTATACTGAGGAAAATGGAAACCTGCTCTACGGGAAGGAAGGTGACCAAACCACCGCTACCAGGACCGCGGGTTATCCCACTGCGGAATACAACCTGTGGATGTACGATGAGGAAGCTAACAACATCGCCGAGAAAGAGAACTCGAACTTCGTCTGGGTCGAGATCGCCTATGTGATGGAAGAGCTGCCCGAAGAAAGCATAGACGTTCATTCCACGATAACGTTCCAGTTCTCCAGTGCCTAACGTTTAAAAAGTGGTCCGTCATTTTGTTTGGACGAGTGAGTTAATTGATCCATCACTCTGGATGTTAGGAATGAAAAAAGGTAGTAGAAGCGGTAATCTTCAAAAATATCTTCTTCTCTCTTTCGAGAACAACGATGACTATATCGTCCTTTCTGTACCGCTATCGACCCACTTTTTGGATTATTCAAAAACCGGAAGTTTTTAGATCGTCTAGATGATCACTTATATCATCTATTTCTCCTATCCTCTGCCGTAGATAACTATGAGAGAGCTTCTTAGGAAATTCCATCGTTTTTCTAACGATCCTATCTCTTTTTCCCTATCTACGAACTATAATCATGAATAGGCTAATCATGATCATATGGTTTTTTCCTGTTAGCCCAAGTGTAGCCTTTTTACCAGCACCTACTCTTGATACATCCACAAAAAACATAAATATGTGAATTTTACGTATCTGGAACGTTAATATGAGCGATCCCGCATTAGAAACTCTTGTAAAGATACCAGGTATAGGAAATTCTACCGCACAAATATTGGTGAAAGAACTGGATATAGAGGATGGAAATCATCTTTTAAGACTCAGCGTCGACGAGCTGGAGAGCGTAGACGGTTTTGGTCGTAAAAGAGCGGAAGAAATATTGGATAATGCCAGGGTCTGGGCTAAAGAATGTGAAACGTGTGGTGAATTATCGGACCCTGAAAACGGTTGTTCCCGATGTATGGAGGAATTGAACACTCGGATAGAAGAGATCGAGGCAGAAACCCAGCAGATAAAAAACAGATACGATGATCCCGAAGCGACCGAGCTTTTTGATGAACTAGATAAGGCAAGAGCACATCTAGACAAGAAAGAGTTCTCCCTTGGATTTGACTCCCTAGCCCTGGTACAAAAAAGGATGGACCTTTTGAACAAGGAAGAAGAACTCTCCCGCGAGAGAGAAGAGATCCGAGAAGAGAAGGAGAGTTTAGAGGATAAGAAAGAAGAGCTCGCCCGATGGGAGGACGAGTTGGAAGAGAGGCAAACACAAGTTGGCGAAGAACTTTTGAAGGAAAAAGAGGCCGAGCTCAAGGAGTTGGAGGAAGAATTGAAAGCGAAGAAAACTCGGTTGGAAGAGCGTGAATCTAGCTCGAAGGAGAAAACCGAAAAATCTAGTACTTCTGAGTTGAAGAAGAAGCTGCTGGAGAAAAGAGAGGAGATAGAAGAGAGGGGCAGAAAGATCAAGGAGACCAGAAACGAGCTTGAAGAAGAGAGAGAGGAATATCAACGAAAACTGCAGGACCTCTCTGAACGGGAGGAAATTTTAGAGGAAAAGGTACAGGAATTGAAAGAGTGGAATGAAGAACTGTCACAAAAAGAAAAGGAATTGGAGGAATGGCAGGAAGACCTTTACGAAAAGCAGGAAGAACTGATCTATAAGAAGCAGGGTAAGAAGTTATATAAACCGATCACAGATGTCAGCAAAGAGAACCCTGATTGAATCAAAGGTTTAGGTCTCCTACCGGAGTTCAGATCTTAGAACAATGACTTGACCAGATCTTTGATCTCCTGCGTATTTTCTTTTATGTTATCGATGCGTTCATTCTGATTGTCTTCTATCTCTTTGACTATCTCGTCCATGGTTTTGTCTAATCTGTAAGCGTGGACCGGTCTGCCTTTTCCTTCTTTCTTGATATCCCTTTTTGTTACCCATCCTTTTTCTCTCAGTTCCTGCATAGCGATGGAGACTTCGGGTTGTCTCAACATGGTTTCGTTTTCGATCTCTCTACTCTTGGTTTCATCTCTACCGGCAACGAAGACCAGCGTTTTGGCCACGTTCTTCTGAAATCCGGCTTTCTTGAGCTTATCTATGAGTTTTTTTTCTTCGTCCGTCAAATTTTTTTCCGCCATAATTACCACCTAGTTTTCAAATCAAATATTCACTGCCTTGTATATATTATTTTTGAATATGAGACGGGAAAAAACGATGTTAACTACCTTGCTCGTCCCCTGCCGGGATCGATAACTCTGATCGTGTCGTATCCCAAGAAGTCCGTTCCTTCGGTGGTGTTGCCTTCGATTATCAGTTCGACTTCACCCGGTTCTAGCATATCTTGTACCTCCGACATATGGAACTTGACCATCATAACATCTTGTTCATCACCCCAGACCGCGGATACTTTTTCTTCGTCGTATCCCAAAGTAACTGTATTTACATCTATGTCCGTTAAGTCTATGTAGGCCGTTACCCAGTTACCATTGCTACGCAGGTTGAGCGTGCTAGGATCTATCCGAACCCACACTTCGACCGCATGGTCTTCCCGCGGAAAGAAAGGATATCCGTCGTTTATCCCCTCATCTATATCCCATATGTCTTCGTCACCTGGATACCCTACAAAATCCCAGGCCCACTCCAATCCCTCTGTATCAGTGTCGGTGAATGTTGCAACATCCTTCATCTCTTCCGTGTTCTTACCGGTTCCACCGGCACTGGAATCGATCCCGGAAGTTTCTATGTCCCAAAATGAGTTAGCTACGTACCCTCTCCAGTTTTGTCCTATCAAACCTCCGATGTTTCCTCCTCCGCTCACCGCACCCCGGGCATAGCTGTTGGAAACAGAACCCCAGTGGTTCCATCCTATCAGGCCGCCGACTTGAAAAATTCCTTCTACCGTACCGGATGCGTAAGTATCTACGACATCGGCGAAATTATGATTTCCGATGAGGCCGCCGACACGGTACCCGTTACCTGTAACGTCGGCAGCTGAATAAGACCTCTCTACATCACCATAATTCAATCCTATCAGGCCGCCCACGTCGTAGCCTACTCCTGTGACTTCACCGGTGGAGTAAGAATCCTTCACCTCGCCTCGGTTCACTCCCACGAGTCCGCCCACATACCAGTCTCCCGTAACGTCTACTTCTTCCAAGCCGATGTTCTTGATATCTCCCTGGGAGTAGCCGAAGAGGCCAACGCACCATCCATCGCTTCTGTTGATGTAGATATCTTGTATGATGTGATGGTTTCCGTCAAAACACCCTGTAAATCCTGCGCTGGAGTTTCCCAACGGTTTCCAGCCCTTCCCCGTATCTACAAACTCGTCATAACCATGCGTCCCTTCGTTCAGATCGTTCACGAGTTCGTAGGACGCGTCGAGCTCGTATCGAACTTCGTCTAGTTCGTACCAGTCTCTTATCTTGTATGGGTTTTCAGGGGAACCAGGAGCAAAAACGTTTTCTTCCTGCGTGTTTAAAGCCGATGCGGGTAGAGATAAAGAGAGGATTAAAATCAAGATCACTCCCGATGTCAAAGTCAGCAGATAGCTTTTACTCCCGAACATATCATTATATATCTATTCTCATCCCTATAAACCTTTCTTAGATGTCGACTCCTCGTGATCTTTGAATAGCAGTGTCGCTTGATGAGTTTCTAGATATTCTTTTCTTTCTAGTGCACCTTCGTATCCCGTCTTGATTTTCACGGGATTGTTTCCCTTGAACGTGGACAGGATGTGAACATCCACTTTAGCGGAAGAACCCCTTTGGATCTCGTTCACTTTTAGTTCTCCTTGAACTTTTATCTCGCCGTCTAATTCGCCCACGACATTTACAGCGTTTATATCGCCTGTGTTTTTTATCTTTAATTGAACCACGGTCCAAGTATTTGTTTCTAGATCTTTTTCTTGAACAAATTCGACTTCCAGTTTGGGTCGAACCGTGTGTTTGATGCGTTCTAACTCGCTCTCGACCTCTTTCATCCACCTGTTGCAGAGTCCGATAGACCTTCTCTCTAACGCTTCTTCGCATCTATCCACCTTTGAAAAGAGTTCCGAAGGTTCTAGACCTATCTCTGCAAGCTCTTCGATCTCTTCTCTAAGTTTTTCCATCTGTTGGAGGTTTCTCTCGGCGAGCCATCTTCTTCGGTTGATCTTTTCTTCTATCCTTTTCAGCTTGATCTTTTCTTCCTTTCCGAGTTCTATTTTTTTACTTTTAGGGTCCATCTTTATAGAATCTATGATCTGGTAAAATTTTTCTTCGATGTCATTGCAGGGTATGATCTTTTTTGTTTCGATCAGGTTAGAACGGATCTTCTTCAGGTCGAACAATTGCCATACATATATGCCTGTCAGTTCGTGTTTTCCGGTGGAACCCGCCACTAGAACTTCTTTACCCCCGAGTTCTCCTCTGACGGCATTTTTCATGCCGCTCTTGGGGCCGGTCTCTTTTAAGAGTAGATCCCCCTCTTTATTCCAGATGTAAATATTTCCGCCTTTCGTAGTACCTATCACCATGTCCACTTCATCCCATCTTTTCTCTACGCTTACAGATATAACGGCTGAATTTGGTTCCTTTCCTATCCATAGCAGGTCTCCGTCTTTTTTCCAGACGTAGACGTTGCTGTCCTCCGAAGCGCACACAACTACGTCCTCCTCACCTAGGGTACCTATGGTGATATCTTCTACCGCACCGGTGGGCTGTGTTCCGGTCCAGAAAAGATCGGAATCCCTAGCAGCCCTTTCGATCTTCATCTTTCTACTTTCTTTTTTGAAGCGGAAGCGAAGTTCTACAAGCAGTCCTTCTAATTTTCCATCCTCCGTCTCGAAGGTCATATCCTTTACTTGTTTTTCTATATCTTTTACGTCTATGCCCAGTTTTTTAGATTTTTTTAACCCTCTCCGGACTTTTTCTCTTCTATCCTTGAAATCGAGCACTAGTTTTTTCTTCTCGTCTATTTTTTCTTTAAACTTATTGAAATCTTTTCGTGCTATCCGTAACTCCCCTTCTTGGAAGTCTTTTTTGACCCTCTCCAACTTTTTTTGGAAACTTTTAACTTTAACGTCGTATGACTCTAGAAATGAGATATCTTTTTCGTAGCTCCGGATATCGTTTTTCAGTTTTTTTCCTTTTTTCAGGGTTTCATCAACTTCTTCTAGTATCTTATGGAGTTTTGAAAGCCCTTGTTCGAAATCGCCTGAAACGTAGGTATCGACTGCTTCTTCTTTTTTCTTTTCTAACCTATCAGTTCTCAATCCAAGTTTCTCTAAACTTTTTATCTTTTCACTTATCTTCGAGGTAGTAGATAGGTACTCGGAAGCGTTGCCTCCCATCTCGTTCAACAGCTTCATCGCCGTTTTTTGGTCCATACCGTTCTCCTCCGAGATGAGGTGTGAGATCAGATCTGTGTCGGGTATCAGCTTTCTACAGACGTCGGCCGCTCCTTCCATCACTTTATCATCAGATCTTATACTATGGAGCAATGATCGTAGGAGACCGGGGACCTCGACTTCGCCCTGATTTACCAGAGATACTAACTCATCTACCACTTCGCCTTTTTCGTCTTCCTGGGATCTTTCAAGTTCACCTACCAGTTTATCGAGATCATCGGATTTGTCACTCATCGACGTAAAGCTTGTATCAAAATATTTAAACTTATCCTAGGTTTGGTTTTTCCGGTGTGTAAACTGAAGTAAGGTTTGGAAAGATATTAATATCGGGAATTAGGTCGTTATACCGGTAGTCTCTATGTTCAAATTAGATAGGTCCTCTTATAGAGCTGAGCTGGTTTTGATATTATTCATATCTATATTATTAGCTACTACGGGTTTCATAAGCGCGTTTGGATATGTAGAAGAGGATCTCGAGGGCTCGAAGGTGTATGAAGAAACAAGATCGTTAAGGCAGGGTGAATGGACCTTTGAAAATACATCTACAGGACGCGAGGGAGACATACAGACATGGACTGTTCCTGCAGATGGAGAGTACAAGATAACGGCTTACGGTGCTCAAGGTGGTACACATTCATCAGATGTAGGTAGAGGCGCTATGATGAGCGGCGAATTTTTATTGAATGCTGGTGACGAAATTGATATACTCGTAGGTCAGCAGGGACAAAGGACAGATACATTGAATGAGGATGATAACTATCATGCTGGAGGAGGTGGAGGAACATTTGTAGTAAGAGAGGGAGCTACCGATGAGGATGGTATATTGGTTATAGCTGGAGGTGGTGGAGGAAATTCCATCGGTCCAGGTCACAGTGATCAAGACGGTCAGATATCTGAATCAGGGGCGCCGGGTAATGAAGGTGATGGCGGTACCGATGGTGATGAAGGTGATCCTGGCTCTGATACAGTAGGAGGTTCTGGTTTTTTTGGAGATGCCGGCCATGGTTCATCAGCGTTTTTGAACGGTGGAACTGGTGCAGAAGGCACTAGTGACTATCAGCCTTCAGAAGGTGGTTTTGGCGGCGGTGGTAGTCCTACTTCTGGCTGGTGGAATCGAGCAGGAGGAGGGGGTGGCTATTCAGGTGGTGGTGGGAGCGATAATCCTGAAGACGGAAATAATTACGGAGGCGGTGGAGGCTCG
>SL_5KL_010_SEDDRAFT_10002322_pt1 | contig 10654 bp, 6 predicted proteins | sample SodLakKL_010_SED_FD_9118 | JGI IMG/M metagenome (IMG submission 9118)
ACTGAAAATAAATTCATAACCTGCCTTAAAATCTGGGCACAGAAAGCGAAGCCCGGGGCATGAGGTAAGTAAACTTTTTTTTGTTATCAGAATAAACTGCTGCTAAAGCTTCACTCATGTTTTTTACCGGGACAAACCCGAGCCGGCGCGCTTTTCGCCGGTCAAGGTCGGAAACCAGGTAGACCCTTCCCTTCTGCAGAAGCTTACCAATTGTATAAGCCTTATGCCCGCCTAGAACAAAGTTACAGCGCAGGGCTGTTTCCAGTTCTGGCAGGGAGTCGTACTTCCCCGCCCATTTTTCGTAAAGATCGGAGCCAATTCCTTCAGAGCACCGGGCAACAAGAATTACCTCTCCCCGCGGCTTCAGCGCTTTCATGGCATTGTCGAGGGCTTTATGGGCCTGGTAGAGATTGATATCCTTCGGGTATCCACCGCATCCGGCAATTACTACATCGGCAAGCTCTTCAAGCTCTACACCGTAGGCCTGATCGGCCAGCGCGCAGGCTGCCAGGTGAGCCTGTTCCATGTCGCCGGCAAATACACCAAGGATTTGATTCTGCTTATCGAGCACTGTATTTAACAAAAACCCGCCACCGGCCAGTAAAGCCGCTTCCAATAGATCTTCATGGACCGGGTTTCCTTCAAGTCTGCCGCTCCGGGCCCTTTCATCAAGCAAGAGGCTGTGGTTCTTGCGAATTGTCTCCCGACCGGCAGCGCCCGGGACAAGGGCCTTCCGGCCCCCGCCATACCCGGCAAAGTAATGGTGAACAACGCTGCCGGTTAAAATACGCCGGTCTGTCCGCACCACTCTCTTATTGACCCAGACCGGGGTTCCAAAAGAAGTCTGGCCCAGAAAGTCCAGTTCATCTTTATGATCACAGTCATGGTTATAAAGCCTGATCCGACCGGCCACTTCTTCTCCTACCAGTTTTTCCATCTCTACTTCAGAAAGAGGACGGTGGGTCCCGTTGGTAAAAACTATGAAGATATCTTTTTCGGCTATTCCGGCTTCTCCCAGTTCTGATACCAGGATGGGCAAAAACAACTCGCTCCTGGCCAGCCTCGTCGTATCATTAACCAGGATGCAGATCTTCTCGCCGGGCCTGACATATTGCCCCAGGGAAGGAGGTGCCACCGGGTAGCGAAGAACCGTCCTGATCTTTTCATGAGGGTCATCCAGGGGCAAGAGAGTTTTAAGGTCCAGGATCTCACAGCTAACGCCTGCTGGAATGTCAAAGGTAATCGTTTCTTTTCCATAAGCAAGTTCCATCGTTGTCAACACCTTTGAAGCCCTTTCCTGCACTGTAAACTGAGCGCCAGGCTGATAAATAGCGGGTTTTCAACCGGGCCAAGACAGGGTCTTTCAGGAATTTTTTTTACTCTGGTTAAGCCAGAACGATTTCAGGGTGTACTGTTTATGGCCCATCCCCAGGTCCTGGCCGTGTTCAATGATGTAGGAAGAGTTGCGGTTATTTACAGCCTTGAATTTATCCTCTACGTCCTGTTTGTCCCCCAGCACCGAGTTGGCCATGACCGGGGCCCGGTTAACCAGGTCCAGGGAGGCCTGATCAATAGCCACCGGATCGGTTGATCCGAGGATGCCCAGGTTGGGGACGATCGGGACATCGTTCCAGGGGGCACAGTCACAATCGGGCGTCACGTTCATGATGTAGTTTATAAACCCGCTTTTTCCATTTTTCGGTTTGACTACTCCCCAGGCATATTCCGCAGTTTTTTCCTGGATCGTCGCTTCATCGGTCTCCCAGTTGATGGGAATGGCCTGCACCGGGCAAAAGGCGACACATTCCCCGCAACCGATACAGAGATCACTATGAATATAGGCCTTATTCTTTTCAACTCTTTCAATTGCTCCTTCAGGGCACCTGTCTATGCAGGTGCCGCAGGCTGTGCATTTATCGGAATCTACTTCTGGTTTCAGGTCAGAATGCATGGTTTGCTTACCCGCAGGACTGCCGCAGCCCATACCCAGGTTTTTTAACGCTCCGCCAAAGCCGAACAGGTCGTGCCCTTTGACGTGGCTGACGGCAATAACAGCATCGGCATTATGGACAGCACTGCTGATCTTTACTGTATCAAAGTGCTTGCCATTAACGGGCACATTAACATAATCTACCCCTTTCAAACCGTCAGCAATGATCACAGGGGCACCAATGGTTTCATAACCAAAACCGTTTTTCAGTGCAGTTTCAATGTGGTCAACGGCATTGCGCCTCTTGCCCACATAAAGAGTATTGGCATCGGTTAAAAAGGGCTTGCCCCCTTTTTCTTTTACCATCTCCACTACTACCCGGACCAGAGGCGGAGGGATAAAAGCCAGGTTACCCTCTTCCCCAAAGTGCAATTTTATAGCCACCAGGTCGTTTTCTTCAATGATGCCTGGAATCGCAGCCTTTTTAACGATTTCCCTGGTTTTATCAAGCAAATTCTTATCCGCCTGGGTGGTCATGTCGCTAAATATTACTGTGCTGCTCATTTCACTCATCCTTTAACTGATTGTTGAGTATGGCTTTCTAATAATAGTTAATTTCTCTAAGCATATAATTCTATTCCGAACCCAAAAAACCTTTGTTTCAAAAGATCAAGGCTCTTTTCATGTCAAAGTAAAAAGGTTTGTAGGAGGGAACGAACATGTCAAAGAGGTGCATTTCAAGGAGATGGGGTTAGGGACATAAATTTATTTATGCGCAATTTTTTGATGGCTGTCATTAAGGATAGTGCCCAGGTACTTAAGCAGTAAAAGCAGAGAGGCTTAAAAAAACTATCACTGGCGCCGTTCCTTTAAAATGCCTTTTACATTTAGGGGCCTTGAGGCAAATCGACAATTCCAAGCTCTTTCATGACCCCCCGGGTGGCGTGGTTCAGTTTTTCTTCTCTTGCCTTATCGAGTGGGAGTGGGGTGTGGGTTTTTTTTAATTCTTCCACCCGTTCACGGGCTCGCTGAAAAACATCTTTTTTACCCTCCATATTCCAGGTATCGCGGTCACGGCGATCTACAACCGGTGAAGGTATAAAAGGTTCTTTCTTGAACAACTTAAAGGTATGATCAGATTCAAGGTAGACTCCACCGGGACCAAGCTGATTAATCAAATCAACAGCCAGCGCTTCCGGAGAGCAGTCAATGCCGCGCTGCAACCGCAGGGCTGTTCCGCATATTTCATGATCTATGACCAGCTTTTCTATACTGAATGAGCTGACAAAATCAAGTGAACCAGCCCCTGAAATCATATTGATCCCGGCCAGCTGGGCAATAATGCCGCTGATCCCGGTTTCAAATCCGGCCTGCATGTCTATTAGCTTTGAATCGCTTAGAGCAGCATAAGTATGGGTGGGCAGGCCAAAATATTTACCCATCTGGGAGTAGGCAGCCGCAATCATGGTCGCTTCTACTGCGCTGAGCGGGGTGGTGCCAAAACGCATATCAAAATGCACCGGGGCGCCGCCGTAGACTACCAGTGTACCCGGATTAACACACTGGGCTAGCACGATCCCGCTTAAGGTTTCAGCGGTATGCACAACCACAGAACCGGATAAGGTTACCGGCGAAGCAGCACCTGGCATGGGCATGGAAACTGTCTCCAGGGGCAGGCCGAAGCGGGCACAATCGATAATATTACGGGCACTAATCTCGGTCCATTTCATCGGAGGCGATGGGCAAATATCAAACACGGCTACCGGCTTCTCCCTGAGGTGGTCTGTTCCTCCCACGGCTGCCGCCAGCATCCTGTGCATGTGCTCAACCCCTGGAATACTGAAAGCCCCGGTTATTACTGCCTTTGGCGAATTCTTCAGGCACAGGTAAAGGCGGTAGCTGTCCCCGATAGGCTTGGGGACATCATAGCAGACCACAGCAGTGGATTGGAGATGAATGTTTTCTAAGGCGTCATTAACCCGGCTGATTTGAACCAGATCTTTTGATTGCGACGGACGCACCGTTTTGCCGTCTGATTCTACAAACCTGATCAGTGAAGATCCCGGGTCGAAATGAACATTATTCCCTCCAAGGCTTGCTGCCGGCTCGCCCTCTCGGTTATAGAGCTGAAATGATGCCGGTGCTTTTCTAATGGCATCACCTACCATCTCCGGGCTAATCCGGGCTTTCTTACTGCTAAAATCAACAGTTGCTCCATTTTCCTTTAGTATTCTAAGTGCCTCTTCGGATTCAAACATGACCCCGGTCTTTTCCAGGACCTGCAGGGCTTTCTCGTGGATCAGCTCAACCTGCTCATCGCTCAAAAGCCTCAAGGATGGCTGCCCTTCAAAGGTATATTTTTTCATCAGGCTTCACTCCTTGCAATAATAATATCAATAAACCATGAAAATGAAAAAGGGCAGCATAGAGACTATTACTCCCGGTTGGACTTCTAATAAGCAATAATTAATGGAGTAGGACTTCTAAGGTCTTAGAAACTGTTATATGGAAGGCAAGAAAACCCCAAAAAAATACACAGTCAGAATCGTTATGCTAATCGTGCCAATTGTAATCATTAATATCTTTCTGGTTTGTTTATCCATAATGACAACTGATGCCTCCTTGTTAAGCATAATTATCATCAATTATTTGCTATGTTATACCATAGTGTTAATTAACCACCAGTTTTTGCATGCACAAGAGTAGTGTAAACTGATTATATCAACACATTAGCAGCAGGAGCATAAAATATCTATACTCCAAAAGGGGGGATATTTGCAGTAAAAAGAGGTGATATTATATAAAAAGAGAAGTAGATATTTTCATTTTTCTTTTGAGGATAATCTTACCAGTTCCTTTTTCTTGCTTACACCAAACTTATTATAAATATTTCTTAAATGGGTTTTAACTGTGTTCGGACTGACAAATAGTTTACTTGCTATGTCTTTATTGGTATAACCTTTAATGATTAATATGGTTATTTCAATTTCCCGGGGGGTTAGTTTTTCCCCGGGCATAAGATGCGCTTCCAAATTTTCCAAGATACCACCTGAAAGGCTATATTGCCGGGCATTCCCTTCTAATAATCCGGGTAGTTTTTCATCTATATGCCGGCTCAACCAGGGAACAACAAGGAAGACAATAAAAATACTCAAAGATGCAAAAATGGCAGTGATTAATCGAATACTTTCACCACTTCGTAAGAGAATACCTCCAAACAAGTCTCCAAGAATGATTCCACCCAAATTTGCGGCTATAGCAAAACCGAAAAATATAAAAGGCGCTTTATATAAAAAAGCCAGGCTGCCTAAAGTAACCCACAAAAACAGATCCAACATTGCAAAAGCAGCCTCTAATAAGCCTACCGTCAAAATAAAACCGGCAACCAGTTCACTTATCAACGCAAAAGAAACAAAAGCCAGGCCCAATAAAGCAACAGCCATGTAGATCGGAAAATATCTCTGCAACTGTTCTCCATAAACATACATAATCATTAAAACCAAAATATATAAAACAAAACGGTAATAAAAAGCAAAAGGCACTTGAGCATCCAAAGAAGGAAGAATAACTTTGAACATTAACCCACCGTTCAGGTAAAGGGCAAAAACAAACAGGCATATTATAGCTAAAAACGACCTGGAAACAGGAACCCTCTTATCAATTTCTTTTGAATTTTGCAGGTACGGAAAATTAAAACCAATTAGCACCACCCCGGCTCCGATAAGCGGTAGCAGGGACAGCACCAGGACCGCCTGGGCATGTAAAAAAGATGAAAGCAGGTTAAAAATGACAAAAATCACATTGCCCCAAATGATGATAGCAGCCATAAGCTTTAAACGACCATTGTTGGGTATAAAAAGCGAATAAAAACAGCACCATCCCAGGACATAAAGTGATGAAAAAAAACCAAATAAAGCCATAGCCGGAATCCACAAAATATCATAAGGTAAAAACAATAATACATTTGTGACAATAGTGGCAATCAAGCTGGCCGACATCATTTTCAAACAAGCTCTGGTTTTATTTATAAAAAGGCCGCCCAGCAAATATGTCAAACCATGCACTACAGCAAATAATAAAAACAATGAATACTCTTCCACTAAAGTAGCAGGAGCTGCCGCGTTGAAAACGGGCCCGTAATAAGGAAAGGCCAGCAACCAACCGAAGTAAAGGGGATTTGACAGTAAAACAAAACTTCTCACTTTACCTAAGTCCATGTTATCCTCCGGGGAAACAAGTATATATATCATACCAAAAGTAAGAAAAAAAATGAAACAATAATAATCACAGCCCCCTTCCCCTGGCAACTGATGAACACATTCGTTACAAAAAAGATAAATCCTTATATGACGGGGAACCGGAGGAATCATGCTACAAGTATTCTATTGATTCTATTTCCTGGATTAATGAGTACTCCAAAATTTTTTTTAATACAGTCTGCATCGGGGAATCTCTTACTCTATATCATGATGGCGAAGCAGGAAACCTGTATTCTTCCAATTGGCAGGCGTCTATCCAATAACAACTGATCTGTTTTTCAGTCCGAATCACCGTAAAGTACTCCGCCATGAAGAAACGCAACTCAAGGAGAATAAACTAAGCTTCTTAAATACTGATGGACCAAAAGCGGTATCTTTGTCAACAACAGGCAAGCATCATCTAATGCGCTTAGTTTATGGCTGCTTGACGTTCATTTGGAACCACAGCTGATGGAGGATAGAATTGATAGTTGTCATTTTGACGGTTTATACCCGGATGAGGATTTTAACAACCTCACTTTACCGTAAACGAGTAGTTATAATCGCGGATTTTGATCCAGGAAGAAGCAGGCAGTACAACGGTACTGCAAATTATTTGTCCGTTGAGTCTCATGTCCCAAGGCGCTGACAACCCCGATTTTCAATAATATCACCCCCAAAGGGTGATGCAATTTATATTTATTCTCACATAAAATAAATTATATATAACTGATACATTTCCCATCAGGAGGGGAATGCGGTGTGGTATAAATATATTTCAACCGGCTTATTAGCCTCAATGTTTATAATCATTACAGCCTGCAACACTCACCCGGACACTGAAGATGTTGCCACACACAAATCATCTCCCGAACAAATATATTATGAAAATGAAAATATTTCCTTTTATTATCCACCTCTTATTGCAGAAAATATCAGTTCTGAAACAATTGATGCTTCAAAAGAAGGGGCTTTTATTGAATACCCCGCATACATACTGAAAAGCTTAGAAGATTACATTATTTACGAGACATCTTTAAGCCCCGGCATGCAAATTTTTCCCCTTGAAGAGTATTACCTGTTAAGCGATGATGCAGCAGCAACAATTGACCGCTTAAAGGCGATTATTGCCGGTAAAGAGACAGCAGATAACCTGATAGAACTGCCCTATTTGCCTGAGCCCCTGGCTGCGCAACAATTTTTTGCAAACCCTAAGCTTTTAGAATCATCAACCGGCACCGGCTTACGGTTTTTAACACAATATAGCCAGGATTTAGCGCCGGTAACCAACCAGGACCTTTTTTATACCTACCAGGGCCTGACAGCTGATCAAGCATACTATATTTCAGCTATCTTCCCTGTTAACCATCCGGAGCTACCGCTCGACTGGGATGATTATTTTGCATCTAGCGGGACAGATTACGCAATTTTTGAAGAAAACTATACCGATAACCTGGAACTAACCGTTATGATGCTTGATGAGGCCAGCGTTGATGACTTCAAACCATCTTTACAGTTGCTCGATAATATCATCAAAAGTTTGCAAATCGAAAAGTAAATACCTGATGGACCCTACGAACAGGTCACTGTTGAAGAAACGCTCATTTTCAACAAAGATAAAAACCGGAACAGTGTTGTTGAATATATTATAAGGCGCTTTTATATATTTGCAGTTCAATAATGAGGATTAAGGAGGGCTTCCCATGGACTATTTCCTGGAAGTGATAGAAGGCCCGGAGATTGGTAAAATTATTCCCGTTAGCAATTTTAACCTGATCATCGGCCGCGACCCGAGACAGTGTAGCCTGGTTATTAACGACCAGAAAGTCTCACGTATCCATGCTCAGGTTAACCGCTACCAGGGTGACCTTTTTTACCTGGAAGATCTGGGCAGCACCCACGGGACACTACTTAATGGCAACCCCGTTAATGAAGCCTTGCTGATCAAAAGCGAAGATCGGATAACCGCGGGCGACAGTGTAATAGAATTTAAAAGTAGCAACGTGGCCGGCGGTACGGACCTGGGAGTCCCCCGGGGCTCTACAGAAAAGAAAGAGACGCTGTTCAGAAAAGAGCTGGTCTTACCCTTGGCCCTGCTTGTAGCCTTAATAGGTGTGGTATTTTCCCTGTTCACGATGGTCTCGTGGGGAGAATCACTTGATCTAACCGAGGAAGAGGCCTACCTGCTTTTCCGGTCTGAAAATCACTCCAACCTGGTTTCATCTTTCTCCTCCTTTGAATCCCTGGCCAGCAACCCGCTTAACACCCCGGAGTGGGAGAATAACCTCAGGGTATCTATAGCAACAATAATGGTGCTCTGTGGAGAGATTAAAGAGACCGACGCTCCGGATAAATACAGGGCTTCACATGATTACCTGAAAGCTGCTGCCAATGACTACTACCAGGCCATGGAATACTTCACGGCCAGGAACCCTGAGTATGCAAGGCTTTATCTCGCCTCCGGCGATGCTAATTATAATGAAGCGATTTTTTTACTGGAACCAGGCAGCTGATAAGATTCCTTGCCCGTATTAAGGGGTTAAGAAGCACACGCTTATAAATGAGAACTGGGAGAGAGCTAAAATGATAAGCCAAAAAAATACGATTCGCCTGATGGTGGCTACAGTTATTTGCCTGCTTCTTTCAACAAGTTTTTTTTCAATTTGCGCAGCTCAGCAGGATAACCAAAGATTGGAATATTATAAACAAAGGCTTGAAGCAGCTATTTGGGATAGAGATACCTATATCAACCAAACCGTAGTGGAATATAACAACTTACTGAACACTGTCTCGCAAATAGCAGCAGAAAAAGAAGGCTTAGCGATTAATGAACATGCCGAATTTATATCAGCGCAAGAGCAAAAGTTAGACTCAGATTACGAAAGAAAGACCGGCCTGCCTGACCAGAACATTATTAGTCGACCTGGTTACCGGTCTCAGGTTACACCCAAGTCTTTGGCTTTTTATGTATATATTAAGGAAAAAGAGGAAAGAGGTGAGGATTTAACTTCAGCTGATAGGTTTATGAGAGCGTTGATGATCTCCAGCCGCCGGTGGCCTGATGCTCCTGAACCCGTCGATTTGAGTTCGGGCCTTGTAACATGGGATAATTTGCCTTATTTCCAGGCAGCTGGATTAACTGAAATAGAAGTCCCTCATACCGAAACTACTGAAAAATTTCGGCAGTATTATCACAGTTTGAGCTCTGAAGATCTGGAACGTTTATGGGTAGCAGGTATGATGTATCGTACTTATGCCCGCATGGGATTAGACATGCGTTCTGACGAGCAGAGGGAAAAGGACCAACAACAATTAGAAATACTACCATTAGAGGAGCCATGTTTTGACTCCATGCTGGCAGGGCATCTGGAGGCAGATTCCCAGTATCAAGCATTAAAGAACCGCATAGCAAGCATTGAAAGTATTAGATATGAAAATCAGCGCAGGGTTGAAGAGCTTCAGGATTTGGTTAACCAGTATAGAAATGTCGGCAATACGAGTCACGTAGATTATAGCGATATTCAAGAAGTCATTGAAGAGGTCAAAAACGAAAGAGAGCAAGAAGGACTCCGTGCGGCAGAAGGCAGCAACGGTTATTTTACCAATTTAATTAACAATATTATTGACTCGATTGCCCGTATAGCTCAAGGTGGATTCGGTGGATCAGAACTGACCCAAGAGGCTCCAATGCACGACCCGAATCTGGAAATGCCAGGGGGATGGTTTTTCCCAAGACCTTATGGTGATATATACGATTCCGGTCACCTGATTATAGATGACCTTGGTGATGAATACGAAAAGCAGCCAGATGGTTCCTGGATAGCAACTGGTGATAATTACGGCCCCTTACCGCCAGAATTCTGGCCTGACACAATGCCGAGCCCGGATGATGAAGTTGTTGTAACGATAGATGGTGACCGAGATGTAATCTATACTTTAGAAGAAGGGGATCAATCGGTAAATCATGTCTTTTCTGCACTGGCAACAGAGCCCGGTGAATACACCTATGAGTGGTCTTTTGGTGATGGCAGGGATTACAGTGAAAAACCTGGACAGGGAATAAGATCAGGCGGGAGTATAACCTATGATAATATTACTGAAGATAAAGCGCTAACTCTGAGTGTTAGACTGACAAATACCGAAGGTGAATTTCTTGGTAGTGACCAGGTGACGTTAAATATTGTTGTAAAAGAAGAAGCAGATGATACTGAACACAGACAAGATATACTTAATGTATGTGGAGAATGGATAAGATCGGACAGTGGAGGTTACGGAATGACAACTACTGTATATGATATAAGTGAATTACCGCCCCAAACAGACTTTGATATGAATTTTTATGCATATAGTATACCCGACAAATTCATTGTCGAGTATGAAGGGGCAGTCGTCTACGATTCCGGCTGGCGTGGTTCTAGTATGGGTGATCCTGACCTTTACCCGGGTGGCTTATCTGGAGGAGGGCGGGGTGAAGCAATAGCAATGT
>SL_5KL_010_SEDDRAFT_10002323_pt1 | contig 10652 bp, 7 predicted proteins | sample SodLakKL_010_SED_FD_9118 | JGI IMG/M metagenome (IMG submission 9118)
TATGGAACGGTAGATGAAATCAATGCCGCTGCTGAAGAAGCCAAAAAGCCGGCCAACCTGATGAGGCGGCTTGAAAACCTTGGATCACCGTACTTAAAAGACCTGGAGTGGTTGATCGAGGCCAGGGACAAGGGCCAGTTTACAGCCGTATCAGATTTTTACCGGGAGGTCCTGGGTAGTGATACCGACCTGGCCGGGAAGTCCTTTAACGAGGGTAACGCGGTTACCTTAGAAATCAGTGCCCTGCAGTATTTCCCCTGGTTGATCAGCGAGGCCAAGTGTGCCATAGAGCACAAAGAAATAATGCCCGGCCGCTATATCCGGGTCCGCAAGATGAAGGAACAGGAAGGCGATAACGGCGATATCCTGGCCGTGGCGGCGGCAATGCAGATAATCGGGGCCAGCTACGTGGAGAGCCTCGATACCAAGGGCACCGACGGCTCAAATGTTCATCTCGGCGGCCCTGAGACCATTACCGGCTATTTCGGCGGTATCGGTCAGCCCAACGACTATGCCCTGATGTGGGTCGATGAGCTACTTTATTATTACACCAGGTACGGCATCAATGAAGTATTAAATATCAATGCGGGAACTATTATGCTGGGGTACCTCCTTTACAAGATGGGCATTAATATTAAATTTAAAATATCTGTTTTTATGGGCAACGACAACCCCTATTCAGTCTTGTGGACCCTGCTCATGGCCAGGATGCTCTCCAGGGAAGACGGAACAACGCCCCTGGTTGGCTTTAACCTGAGCAATTCGGTCAATAATAAAACCTTGGAATTAACCTCGGCTGTGCGCCACCAGCTGGGCCTGGAAAACAAGGTTCGCATCGAACACCATATCACCGAAACCAGAAAGAGCATCGTCCGCCATCCCTATGATCGCCTGGAGGAATTGATCGAAATCGCCGCTGCAGTCCCCAACATTTCAGCCAAGCACGAGGGCGGTTACCCCGACATGGAAGAGGGGCTGGATCACCCTTCCGATATCCTTGATTATTTCAGAGATAAGGAAGAGGTAAATACATCCGGGGATATGGAAGCCCTGGAGAACAATTACCTGGTCAAGCATCAGGCTGTAAACCGGACGGCACGCAAACTGGTTGAAAACGGTCTTTCCTTTATCGGGGCCAAAAACCTGCACCGGCGATAGCCTGCCCTCAGGCATGGATGTTTTTAAACAATAAAAGCAGCTTATAAGCGCTAACGGGAGGGTATGATCATGAAAATGGATGAAGTTTCAAGGTGGTTTGAAGAGGCAGGTATACCGGGCCGTGATGCGTACGATCTGGAACCCAGCCCCAAAAGGTTTAAAGACGGCGCCCATTACCGGATGGAGCTGACCGGACTGGAAGGGCCGCGGGTCCTGGAAGCCCTGATTGATGAAAAAAACAGGCGCAACGTGCCTGTACACCGGTTGATTTCGATTGTCCAGGGCGGCACGCTTTTTGACCGGCAGGAACTGCGGGATTTCGCCCAGATGGCGGCCGCTGAAAAGATGGAAGTAATAGCTGTTCCAGGGCCGCGCCTGGGCTGGGATACCGGGCGGCAGGCCGCTACCGAGGAAGGCATGCGCTGCGGAATGAACCTGCGGGGTTCGGATGAACTGCGCAAAGTGATAGCAGATATGATCCGGATGTACGAAGAAGGGATCAGGGGCTTCATGATCGTCGATGAAGGCCTGATGTGGTTAATAAAGACCATGCAGGAACAGGGTAATTTTCCGAAAGATATTGCTATCAAGCTTTCGGTCTGGGCTTCAATCAGCTCACCCGCCGGGGCCAGGCTGGTTGAAGACTTGGGGGTAAGTTCTTTCAATACCCCATCAGATATAACCCTGCCTCAGATGGCGGCGATCAGGAAAACAATCAGCATACCCATGGACTTTTACATCTACACCTCCCTGTCGTTTGGAGGCATGAACCGGTTTTACGACGGGGCAGAAATTGCCCGCTGCTGCGCACCGGTTTATTTTAAGATCGAGCCGGGTGTGGCTCTGTCAGCGGGCGGTGGAGCAAGCCTTTACCAGCCCTGGACCAGCGATGCAGAACTGGTAAGCATGATCAGGAAAAAAGTCAAGTATGCTGAAATAATCAGGGAACTGATTGCAGCAAACGATCCCGGTATTAGCCTTTCTGAGCAAGGGGCGGCCGACCTATGCGTGCCGGTAGTTTAAGCACCGGCCGGCAGGGCCAGGGCAACCAGAACCGAATCCTGCTTATGATGATCATTTGCATGGTGCTGAGTTACCTGCCCTGGTACAATTTTTCAGCCGTGCTTAACTACATAGCAGCAGAGTTTAACCTTTCCGGGGGTGATACGGGAACGATCCTGGCCGTTTTTCAGGTTGGTTATGTGATCGTAGTGGTTTTGACCGGCCGCCTGGCCGACCTGCTCGGCACCAGGAAGGTAATTTTTGGGGCCACCTTGCTGACCGGGATTTTTTCCACCGCTTTTGTATACCTGGCCGACGGTTTTTACTCCATACTGGGCCTGCGGCTTTTGACCGGCCTGTCGGCGGGCGCCATTTATGCGCCGGGTATGGCCCTTCTTTCCAACTGGTTTGCACCCGAGCAGCGGGGCCGGGCTATCGGGGCTTATACGGCAGCGCTTACGGTTGCTTACGGGGGCAGTTATTTCATTGCCTCTCCCCTTGCGGCAGTGTACGGTTGGAGGGCCGGCATGCTCTGGACTTCTTTACCGGTCTTTATTGCCGTGATTATTTTGTGGCTATTTATTGAAGAAAAACCGGCAGAAAAAGATGAGATTTCGAAGGCCGGCGCGGCGGTTAATGACAGCAAACTGGCCCAGGAACCGGCACGAGCAGTGCAGCCGGCCCCGCAGGGCGGTTACAGCGGACCGGCTGTAATAACTGTTTCCTACATGGGCCATATGTGGGAGCTTTATGCATTCTGGGGCTGGATTGGCCCCTTTATGATGGCCAGCTTTTTTGCAGCCGGTTTCGCAGAAGCTGAAGCCGTTGCCTGGGGAGGCAGGATGGCTGCTCTTATAATTGTGCTGGGGGCTCCGGCAGTCTGGCTTGTAGGTATCCTGGCCGACCGCTGGGGGCGGACCAGCGCGATCGTGCTGACCGCGACCTGCAGCCTGGTCGCCCAGTTCTTTTTTGGTTTTCTTTACGGGCGGTCACTGGTCCTGCTGATCCTGGTGGGGCTCTGGATCGGCTTCTGGGTAATCGCAGATTCCGGGATATTCAAGGCCGGTTTGACTGAGATGGTAATAGATGATATCCGGGCTACCAGCCTGGGGGTTCAATCAGCCATCGGTTATTCCATGACCGTGATTGCCCCCTGGGCCTTCGGGAGGGTCCTCGATTTTCTCAATGACGGTGTCAGTCCGGTGCAGGCATCAAACTGGGGGCTTCCTTTTATCACTTTGGGGATTGGCGCCCTGCTGGCCCCTGCTGCAGCTCTTTTCTTAAGGAGGTTGCCCCAGGCAGTCCTGATGGCCGGCGGCAAGAAATAAGGGGCTGCGGATATTTCCCTGAAGGAGGTATTTGGGTTATAATCCAGGTATGGAACTATTAGCGCCTGCCGGGAACCTGGAAAAATTGAAAACGGCGGTTCGCTTTGGGGCGGATGCAGTTTACTGCGGTGCCGGCTCCTATTCTCTTCGTGTGCCCGAAGCATCCCTCTCTCCTGAAGAGCTTGCCGAAGGAATCCGCTTTGCCCACGACCACGGCAGCAGGGTCTACCTGGCCATGAATATCTTTCCTTTTGACGAAGACTTTGATGCTATGCTCGCTTATTTTAAGAAGGCTGTAGATATGGGGATTGATGCCGTGATCTTTTCTGATCCCGGCCTTTTTAACGCCCTTCGCCGGCTTGAGAGCGGGGTGGAACTGCATTTGAGCACCCAGGCCAACACCACCAACTCGGAAAGCGTCCGGTTTTGGAAGGAACAGGGTGTAAGCCGGATTATCCTGGCCCGGGAACTAAGCCTGGAACGGGTCAGTACAATCAAAAAGCAGGTTCCGGGCATTGAACTGGAAGTTTTTGCGCACGGGGCCATGTGTGTGGCTTTTTCAGGACGCTGCCTGCTGTCTTCCTTGTTGACCGGCCGTTCTGCCAACAGGGGGTTGTGTACTCAGCCCTGCCGCTGGGAATACCGGCTGCGGGAAGCAGGCCGGGAAGAGGAACTGGCCATACACGAGGACGAAAGGGGCAGTTATATCTTGAATTCAAGGGATCTGTGCATGATTGAACATATCCCTGAGCTGGCGGAAGCAGGAGTGGACGGTCTTAAGATTGAGGGAAGGATGAAAACTGCCCATTACGTGGCAGCAGTAACCCGGGTTTACAGGGCTGCGCTCGACCGCTATTACGATGGTGGTGCCGGGTACGCATTTGATCCCGAATGGAGAAACGAGCTGGAAAAAGTACCTCATCGCCCTTATACCACCGGGTTTTATTTTCCTGAACGGGAAGATGATACAGAGTATACCTTGAAAGCTTCTCCCCTCAGGAATTATGATTTTGTTGGCACGGTGGATCAGCACGACCGTCATAACGGCACTCTCAGGATCCTGGCCCGAAACCGGTTTTCTGCAGGCAGTATTCTTGAAATACTTGACCCAAGTTATCCCGGGGTTGTCAAGATAGCTGTAGATGAAATAATCGACGTAAAAAGCGGTGAAAAGCTGGAGCAGGCCCACAACAGCTATATAGTAAGGGTTCCGGTTACCGTAGAGCCCGGGCATGAAGTGAGTCGCCATTCGATTATCAGGACCGAAAGCGGGAAAGATGGCTGAAATAAGGATATTGCCTGAACCACCTGGAAATGATAAGATTGGGCCAGGAGTTTAAAAGAAAGTAAGGCATAGCCCGTTAAGTTACAGAGAACGGCTCCGCTGTATCCCCTTCGGACTTAAAGCTATGCTTTTAGGGACGGTTGAACGGTCCCCATGGTACCGCTTATCATTAAACAATGGCATTAGGTTGAGTAGTTGCGGAGAATTAAGAATGCCTGAAAGCGGGAGCAGGTATAAGTCAGTTTAAAGGAGCGATATTGAGTGATCAATTCATTCCGTCGATATGGACTGGTAGTAATCGCTTTTCTGGCTGTTTGCGTTTTAATTAGTTTTGCTTTGAGTCACCAGCTTTATGCCAGTGCCAGCGAAGATGCAGACGAAGAAGAGGTAGAAATTGAGCAGGAAGTCGGGACTACGGGAGGAACGACAAAGCGCTATATTGATATTAGCAGTGCCTGGTCTGGCGCTTATATATATGAGAATATGACTGTTGAAGGCAAGGCGGAGATCAAAGAGAGTTTTAGCATGAACAATCTTAAGCCCGGTTCGAGCAGCAGTCAAAGTTTTGATGCAGGCAATAGTAGTGTGGGTAAAAGCGGCAACTCCGGTACAACTACTAACCAGGATAATAACACGGAAACCGATGAAAATAGCAACGCTGAAGAAAGTAACCCTAATTCCGGCAGCAATCCCGGACCGGAAGCAAGCAATGAATCCAGTTCAGGAAAGGAACCTGAACCTGAGCTGGAAGCCATGGAAATACCCGGTTGGTCAGATCTATATTAAGCTACTTTTTTCTTTGTTTTAGGCGCGTTTTCAGTATTGAGAGTAAAATCTCGGTTAATACAGGGTCAAACTGGGTTCCGGCACAATTTTTAAATTCAGCAATGACTTTATCAGGCGGCAGTTTTTTCTTGTATGGCCTGCCGTTAATCATTACTTCATAAGCATCGGCAATTGCGGTGATTCGGGCCAGGAGCGGAATTTCTTCTTTGGCCAGGCCCTGTGGATAGCCGGAGCCGTCCCACCGCTCATGATGCGATAGCACTTCATTAGAAACGTGGGAAAAGTCTTCGGTGGCCAGGGTAATGCGGTAACCAATCTCCGGGTGTTCTTTCATGAATACCCATTCTTCTTCTGTAAGTTTACCTTTTTTGGTCAGCATTATTTCAGGAAGGTTGATCTTGCCTATATCGTGCAGGGTAATCAGAATGGCCAGCCTGGCCAGTTCTGAGTCGGACAGATTTATTATTCTCCCTATCCTACTTGCTATTTTTTGCATGCTCCGGGTGTGCTTTTCTGTTTCGTAACTTTTTGTGCCCAGTGTTTTAAGCAGCGCATTAAGGACTGTGCTCCGGGTACTCTTGCTCTCGGCAAGCTTTTGTTTATACATCTCATCTTCAGCTTCTTTTAAGATTTGAAAAGGATCGGCCATAAGGTTGTGGCTGGTTGAACAACCCAGGGCCATGGATACCGGGATGGATTCTACACAGGTATTGAGGCAGTTTTCTTTTATTCTACCGACAATTAAATTGGCTTCCATTTCCGGCGTCTGAGGTAGAATAATAACGAATTCATCTCCACCCCACCTGGTTATAACGTCTTCATTCCGGCAGGACTTCCTTAAGATCTGGGAGGCATATTGGAGCAGTTTGTCGCCATATTGGTGGCCGTAAGTGTCGTTGACCAGTTTGAGTCCGTTTAAATCGACCATAATGATGCTCAAGGGAAGCTGTCTTTCAGTGTGTAACCTCTGCATTTCTTCTTCCAGGTAGTTGCGGTTATATAGTCCGGTCAGGAGATCATGGAAGCTTAGATAGCGTATTTTTTCTTCTGCCTTGCGACGTTCGGTAATGTCTTCGCCTGAGCCAATGATATGGGTAATACGGTTTTTATTGCTTCGAAAGGGAGTGAGGGTGGTATGCCATGTTTTTGCTCCGCCCGGCAGGGATAATGTCTCTTCGTAAGTAATGGGTAATCCGGTCTGGAGACACTGGCTGTAGCGCCTGGCTATTTGTTTACCTAATTCTGGTCCCAGCAGTTCCTGGGGAGTTTTGCCTTGCAGCAATTCCTGGGATAAACCGGTTAGCTGCTGTTGGACCCGGTTACTTCTTATATAACGAAAAGTCTTGCTGTCGACAACTTCAACCAGGAACATAGCCGACTGGGTACCTTCAAAAACAGTTTCATATTCGTTGAACTTTTTAGCCAGAAGTTCTTCTGTTTTTTTCTTTTCAGATATGTTGTGAAAAAGGGCGGCAAAGTAATCCTCTTGATCACTGTAAACAGTTATTTCATACCAGCAGTCCAGGGGTTTGAAGTAATGTTCAGTGCAAATACTTTTGCCTGACAGGGCTGTTTTAGCATATAATTTAAGCTGGCTCTTACTTTCGCCTGTTATTAAGGGGTAAATATCCATGGCTTTTTTACCAATTATTTCTTCTATGGGTAGGTTAGCCATTTTGATGAAAGCCGGGTTGACGTCAGTAATAATTATTTCTTCCGGTTCGGTGCTACTTCCGGGGATAACCTGGTGATAAGCGAACGGATTCGGTAATGAATCAATCAGAGGGTTCAAAAAGCTTTTTGCTTCTTTATCTGGGTTCACATTGTTCTTGCTCCTTCAGAAAATCTTTTTAAGAAAATTCGACACTACATCTACAAATCCTCTACAGTTTAATATTTGGATCGAATTTAGTTTTCAAAACATTTCTCCGTAATGGAGCCTATTAGCTACTGATGCACCCGGTAGAGGCTGAGCAGAAATCCTTGTTTTATTAAGATAATGATTAAAGGATTTCTTTGAGAAAATCAGGAATGGCCATGCTTTTCCTTGTCTCCATATCAATCAGGACAATGGTAACATGGGCATCGCTCACTTTTTTCCTGGAGCCTTTTTTGAACATCTCCTGGTGAATGACGAAACTGGTATTGCCAACCTTTACAGGGCGGGTTTTGACGACCAGCATATCTCCCTTGTAGCATTCGCCGAGATAATCGATATTGATATTGACTGTAACAGTACCGATTCCCCGTTCTAACAGATCATCAAAAGAGTAGCCTGCTTGCTTAATCCAGTCCTCCCGTCCCCATTCCATGTATTCCAGGTACTTGGCATTGTTCACGTGGCCGAGCGAATCTACTTCCGTGGAACGAACCGGTATTTCAATTATGGTTTCCATTGGCAATATCTCCTTGTTCTGTAACATCTCTTCTCATGAAATATTAACAGAACCGGGTGATCTAAACAAGTTTTCTGGAAAAAATCGATCTGGATGTAGAAGCATGGCCCAAAAATGTGGTAAAGTAGTTTTTAAGTGATCATTATTCGAATACAGCTGCCCTGCTTGAGGATATTATGCCAGGCAGGACAGATAAGACTTACAGAGGGGGTTAAATTATAATGGCAAAGCTAAAAAGCTACAATGAGCCGGAGCTGACTAAAGAGGTTAACCTGTGTTTGCCTGATGGAAAACTGAACAGGGACGCCGTCGGCTGGTCAAAACAGCCGCTGCATAACTGCAACCTTTCCGGTAGTCCACTGCGCAAGAAGCGCTGGAATTACTGGGCCGTATCTAATGAGAAATACCTTTTTTCAGCTACCCTCACCAACCTGGATTACCTGGGCCTTGCTTTTGCATATTTTATTGATTTCGAAACTAACTTCTACCACGAGCTAACCATACCGCGCCCCTTTGGCCGGGGCTGCGACCTCGGCAATTATGTCGAGGACGACGTGGTTTTTGAAGATGAGAAAATGAACATGGCTTTTCTAACCTCCAGGGGGCGGACCGGAATCAAGGTTGACTGTCCTAATTTTAAGGGAGAAGTTCTGACAGCAGATTTAAAAGTTAGCAGGCCGGCAGATCATGAAACCCTTAATGTTGTCATACCCTGGAACGAGAAACAGTTCCAGTTTACTTCCAAGCAAGTTGACCTCCCGGTGGAGGGGTCAGTAAAGGTGGGCTCCAAGGTCTACGATATGACAGGTGGTTTTGGCTGTCTTGACTACGGGCGCGGTATCTGGCCGTTTTCCAGCTTTTGGAACTGGGCCAGCGCGGCGGGAACTGCCGGGGAACATACAATCGGCCTCAATCTTGGCGCCGGATGGACCGACGGAACGGGGATGAACGAAAACGGGGTATGTATAAACGGTAAATTGAGCAAAATCAGTGAGGACCTGGTGTTTGAATATAACGAAAGGAATTTTTCTTACCCCTGGAGTATCAGGACCAAATTGTCGGACCGGGTTGATGTTACCTTCGAGCCCTTCTTTAAAAGAGCGGCCAAAAACAAGGTCCTCTTTATCGGTTCGGAGATGACCCAGTTATTTGGCCGCTTTTCAGGTACAGTTAAAGACGAAAAGGAAAACTCCTATAGTTTTGAAAACATCTTTGGCTGGGCTGAAGAGCACCATGCCCGCTGGTAGGGGCGCTGGTAAGAGCAAAAGACGCCTTTAAAATTGATCCTCCAGCAGTTCAACGGCTCTGTCCAGCTTGCGGTCGTCTTCTTCCCGCAGGGTTTCAATTTCTTCGTGAAATTTGCGAACTACCATTTCGCCCATTTCGCCGGTAACATGTAAACCCTGTTCTTCCTGGAATTGTTCCAGGGCTTCCCTGGTAGCCTGGTCGAAATTACCGCTCACATCTTCGTCAAAGTAACCAAACTCGGCCAGCAGCTTTTGCAGGGTTTCCACTTCTTCGCCTTCATCTCCTTCAACCAGGCCGGTGCTGATCGGTTCCATGGCCAGCTCTACTACCGGTGATGGTTTTACTTCCAGGTCCGGCTCTAATCCTTCCTCGTGGATGGTCCTTCCGTCAGGAGTCTGGTACTGGGCCACGGTATAACGCAGGGCGCCACCGTCGCTCAGCGGCCTGATATTCTGCACCGAAGCTTTGCCGAAGGTCCGGGTTCCGATGATGGTGGCGGAATCCGTGTCCTGGAGGGCCCCGGCCAGGACCTCTGAAGCGCTGCTGCTGGCTTCGTTTACCAGTGCAGCCATGGGGATGCCCAGGCCTTCACTTCCGGAAGTTTTTGTTTCCAGCCTGCTGTCCCGGCCCTCCAGGTGGGTAATCGGGCCTTCTGGGACAAGGATGTTGGCAATTTGCACTGCTGCATCCAGGAGGCCTCCGGGGTTATTTCTCAGGTCGATAATCAATGCTTCCATATCTTGCTGTTTTAAATCTTCGATTGCTGCTTCAAATTCCTGTGCTGTGGTATCGGAAAAATTCGACAGCCTGATCAGCCCGAGACGGTCATCGAGCATTTCGTGTTCTACAGTTTCTAGCTCGATTTCTTCCCGGGTAATTTCAAACTTCAAGGCCTCGTCAACGCCCAGCCGCTCTACTTCCATTTCTACATCGGTTCCCGGTTCTCCCCGCATTAAACTGACGGCTTTATTTAAATCTTCTCCGACCAGGTTGATGCCGTCTACAGATACAATCCGGTCTCCGGAACTAAGGCCGGCTTCTTCTCCGGGGGTTCCGGAGATGGGGGAAACAATGGTAACATATTCATCATCAAGGAATACTTCGATCCCGATTCCGCCGTATACGCCTTCAGTTTGAACCCGCAGGTTTTCATAATCTTCCCTGTCCAGGTAACTGGCTTCCGGGTCATCTAAGGTTTCCAGCATCCCCTCAAATGCGCCGTGCAGCAGTTTGTTTCGGTCAATTTCTTGCAGGTGTTCAGCTTCAAGAATGCCTACGATCTCCTGGAACAACTGAAAATCTTCCGTGAGGTCTTCTAAAACTGCTTCTTCTCCCACCTCTTCTACGGGTGCTTGTGCTTCAGTCCCGATTGCTCTTGCGGTGAAGAAGGTCAATATGTTAGTGGCCAGAACCACCATTACAACCAGCAGGATCTTGTTTTTATTCATT
>SL_5KL_010_SEDDRAFT_10002324_pt1 | contig 10648 bp, 12 predicted proteins | sample SodLakKL_010_SED_FD_9118 | JGI IMG/M metagenome (IMG submission 9118)
GCTGTCCCGATCCCGGATGTCCCGCCACGGCCGGTGATCCGGGCGAGATCGACTGCGGACACCGACCGGCTGTAGAGTTCGGCAACTGCCCTGCCTGCCGCAAGGGCAAGCTGTGTCCCGCTGCCAAGTCCTGAGTGCCTGGGGAGCAGGGTATGCAGAACGATAGATGCGCCGCCTGAGATCCCAAAATGGCTGATGACTGCCCGTGCCGCATCTGCCGCACGCTTCCTGTTCTCTTCATCCCCACCATGCACTGTCACATGGCCTGCTGCCCGTGCCTCAATAAGAAGATGCGGCCGATCAAGCGTGATCCCGATCCCCCCGTCGATCCGCCCGCAGCTCCCGTTCAGGTCAATCAACCCCAGGTGGATGCGGGACGGGGCATCCACGATTACTCTCCTGGTATCGGCAAAAGTACCTGAAGCAAAGATCTCTTTGATTGCCATCAGGGGCTCTTCCCGGTGAATGATTCGGTACAGGCGGGCAAAGAGCGGCTCGCCTGGCATGATGCCAAAAACCTCTGCGAGATGTTCATCTGCCGGATACGAATCGATCGTGAGAATCTCCCTGCGTGATTCGATCCTGTGTCTCTTCAGAATCACCCCGATCGGGATGTCTGCCTTCATCATGTCAGATTTGATCTCGGGTGTGAGCCGTTCTATCGGAGTATAGGAGATAGCATAGATGAGGGGTCTCCCATCTGATCCCTCTCCAAGATCGACGATCCGGTGGTTGACGGGATCGCCCTCACCCATGGCAAGAAGGCGTGCAATCTCGCTGTCAGCAGGCACAACCTCCTGAAGGCGGGTTGTAACCCCTACCTGCTCTTCTGTGGCAAGAGAGAGGAGATGAGTGACAGAACCGTCAGTTCCAAGGAGAACCTTCTGGAATGGTGATAAATCCCCGGTCTTCAACTCGATCTCTCTCATACGGAGTGCGATCTCGGGTGCGCTAAGCGGATGGATCGAATCCTTTGAATCCATTATGATCCGGTAACGACCCCGGGGTTTTTACCACTATTGATCGGACTCTCCAAAACCATAACGTCCATGAACAGTACATATTCCTGCTATGCAGTATTCGGAAGGAACAGTCGGGCGTGTCTTCTTCCTCCGCTTCGACGAAGGCGAGGATCTCATCGATTCGGCCCGCTCTTTTATTCGTGATCACACAATCCGGCATGGAGTTATAACCTTTCTTGGCGCACTCCATTCCGCAGGACTTGTCACCGGGCCCAAAGAAGCAATCATCCCTCCGGTTCCCCATTATGAAACCATTGAAGGCGGTTGGGAGTGTCTTGGTACTGCCACGATCTATCCGGGTGATGACGGCCCTTCCCTTCATCTCCATGCCACCGTCGGGCGAGGCCGTGAATCGCTTACCGGATGCCTCAGGACCGACTGCCGGGTGTACCTCGTTGTCGAAGCAGTCATCTGGGAGGTGAATGGAATCGAGGGTGTCAGGAGGCTTGATCCGGTGATCGGTGCGGCTTTACCCTGCCCTGGTGATATGAATCGGGAGGGATAATTTTGCTCATACACTATTTTTCCCGAATATCTTCGGTTTATACTGGTAAAACCGAAATAATTGCTGTACAATACTCCTGATCCGAATAATGTTCGAATCGGGTTTATTCAAACCAAACAGGAAATAAGGTAGTCAATGAATCGTTTAGATCCTGTTGATCAGCAGCATGCATATTCGCCGGATCCTCGTGTACCACAACGGGAAGGAGACAGCCGGAGATACCGATCGCTTGTGGCACGGATAACAGTTGCACTTGAAAAAATCGCCAGCAGAAGTGTGGCACTCTCAGAGATGTACTGTTACCCCTACCGCGACGTTGTTGCACGGGAGATCGCCCTTGCCGATATTAAATGCGGCGAGCATGTGCTGAATGTCGGGTGCGGTCCCGTCCCATTCACGGCGATCCATCTTGCACGGCAGGCGGGCGTGAAGGTGACTGCTGTCGACTGCGATCCGGATGCAGTGAAACTGGCACAGAACTGTGTCAGGCGGCTGCATCTCCAGGATAGAATCGATGTGGTCCTCGCCGATGCGGCACTGGATGTCCCAACGGGATTTGATGCTGCAATTGTCGCACTCCAGGCCAATCCCAAAGAGGCGATATTCAAAAAACTCCGGGAGAACGGGGGGGAGACATCCCGGTATGTCTTCAGGAGCCCGAGTTCCTCTTTCAGAAACAGGTATGACGCCCTTCCGGAGAGCGTCCGGTTTGATGCCTGGATTGGCCAGAATATGAAGACCTTCAACAAATCCCTCCTCTACCAGGGGAGCAACCAGGGCGTGAGCGCATGAATGGTGCAGAGCAGAATTTTTCTTTGAAGCAGCAGATAAGGCCACTTCCCCGGATTGGCAGACTGACAAAGAGCATGGAGTCCCTCTTCAGCAGGTTGCCGGGTATCGGGCATCTCTATGCAACACGGCTCTACAGCAGTGTTGTTGATTCCGAGATTGGCCTTGCGGATGTACAGGACGGATCCCGGATCCTCCATGTCGGGTGCGGGGCGCTCCCCTATACCGCACTTCACCTTGCCAGAAGGGGTTTTTCCGTTACGGCAATGGATAGTGACCATTCTGCGCTTCTTGCCGCAGAACGATATGTCAGGCATCATTCTCCGGATGCGGATATCACGTTTGAGAACCTGAATGGAGCGAACTGCGATCCCTCTGATTATGATGCAGTCTGGGTCTCCCTCAATGTCGCCCCAAAAGAGACTGTTCTTCTTCACCTCCTTGGCCGTATGCGGAATGGAGCAAAACTCATCTATCGGAATCCGCGAAGCGATAGCAGAATCGCATCTCTCTACTCCCGAATTATACCGGAGCAGTTCGGCTATGACGGTCCATTCCAGGCTATACCGATAGACCGGGTGAAGGAGGCTGTCTGTATCGAGAGAAGCTGCGCCTGTGATTATTGTATGACCCTTCCTGGATCTCTCTGTTCCTGTGAGGAGTGTATACTCCTTGACGATCATCGCCTTCCTACACCGGTCAGGGTGGTGAAGGCGCCCAACCATCCGGTCATCTCGCCTCTTGGCCTCCGTCCTGGAAAAGAGGTTATCATCCACTGCCGCCATCCCTTCGGGGGTCCGCTTGTGGTCGAGGTCGAAGGCCGGCGGATCGCCCTTGCCCGTGAGTTTGCTCGCGAAATCTATGTTGAATGATGAACGCCGGAGACCGGGGATCGGATGAGCAGTCAGGCCGTATCCGCGAAGGTCTTGTACTGCTTATTGGTCCGCCAAATATCGGAAAAAGCGTTGTCTTCAACAGGTTAAGCGGTATCCATGTTGGGATGGCAAACTATCCCGGCACAACCGTTGATTATACCGAAGGTATTGCATGGTTTGGGGATATCCGGGCACGCATCGTCGATACCCCCGGGACCTATACATTAACCGCCTCAAACGAAGCCGAAGAGGTGGCTGTTGCTTTTCTTGAAAAGAGGCCGGATCTCGTTGTCTGTGTTCTGGATGCGTCACATCTTGAGTCCAGCATCTTCCTTGCTCTCCAGGTGCTCGAGTTCGGACTGCCGACTATCGTTGTCGTCAACAGGATGGATCTCTGCAGGGAGCGGGGTCTTCATCTCGACTCAGACGCACTCTCTCAGGAACTTGGTGTACCTGTCCTGACAACGATCGCACTTGATGGAGAAGGTATCGATGAACTTAAGGATCGGATTTTTGCTGCTCTCTCCGGGGATCTGCCTGAGCCGGGCAGAAAACAGGATCCATCTTGGAATCTTGCTGAATCCATCAAAAAACGGGTGATACAGCAGAGGGGCAGTTCCACAGAACGGCTTCGGGACTGGATAGGTGATGCCTCGATGCGGCCCTGGCCAGGTATTCTCATTGCTCTTCTGGTGATTGCCGCAGTCTTTGGAATCGTGCTTGGTCTCGGCATGGGTCTTCGCCAGCTCATCCTCCTGCCGGTTGTCCGTGACATCATCATCCCGCTGATCGTAACTGGCGTGGATGCCATGGTTGATCCTGGTGTTCTCCGGAATATCCTGGTTGGAGACTATGGTTTCCTGACCAAGGGCATCGAATGGCCCATAACCCTGATCATGCCGTATGTGCTCTCGTTCTATCTCGCGCTCTGCATCCTTGAGGACAGCGGATACCTGCCACGCCTCGGGGTGATGCTGGATGGCCTTCTGACAAAAATCGGTCTCTCAGGCCCTTCCATCATCCCGCTCCTCCTTGGCTATGGGTGCGGTATCCCGGCGATCATCTCAACCCGTGCACTTGCATCACGGAAGAACCGCCTGATGGTTGCGCTGATGGCCTCGCTCAGTATCCCGTGCATCGCCCAGACGGGAGCATTCATCTCGCTTCTTGCAGCGAGATCGCCGCTGGCCCTTGTTTTTGTTGCTCTCCTCTCGTTTGTTACGCTGATTGCATCCGGTCTGATACTCAACCGTCTTATTCCGGGAAGAACGATGCCGATGGTGATGGAGATGCCCGATCTCCTGATGCCCCGTCTTCGGATGATCGGAAAAAAGATGTGGGTGCAGACCAGGCACTATCTTATTGAAGCTGTCCCGCCTGTGGTGGGAGGAGTCGCAGTTGCCGCAGTCCTCTATGAAACCGGCTGGATGGCCCGGCTTGGCATCTTCATGAGTCCGCTTGTGACAGGCTGGCTCCGTCTCCCGGAAGAGGCTGCTGTTCCGCTTCTGCTTGGAATATTTCGGAGAGAACTGACTGTCCTTCCACTGCTTGACATGAACCTCTCGGTTCTCCAGCTGGTGGTCGGGGCAGTTGTTGCACTCTACTATGTTCCCTGCATTGCGATGATGGCAATTCTGTACCGGGAGTTCGGTGCGTATTTTGCCCTGCTGACATTTGTTATCACGACAGGGCTTGCATTTTTCATTGGCGGCCTTATCGCACACACTGGCGCCTTCTTCATGGTGATCTGATAATGAAGCTGAAGCGGACAGTTCTTCTGGCTCTGGGTGTCCTTATCATCACTTCTGCGTTTTTTGCGATTGGAATTGAAGAGATTTCTTCCATTGCAGGCAGGATGTCGCTCTCCGGACTGGTGCTGCTGACTGCACTCCAGCTCTTCACGCTCCTGCTGACCGCATATATCTGGTTCTTTCTGCTGAAGCAGAAGAGTGAAACCGTCCGGCTCTTCCCGGTCTTTCTTATCAGTATGGCCGGTGTCTTTGTTGAGAGTGTTACACCGTCAGTGAAGATTGGGGGGGAGACGATGAAGATCTACCTGATGAAACGAGAGACCGGTCTTTCATATAGCGAGCTTGCAGCGGTTGCTATCGTCAGTAAATTCTATTATTTCCTCCCGTTTCTGGCTATCAGCCTGGTAACGCTGGTACTGGCACTCTCCGTGATGGAACTTCCCGGTTCTGTCTACCTGGCGTTTGCCGGAGTCTTCCTGTTCACAATCCTTTTCTTTGTATTTTTTGGATACCAGGGCAGGGGCTTTCGCAGCCTGGCAACCCCTGTGTCCAGACTCCGCATAGCCTCCCATCCGGCCTTCACGAAGCTCTCTCTTGCCTGGCACAGGGCTGCCGGTTTTATTGGAGATGCTGCCGAAGAATCGCGGCATCTTGTCACGGATACAAGGAAGCATGTCTCTCTCTTCCTGCTGGCACTGGTCGTCTGGATATTCTATCCGGCAAAGGTGTATCTTGTCTCTCTCATGCTCGGGTATGAGATCAGTATCCTGGTGATCATTATCGCAACCTTTACTGCCTATCTCGTCAGCATGGTACCGCTCCTGCCGGGCGGTCTCGTCACGTTTGAGGGGACGATGGTCCTGGTTCTGGTCTCGGGCGGCCTGCTCCTTCCTGAAGCGTTCTCTATCGCGGTAATGTCACGGGTGATCACCTTCTGGATCCCGCTTCTGCTCTCAGCGGGTGTGACCTTCCTTCTCTTCAGTACCCGGAATGCAACCCCTGCACCCGGCATGTAGATGGAACCGGGACTTTTCGGATCGTATCACAAAACCGAACTTTTTTGGGGTCTGGATAATCTTCTCCAAACATATAATTGTATGGTAATGAATGCACGAGATGTATCTCCAGTCACCCTTGACACGGTCATCACCGGAGAGAAGGCCCGGATTGTGAGTGTCCGGGCGAAGGGGCATCTCCGGAAGCGCCTGCTTGAGATGGGGATCATTCCCGGTGCGATCATCGAATCGATACGGGTTGCGCCCCTTGGGGATCCTGTCGAGTTCCGGGTCAAAGGCTACAATCTCTCTATCCGGAAAGGAGATGCGGCATGTATTGAAGTAGTCATGGAGGCAGACTGAATATGAGCAGCACCTCATGCCCTCTCTCCCTTATCTCTCCGGGAACAACGACCATCATCACCGGAGTGAATGCAGGCGAAGGCCTCCGTCGCCGTCTCTATGATCTCGGGATCGTTCCCAATACCGAGGTGACCGTCGTCACCAGGGATCGCGGTTCAATTATCGTTTCTGTCTGCGGATGCCGGTATGCCCTCTCACGCGGGATGGCGATGAAGATCCTTGTTGCTTCAGAGGAGACGGACCTATGAAAGAGGTGATCTCGGTTGCATTGACCGGCAACCCAAATGTCGGGAAGACGACCCTCTTCAATGCCCTGACAGGCGCCCGCCAGCATGTTGGAAACTGGCCCGGCGTCACTGTCGAGAAGAAAATGGGAACACTCGAGTATGCCGGTGCCACCGTCGAAGTAACTGATCTTCCCGGCACATACAGCCTGACAGCGTATTCGGCAGACGAGGTGATCGCCCGGAACTTCATCATTGATGACCGGCCTGATGTAGTTGTTCAGGTGGTGGATGCTTCCAACCTTGAACGAAACCTCTACCTGACGATGCAGCTTGCCGAACTTGGCCGTCCGGTTATCATTGCCCTGAATATGGTCGATGTTGCTGAGGGAAGGGGTGATGCCATAGATGAGAAACGTCTTGCTGATCTCCTCGCAATGCCGGTTATCCGCACCGTTGGAACAAGTGGCGAAGGGATGGCCGAACTCCTTGGTGCAGTCGTCGATATCGCCCGGCGGGGAGAGAAGCATACTCATACCATCGGGTATGGGGACGATGCCGAGGCATTTATTTCTGATCTTGTGGGGATTCTTGATGATGATCCTGCTCTTGCAAATCGCTATCCACTTCGATGGCTTGCGGTTCGTCTCATTGAAGGGGATGCCGATGTCAGAAGGGGTGTTTCAGAGAGCAGTGTTGCAGACGCAGTCTTTGCAAAGCTTGAAACGATCGACTTTGATGAGTACGAAGCAACATTTGCCGACAAACGATATGAGGCGATCGGCGCCATCCTTCCCCAGGCATGCACAATCTGTGTCAGAAAGATGACCGGATCAGATATGATCGACCGGGTCGTCACAAACAAGTACCTCGGCATACCGATTTTTCTTGCCCTGATGTGGGGGGCGTTTCAGCTCACCTTTGCTGTGGCCGAGCCATTCATGGAAGGTATCGAACACATTTTCAGCTGGCTTGGAGAGGGAGTCGCAGAATCGATCGCCCCTGCATGGCTTGCCTCCCTCCTTGGTGATGGGGTCATTGGCGGGGTCGGCGGCGTTCTGGTCTTTGTTCCAAATATCTTCATCCTCTTCCTCATCCTCTCAATACTCGAAGGAAGCGGATACCTTGCCCGTGGAGCCTTTATCATGGACCGGCTGATGTATGCGATAGGTTTGCCGGGAAAATCGTTCATCCCGATGCTGATGGGCTTTGGCTGCAATGTTCCTGCCATCATGGCTACCCGGACAATTGAGGATGAACGGGACCGCCTTATCACTATCCTGGTGAATCCATTCATCTCCTGTGGTGCACGGCTCCCGGTCTATATCCTCTTTGCAGGAGTCTTCTTTGGAAGAGACGCAGGAAATGTGATTTTTGGGATCTATGTGCTTGGTATTCTTGTTGCAATCTTCTCAGCGAAACTGTTCAGTTCCACTGTTCTTAAAGGAGAGTCCTCGCCATTTATCATGGAGATGCCTCCCTACAGGATACCAACCCTCAAAAATGCCATGCTGAATATGTGGGAGAAAGGGTCGACCTATCTGAAGAAGGCAGGAGGCATCATCCTTATAGGATCGCTTATCGTCTGGTTTCTTGCTTCGTTCCCGGTCGGGGTTGAGTTCGGAAGTGCAGAGAGTTTCGCCGGGATGATCGGCAAACTCATTGAACCGCTTGTCGCTCCTCTCGGCCTTGACTGGAAGATGGCTGTTGCACTCATCTTTGGATTTGTTGCAAAAGAGATCGTCGTTAGTTCCCTTGGTGTCCTCTATGGGGCAGACGAGGGATCAGCTGCACTCTCTGATGCCCTGCTTGCAGATCCAGCTCTTTCAGCCGCCGGTGCCCTTGCTGTGATGGTCTTTGTTCTTTTGTATATGCCCTGTGTGGCGACAATGGCTATCATCAGGAAGGAGACCGGGAGCTGGGGCTGGGCCGGGTTCTCGGTCGTCTATGGTCTCGTTGTTGCATGGTTTTTAGCATTTCTCACCTTTCACGCAGCTGGATTTTTTATCGGGGGTCCATAAACGATGTCAGAATACCATAAACAGATCTTTGCAGCTCTCCTCGGACTGCTGTATATGGTCGCAGGAGCAGCAACTTTTATTGCACTGGCAGCTCCTGAGATCAGGATCTTTGAGGTACTCGGGATCGTTGGAGATCCGGCTGGGGGCTTCGTTCTCCTTGTGATTGGATCTACTCTCTTTTATGGGTATTTTGAACTCTCAAAAGGAATCCATGAGGGGGTTGCATTCCTGCATGTGGGCATTGCACTTGCTCTTGTCTTTGGAATGATCTGGCTTCTCTCTACAGGTGCAGAGTTTGTGACAATGGCATTGTTTGAAGGAGAACCGATCAGCTTCACGATGATCAGAGAAGCGATTGTTCCACAGCTCTATCTTGGGCTCATCGCCCTTGCCGGGTTCATCGCCTGGGGAAAAGAGTTCTCTGCAGGTCTTCTGAGGGATTAATAATGTTTTCCGATATCGCAGAGAGAATCCGTTCAGGTGGAGTGGCCCTTTCGATCCTTGCGATGGATCTCGGGATAACAATGGATCAGCTGCGGGAGCGGCTCGCCATGATGGAGCATATGGGTTATCTCAGGCGACTAAAACCGTGCACTCCTCTGGATACTTCCGCTTTATGCAATAGTTGCCCCGGGTGTTTTCAAGGAGCAGATGACGTGATCTGCTACTGCTTAACAGATAAAGGATGGAAGCTGATCAGGTCAGAGGCGGTATGAGCAGGTTCCAGTAATGAAGCCATCCGAGATAGAGTGCCAACAGCAGCAGAATACCCAATCCAACTCTGTTTTTGAGAAGATTTCGTCTGGTTGCGGGTGATCTTCTCATATTCTACTTCCGGAATCCGGGAAGAGATGTAGGTTCCTGTATATTCTCTCTTTGCTCCCGGGATCAGATACCGGGGGGGGGTGAAACCCTGTTGAATACATGTTCGCTGGCATCAAAATCTCAGATCTGATGAATTCTGTATATTCTATGCCCGATATCTCTTCAATTATTGCACCTGCAAGGAGTGCCCCGCTGTTTGAGTACCCGGCAATATGTCCTGGGGGGCGGACGCGGGCTGGCTGATTCTTTGAGAATACCGCAAAAGGGAGATTGTATTACTTCCGGGTCTTTTGTGAATATACCGGTGATCCGCTCATCGAGCCCTGAGGTATGGGTCATCAGGTGGGTGATGGTGATGGGGTCTGTATATGTCTCCGGGATGATGGAATCTGGGAGATAATGGTTCACGTCAGCATCGGGATCTATCAGTCCGTCTTCAGCAAGTCGTTCTGCTGCTTCCCAGGTAAAGAGCTTGGTGATGGATCCGATCGGAAGGAGGGTATCCTCTGGATCAAGGGGGTATGTACGGTTCTGATCAGCGGATCCATAGGCTTTGAGGTATACGATATCACCCTCATGGACGACGGCAATGACCACTCCAAAAATACTATCTTTCCCAAGATCTGCTTCGATAATGTCATCGATATGCAGTGCAGCAGCCCCACCCGTGATCCCCCCGGTGAGGGCAAGGACGAGAAAGAGGAAGCGTATCATTCTCTTTTCCCAACCGGCATCAGATAAAGGGGAATCTCGTCTTCAGGCAGTCCCATGATCTCCTGTACCGCCTTTTCATCAAAGGCGCCGATGGCAACCGTTCCAAGTCCCCGTGCTGTTGCGATCAGGTAACAGTTCTGTGAGGCATGCCCTGCTTCCATCCAGGTATAGCGTTCAGCCCGGTCGCCATACCGTATTGCAGTCCGCTCATAGACACCCGATATAACAATCGTCACCGGGGCATCTGCTGGCATCTGCTGGCCGAGGGCGGCGGTAGCAAGTGCTTCCCTGTGGTCGCCATCGTTGATCTTTTGGAGCTCGTGGCCTTCGGGGATATATCGGTATGAGCCAGGCGCTATCCCTTTGGCATCCCCGATGGCAACAGTCACCTCAAGCGGGTACATGGCGCCAGCCGACGGAGCGGCCCGGAATCCCCGGGTATCGTCTGTTATCCCCTGGGCCGCCCAGAGGAGAGCCGAAAGATCGGCGCTGCTAAGAGGGACATTGGCATAGGATCGAATCGATCGGCGGGCTTCGATTGATTCCTCCAGAGAGAGAGAACCT
>SL_5KL_010_SEDDRAFT_10002325_pt1 | contig 10644 bp, 11 predicted proteins | sample SodLakKL_010_SED_FD_9118 | JGI IMG/M metagenome (IMG submission 9118)
GGGCGGGTGGCGCGGACAAGCCGCACTGCCAGCGCCGCCACCGAGGTGGCCACCGGGATCCGCCGCACCAGGCCCTGGAAGTCGATGAGGCGTTCGCCTGAGATGACCCTCCGTACCTGTGGAGTGTCGGCACCGGTGGTACGCATGGCCACCGCCACCTCCTCCTCTCGACTTGGGTACCCGATCCGGAGCTCGAACATGAACCGGTCGAGCTGAGCCTCAGGAAGCGGGTAGGTTCCTTCCTGTTCGATGGGGTTCTGGGTGGCCAGGACGAAGAAGGGGCGGGGCAGCGTCATGGTCTCGCCCCCCGCCGTCACCGTCCGCTCCTGCATGGCCTGAAGAAGTGCCGCCTGGGTCTTGGGCGGGGTCCGGTTGATCTCGTCCGCCAGGACCACATTGGCGAAGACCGGGCCCCTCACGAACCGGAACGAGCGGCGTCCGGTGGCCGGGTCCTCCTCCATCACCTCGGTGCCGGTGATGTCGGTTGGCATGAGGTCGGGGGTGAACTGGACCCGGCTGAACTGAAGGTCCATGACCTCCGCCAACGTCCCCACCAGGAGGGTCTTGGCGAGGCCGGGCACACCCACCAGAAGGGCGTGTCCGTTGGCCAGCAGCGCCAGGAGGAGACCTTCAACGACCTCCTCCTGGCCCACGATCCGCCGGGCCACCTCGGTACGCAGCTCCTTCGTGACCCGGGCCACCTCTTGGAGGAGTTCCACATCCCGGTCGGGGTCGGAGGGATGGACCGGGGTGGACGGGGAATCGGGCCGGGACGGGGAGTCGGGCCGGGACGGGGAGTCGGGCCGGGACGGGGAATCGCTCACGGATTGGGGTCGATGCCAGGCTGGAGGTTGGTCATGGGGTGAGGTTGATCGGGGGCTGGAGGTTGGCCACGGGTTTGGTGCGCTAGCCGGCTTGCGTCCGACAGGGACCGCGTATGCGTATCTGGGTGCCCCGGCTCTTTCTCCACGGGGGTGCCAGAGGCTCCCGGCTGAGTCCCGTACCCCAACCTCCCTGCCGCAGAACGCCATGGAAGAAGCCCACAGCACCGAAAGGTCCCTTCAATTTCAAGCTTCGTCCGTACCCGCGCCACCCGACGGTGATCCCGGGACCTTGAGGGTATTCTACTCTGGCTCTCAGCCTTTCTGCCGGCCAGCCTTGAGCGTCTCCCACCCTGCCACCCATCCCTTGGGGCCTTCCACACGACCCCCTCGCGCTCGTTCGTGGACGGTGTTGGTGGGGGAGGCACGGCCTCAGAGGCGCCGCCCAAGGTGCCGTGCCCCCCAACAGCCTCCACGAACAAGCCCCCAGGGGCATCCCCGGAGTGTCCGGTAGGGGGTAAGGCAGAAGGATGGCAGCTAGCAATTCCCTCTACCCGCTCCGCACCCTCCCCTCCTCGGTCAGCCCCTTAGCCTTCCGACTGCACNAACGTGCTTCTCCATTTTGCGCGGGGAGGGTTGGAACCATTGGATCGGGCCNAACGTCACATCAAAAACCGAATCNNGATTCTATTTTTGGNNNCNTCTCGGGATTCGGGACAGCAGCNACCTCGCTCACCCCGGTCTGGCAGCATCCCTCGTCTCGCACACCCCCCCACGGCGTCGTTTCCCCGACCGGTTGCGCGATACCCCCCGTCAGGGTAGGTTAGCGGGCTGTTGGAACACTGGAGAGCCTGCGCCATGGAAGAAAACGAGTCACAAGTTCAGACGTTGGCTCGCTTCACAGGCCATGGGTTGACGCTCGCTCTGGCCACCGGGCTCTTCCTGGCGGCAGGGTGGTGGATCGACGGGCGCCTCGGCACCGCGCCCCTCTTCACCATCGCCGGAGCCATGCTCGGGGCCGGAGCCGGCTTCTACAGTATGATCCAGCACCTTGTCCTCTTCCCCAGGCAGGCGGAGGAGGCCAGGAAGGAAAAGAGGCCGGAGGAATCCGCCGGTGGAGGAGACGGTGCGCCGAGCACCCCCTCCGACGCCGCCGTTGGTGCCCCCAAAGACTCGCGAGCAGGGGAGCACACCCAGACCCCGCAGGATGGGTCTGCGCCGTGAGGCAATGGGGGTTGTACATGGCCGTGGCGCTTGGTTTGGTCGGGGCGGCGTCCGTCCTGGGGTGGGTCGCGTTGGATCCCCCGGGCCGAAATGGGGTCCTCTCCGCCGGCGCAGTAGCATTCGTGCTGCAGGGGGCGGCCTTCGCAGTTCTGGCCGCTCAGAGGGTGGGAACGCCGGCATTCATGGCGGCATGGGGCCTCAGTACTCTGGTCCGCGGTGGTGTGGTGGTGGGGTTCGCCCTATGGGTAGCCTCGCGTGATGGGGTAGATACGCTAGCGGGCCTCCTTACGTTGGTGGCTCTGCTCTTCGTTCTTCTCCTCCTGGAGCTTGTGGCGCTCCGGTGGGGTGGGTCGGATGAAACCGAAACGAACGGGATGACGCGGGAATGAACGCGGAAGGCGCAACGGGGGCCGCGCAGGACGGGGCCCAGGCGGCGCAGGCAGCCGAAAGCGGCGGGTTCGACCTGGGCACCATGCTCATGGGGAAGGTCTCTGATGCTCCGTACATCGAGATCGGACCCATCAAGATCGATCTCCCCCAGTGGGACCCCATCATGATCGGGGGCCTAGCCATCGACCTCTCCCCCTCCAAGAACGTGGTCTTCCTCCTCCTGGCCGCCGTTCTGTGCATCCTCACCTTCAGTATCGTGGGGCGCACCTTCAAGCGGATGGAGGCCGGCGACGCTCCCTCGGGCTTCGCCAACGCGGTGGAGGGGATGATCCTCTTCTTCCGGGATCAGGTGGTCCGCGCCAACATCGGCCACGGGGCCGACAAGTTCACGCCCTTCATCCTGAGCCTGTTCTTCTTCATCCTCTACATGAACCTGCTGGGGCTCGTGCCCTTCGGCGTCTCTCCCACCGGCTCGTTGTCGGTCACTGCGGCGCTGGCCTTCCTGGCGTTCCTGTGGACGGAAGTCTCCGGATTCAGGGCTCTCGGCCCCGCCGGCTACGCCCGAACCATTTTCTACGCTCCCAAGGGTCTGCCCCCGGCGGGTCAGGCCATCCTCCTGGTCATCATGACTCCGGTGGAGGCCCTGGGGAAGCTCACCAAGCCCTTCGCTCTGGCCATCCGTCTGTTCGCCAACATGACGGCGGGGAAGATCCTCATCTTCGCCCTCCTGGGTCTCGTCTTCGTCTTCGCCGACGCCGCCGTGGCCCGGTGGGGCGTGGCGGGCGGAGCGGTTATCATGGCCACCGCGATCACGCTTCTGAAGGTGTTCATCTCCTTTCTTCAGGCGTTCATCTTCACCATGCTGACGGCCGTGTTCATCGGCCTCATCCGCCATGCCCACTGAGGTACCCGGCTCCGGCCGCCGGGCGTGGCAGCTGTACCAGCCCCGTGGGGCTGATTCGTTCACTGCTCGAACTCGTTCAACCGAGTCAACCCAAACCCAACAGAGAGACGAGACGGAGACATAATGCTGACTTCCGCCATTCTCGCCATTCAAGAGACCGCAATGGTCATGGATCCGGCTGCCGCCGCGGACTACCTGAGCCTCCTGGGGGCCGCCATCGGACTGGGCCTGACCGTCCTTGGAGCCGGTCTCGGGATCGGCTGGATCGGATCCTCCGCCATGCAGGGAATCGCCCGCCAGCCGGAGGCGGCCGGGAACATCCAGACCTCGGCCATCATCCTGGCGGCGCTCATCGAGGGTGCTGCCCTCTTCGCCCTGGTGATTGTGCTCCTTTTCAAGTTGCTCTGACCACGAGCGGAACGAGCAGAAGAACCCCACGGAGCCGTTTGAGGACCTGGGGGTGCCCCGACGCCGGGGCGCCCCCGGCCCTCATGGCCCGAGCCTGAAAGAGCCACACCGCCGGAGCCTGAGAGAGCCACATGAAGATTCCCGGAAGTGCTGCACTGCCGATCCTGTTGGCGGCGCCCGCTCCCCTCCTCGCGCAGGACGAGGGCGGGGGGCTGTTCGCGCTGGATCCGGGCCTTAGCATCTGGACTATCGTGGTCTTCCTCCTGGTCCTCTTCGTCCTGGGCAAGTTCGCCTGGGGCCCCATCCTGGGGCAGGTGGAGGCCCGAGAGCAGTCCATCCGCAAGTCCATCGACGAGGCGCGGGAGATGCAGGAGAAGGCGACGGCCCTCATGGAGGAGCATCGCCGACAACTCGCCGATGCCCGCCGCCAGTCCCAGGAACTCCTGAACGAAGGCCGCGAGGCAGGTGAGCGCCTCCGCCGCGAACTGGAAGAGAAGGCCCGGGGCGACGCCGAGGAGATCCTCTCCCGAGCACGCTCCGAGATCGAGCGGGAGAAGGAGCGCGCCATGGACGCCATCCGGGAGGAATCGGTGGATCTTGCCATGGCCGCCGCCGCCCGCCTCCTGGGTCAGAAGCTGGACGAGCAGGCCGATCGCGCCCTCATCCAGGACTACCTGACCCAGGTGAAGCCCGCCGCCGGCCAGGGCGGATCCGGTCAGCCGGTAGCGGAGGCCTGAGCCGTGCGCGGCGAGACCATCGCACGAAACTACGCCGAGGCCCTCTTCGAACTGGGCCTCCGCCACGACGCTCTCGAGTCATTCGGAGCGGCGCTGGATGTGGTGGCCGATCTCCTGGACGAGAGCCGGGATCTCCGCCTCTTCCTCGAGACGCCGCGAATCCGTGCAGACGAGAAGAAGAGGGTGCTCCGGGAGGCGTTCGAGGGTCGGGTTCCGCCCCTCCTCCTGAACTTCCTCCTTCTGGTCCTGGACAAGCGCCGGCAGCGGTACCTGGGAGAGATGGCCGATGCCTACCAGGATCTCCTGGACCGGCACATGGGTCGGACCCGGGTCGACGTCCAGGTGGCCCGTCCCGTGAGCGATCAGGAGGCGGCGCAGATCCAGGCCCGCCTCTCCGAGCTCCTGGACATGGACGCCATCACCCGCATTCGGGTGCGCCCCGAGCTCATCGGCGGGATTGTGTTCCGGAGCGGAGACACCATCTACGACGGTTCGGTGCAGCGGCGCCTGCAGCGGATGCGCCGGCGCCTCATGACCGCCCAGGTAGCCTCCGAAGCCGGGGAGCCCTGACCGGGCCTGGGTTGCGGTACACCCGGAGCCCACTTGAAGAAGCGAACCCTCTGTCTGCCCCGTTCTACGGGGCGGCAGGGATGACAACGACCCGACCTCCAGCCCCCGAAGCGACGGGGACCGGATCCTACGACGGACCAAGGACAGCGATACATGGCCACTTCCGATTCCCAGCTTCGTGCCAGCGAGATCAAGGGCGTTCTCCTGGGCGCCATCGAGAGCTATCAGGAGGACCTCCACGCCGAAGACGTCGGTGAAGTCCTGGAGGTGAAGGACGGGATTGCGCGCATCTACGGGCTCACCAACGCCATGGCGAGCGAGATGCTGGAGATCACGCCCTCCGACGGCGGCGATCCCATCACGGCGCTGGCGCTGAACCTGGAAGAGGACAACATCGGGGCCGTGATCATGGGGGACTGGACCCGTCTCCACGAGGGCGACGAGGTCCGACGCACCGGGCGGGTTCTGGAGGTCGCCACCGGGTCCGGGTACCTGGGACGGGTGGTGGACCCGCTGGGCGAGCCCGCCGACGGGAAGGGCCCCATCGAACCGCTGGAAGATCGGCGTCAGATCGACGTGGTGGCCCCCGGGATCGTGAAGCGGCAGCCGGTGGGGGAGCCGCTCCAGACCGGAATCAAGGCCATCGACAGCATGATCCCCATTGGCCGCGGGCAGCGGGAGCTCATCATCGGCGACCGCTCCACCGGGAAGACGGCCATCGCCGTCGACGCCATCATCAACCAGAAGGGCCAGGGCGTCATCTGCGTCTACTGCGCCATCGGGCAGCGGGCCGGGAAGGTGGCTTCCGTGGTGGAGACGCTCCGGGAGGCCGGGGCGCTCGACTACACCATCGTGGTGGCGGCCAACGCCGCCGACCCGGCGCCCATGCAGTACATCGCGCCCTACACCGCCACGGCGCTGGCCGAGCACTTCATGTGGCAGGGTAAGCCCACCCTGGTGGTCTACGACGACCTGACCAAGCAGGCCCAGGCCTACCGTCAGCTCTCCCTGATCCTCCGGCGGCCCCCGGGCCGTGAGGCGTACCCCGGCGACGTCTTCTACCTCCACTCCCGGCTCCTGGAGCGGGCGGCGAAGCTCTCCGACGAGCACGGCGGTGGGTCCCTGACGGCGCTGCCCATCATCGAGACCCAGGCCGGGGACGTCTCGGCGTACATCCCCACCAATGTGATCTCCATCACCGACGGGCAGATCTTCCTGGAGCCGGACCTCTTCTACTCCGGCGTGCGGCCTGCCGTGAACGTGGGAATCTCCGTCTCCCGCGTGGGCGGTTCGGCGCAGGTGAAGGCCATGAAGAAGGTGGCCGGTCGCCTCCGCCTGGACCTGGCCCAGTACCGGGAGCTCGAGGCCTTCGCCCAGTTCGGATCCGACCTGGACGCCGCCACCCAGCGCCAGCTGGCCCGGGGCGCCCGGACGGTGGAGATCCTTAAGCAGGGGCAGTACCAGCCGCTTCCGGTGGAGGAGCAGATCGCCGTGATCTACGCCGTCATCAACGGCTATCTGGATCAGTTCCCGGTGGAGCGGGTGCGGGAGTGGGAGGCGGACTTCGTCGGGACCCTCCGGGCCCAGAAGGCCGATCTCCTCACCGCGATCCGCGAGCAGAAGGCTTTGAGCGATGAGCTGGAGGGTGCGCTGAAGGCCGCCATCACCTCCTTCAACGAGACCTTCAAGGCGAAGATCGAGGGGTAACGGAACCTGGCCGTAGGCGGTCCGGAGTGACGGCTTCCGGGGTTCCCGGAGCCGGCCTCCATCCCGCTCCACGGCTGACCTTCCTCCCAAGGAGAGCGACGCACGGTGTCAAAGTCCCGCGAGTTCAAGCGGCGGATTCGCTCCGTCGACAACACCCGGCAGATCACCCGGACCATGGAGATGGTTGCCACCTCCAAGTTGAAGCGGTGCTCCGACCGGGTGCAGGCAGCTCGTCCGTACGGGGACGCGCTGGAAGAGATCGTGCGCTCGCTCTACGACCCGGAGCTGGCTGGGCGCTTCCCGCTCATGCGGCAGCCCACCCAGATACGCCGGGTTGCGGTCCTGCTCCTCACTGCGAATCGGGGACTGGCCGGAGCCTTCAACGTGAACCTGATCCGGATGGCCCGTCAGGTCATGGCCCAGGCCCAGGAGGAGGGGCGCGAGGTGGAACTCCACGTGGTTGGGAAGAAGGGGATTACCTTCTTCCGCTTCCAGGGAGTGGAGATGGCCTCCACCGACACGACGCTCGACGACACCCCCTCCCCGGAAGACGCGGCACGGCTGGTGGAGGAGCTTCAGCGGAAGTTCGAGGACGGGCGCATCGATCAGCTCATCGTGGTGGGGTCCGAGTTCCGCTCGGCCCTCTCCACCCCGCCCCGGGCGCGGCAGGTGCTTCCCATCGAGCCTCCGGAAGGTGAGGTCGTGTCGCCTGAGAACTACATCCTGTCGCCCTCAGCCGACATCATGCTGGGACGCCTGCTGCCTCTGTATGTCCGGAACCAGATCTTCCGCGCGCTGGTGGAGAACGCCGCAGCCGAGCAGGGTGCCCGACGCACGGCTATGAAAAACGCCACCGACAACGCCACGGACCTCCTGGCCGACCTCCGCCGCAGCTACAACCGGGTGCGACAGGCCCAGATCACGCAGGAGATCGCGGAGATCGTGGGCGGCGCGGCCGCATTTGAATGAGAACCATCATCCCCTGAGCATGCCCCACCATGGCTGATAAGAATATCGGAACGATCGTACAGGTCATCGGGCCTGTCCTGGACGTCCAGTTCACCCCCGAAACCCTGCCGGACATCTACAACGCCCTTCGCGTCGAGGCCGAGGGCCCTGGTGGCACGAAGCTCAACGTGGTGGCGGAGGTGCAGCAGCACATCGGCCGCGGGCAGGTTCGGGCCGTGGCCATGTCTTCCACCGACGGACTGGTCAGGGGAATGGAGGTGGTGGACACGGGCGACTCCATCAGTGTGCCCGTGGGTGAGGCGGCTCTGGGGCGGATCCTGAACGTTCTGGGCGAGCCCGTGGATGAGGGTGGTCCGGTGGGAGGCGACGACGCCCACAAGGTGGAGCGTTGGCCCATCCACCGCACGGCGCCGACCCTGGACAAGCTGGAGCCCAAGACCGAGATCTTCGAGACGGGCATCAAGGTCATCGACCTCCTGGCTCCCTATGTGAAGGGCGGAAAGACCGGTCTCTTCGGCGGCGCCGGTGTGGGGAAGACCGTGATCATCCAGGAGCTCATCAACAACATCGCCCTTGAGCACGGCGGACGCTCCGTCTTCTGCGGAGTGGGAGAGCGCACCCGTGAGGGGAACGACCTCTGGCTCGAGATGAGCGAGGCGGGGGTGCTCAAGTCCACCTCCCTGGTCTACGGCCAGATGAATGAGCCTCCGGGAGCCCGCCTCCGGGTGGGGCTGTCCGGGCTCACCATCGCCGAGTATTTCCGGGATGTGGAGCAGCAGGATGTGCTCCTCTTCATCGACAACGTCTTCCGCTTCACCCAGGCGGGTTCCGAGGTGTCTGCGCTGCTGGGCCGGATGCCCTCCGCCGTGGGATACCAGCCCACCCTGGGCACCGAGATGGGTGAGCTCCAGGAGCGGATCACCTCCACCCGGACCGGCTCCATCACGTCGGTGCAGGCCATCTACGTTCCTGCCGACGACCTTACGGACCCGGCGCCGGCCACGGCCTTCACCCACCTGGACGCCACCACCGTGCTTTCCCGCTCCATCGCCGAGCTGGGGATCTACCCGGCGGTGGACCCGCTGGACTCCACCTCCCGAATCCTGGATCCCCAGTTCCTGGGCGAGCGGCACTACCGCGTGGCTCGTCGGGTCCAGGAGATCCTTCAGCAGTACCGGGACCTCCAGGACATCATCGCCATCCTGGGAATGGACGAGCTCACCGAGGAGCAGAAGGTCATCGTCAACCGGGCACGGAGGATCCAGCGCTTCCTCTCCCAGCCCTTCTTCGTTGCGGAGCAGTTCACCGGCCGCCCCGGGATGTACGTCAAGCTCGAGGACACCATCGAGTCGTTCGAGCGGGTGGCCAACGGGGAGTTCGACCATCTTCCCGAGCAGGCCTTCTACATGGTGGGCGGCATCGAGGGCGTGATCCAGCAGGCGGAAGAGATGGAGAAGGGGGCCTGACATGGCGGGACCCACGCTGCAACTCCGGATCGTTTCTCCGGAGCGGACGGTATTCCTCGGTGAGGCGGCGTCGCTAGTGGCGCCGGCCTACGACGGGCAGGTGGGAATCCTCCCTGGGCATGCCCCCTTCATCTGCCTTCTGGGGGGCGGCACCTTTTCCATCGACCTTCCTGGCGGTGGAAGCGAGCAGTTCTTCATCAACCGGGGAGTCATGAAGGTGGAGAACGATCAGGTGGTGGCCCTCACCGAGTACGCCGCCGCTGCGGCTCCTGCCGACTTCAGTCCCTCCGATGCTTGGCTCGATCTGGAAGAGGCGGACCCGGAAGTCATGTCCGGGGGGCCCGGGAACCCGCTGGCTTGATGGGTAGGTCCGCGTCGTGAACCTCGATCTGCACCTCCACTCCACCGCCTCCGACGGGAGTTTCCCGCCGGGGGCGGTGGTGCATGCGGCAGTGGCCGGCCATCTGGACGTCATCGCCCTCACGGACCACGACACCGTGGCCGGCGTGGGAGATGCGATGGAGGCGGCGCGCGGGCAGTCCATCCACATCATCCCCGGGCTCGAGGTGAGCAGCACCTGGAACGACCGGGAAATCCACATTCTCGGGTACTTCGTGGATCCATCCGAAGCACGGCTCCGGGCCCACGGGGGGCGCGCCCGGGATCGCAGGGCGCAGCGGCTGGAAGAGATGGTGGAGCGGCTTCAGGGACAGGGGGTCCAGGTGTCCTTCGATGATGTGGTGGTGGCCGCCGGTGACGGCGTCGCCAGTATGGGCCGGCCCCACCTGGCTCGCGCCCTGGTGGATCGGGGCGTAGTGGCGAGCATTCCGGAAGCCTTCGATCGCTACATCGGAAACGAGCACCCCGCCTACATCCCCACCCGCCTGCAGGATCCCGAGGCGGCCATCGCCATGATTCATGGGGCGGGGGGGATCGCGGTCTGGGCGCACCCGCCCATGTGGATGCTCCACGACCTCCTCCCGGAGCTGGTGAAGGTCGGACTCGACGGGCTGGAGGTCTACCGCCCTCGAAACCATGCGGATCGGGTGAGGGAGCTTGAGCAGGCCGCCACGGGCGCCGGGTTGGCCATCCTCACCGGCGGATCCGATTGGCATGGCCCCGACGACGGGGAGCTCGGCGGCTTCGTGGTGGACAGTCGTCAGGTGTCCGCCTTCCTGGAGCGGGGGGGGATGTAGGGGAACCCCGGATGGGCTGTCCAGACCTCGATGTCGGTGCCCGGTCGGAGGACTCCATGAGGGGGGTTGACCGGCTCGTGGCAATCCCCTATCCTTCTTTGCTCGGCCTCTTGGGGCCGGCGATTTTTTGACAGACCAGACCTCAGCGTGCGCCGGGAGTAGGCGGTGTGCGTTCAGAGGTGACGGGGTGAAGGGAGAGAAGAGAGAAGTGCACCTAGGTGGAGCGTCTCTGGTGGAAGGGTAGAGCTGGGG
>SL_5KL_010_SEDDRAFT_10002326_pt1 | contig 10641 bp, 7 predicted proteins | sample SodLakKL_010_SED_FD_9118 | JGI IMG/M metagenome (IMG submission 9118)
AGGGAGGATTCTTATGCCTGGCCATACAAAAATAATTGAGGATAAAGCTCACCATTACAGGATTTTAAAAATGTCTGTCTTCAGAAAAACTCCGGGGGTAACCTTCGACCTGGTTCCCCTAAGCTTAATACCCCATATTGATGCAGTAGACAGGGTACTCCATGCCAGTGAAGCACTGTCCCCGGGTTCGGTAGGGGATGTAGAACGCCCCTGGTATATGCATACACATCAGGCCGATAACCTGGTAGTTCTCCAGGGAGTAAGATTTGTTGAATTATATTCCATGCAAACCAGGGAACTTGAAAAATTTGAAGTTGGCCCGGACTACATCAAAAAAGATGGAGAATTAATCTTCGAGGGAGGCTGCATGCTTACCTGGCCCACCAATGTCTTTCACCGGATAATTTCAGGGCCCCAGGGATCTGCCTCAATTAATTTTGCCAGCCACAGGGAAGGAATAGACATGAGGACCAATTTTAATATTTATGACCTTGACCAGGAAACCGGAAAATTTAAAGTTGTCCGGTATGGACACGAGGACCAGGATGTTTTTAATAATTAGAAACCCCCGGAAATGGGGTTTCTTTGATCAAAGACCATGCAATTTAATAAAATGTAAAAAAACCGGGGTTCCCGTTAAATTGGGACCCCGGTTTTTCCTTTTAACCTGTTGAAACCCATCTCCCCACAAGAGAAGCAACTTCCTCCGGGAATTTTTCCCGGAAGAACCTGTAATACAACAGCTCTTCCTTAGACCTTATGGCTACCTGGGCCTGCTCCCGCTCTGTTTGAAATTCCTTATTACCTATTAATCTGTCAGCATAATTTTCCAAAAGCCCAGCAGAGCCCGAACCCTGGTCAAATTGCTGTTTTTCTCTCCAGGCCACATCACTGAGATCCCTGGAGTAACATTCCCGCAGGATCCACTTATCAACACCTTCTTCGTCTCCCTTTAATTTCCATTCCAGGGGATAGTTCATAACCCTCTCAACAAGGTGTTGAGATAAAAAGGGAAGGCGGCATTCCATACCAAAAGCAGCATTCATCCTGTTTACCCTTTCCAAGCCCGTTCCATGCATTTTTTTTACCAGTTTATGCAATTCATCGGTAATTTTTTTGCTGCTATCGATGTCTTTCAGGTAATCATAACCTGCAAAAATTTCATCAGATCCTTCCCCCGTTAACATTATCTCCATTCCCTGCCCCCTGGCCAGTTTTGCTGCAAGATAATTTGGAATTGAAGAACGGACAAAAGCGGAATCAAAGGATTCAAGGTGGTAAATTACTTTTGGCACAATTTCTAACATTTCCTCAACATCGTAAGTGTAAACGTGGTGTTTGGCTCCAATTCTTTCTGCAACTTCTCTGGCAAATTCAATATCCTCACTACCCTCTATCCCAACTGTAAAAGCATCAACGGGTTCTTTGTATAGTTCTGCCGCAATACAGGCCACAACACTGCTATCCAATCCTCCGCTTAAATAAAGCCCCCATTTTTTATCCGTTTGGGTAGTTCGGCGAACTTCTTCTTTTAGAATCTCCCTTAGTTTCTTCTTTTCTTTCTCAAGAGACCCAATTTCTGGTCCTTTATGCTGATCAGGCCATTTAAAATACCTGGTTAAGCCTTTCTCAGGATGGAAAAAATGCCCCGGGGGAAATTCGTCAATCTCCCCCCCTACCCTGAGCAGGGATTTAAACTCCGGAGCAAAATATAGCACCCCATTCTTTTGGCTATAATACAGGGACTTAACTCCCATCCTATCTCTGGCCAGTAAGTAATCATCTTCTCCGTTCCAGATGGCCAGGATAAATTCTCCTTCTATTTCGTGCAGCATTTTAGGTCCCCTGGCCCGATATTTTTGTTCGAGCTCATCTTTTCCAAGTAATTTTCCCGTTTCTTTTTCCCGGCAAAAACCCTCAAGGGCAATGGGAATTCCCGAGAACCTGTCCGGTTTTTGAAGGGTTAATGTCCCAAAAGCATATCCTTCTCCCTTTTCTCTTAGAATATTCCCCCCCCTATATCCAAGGGGTTCTGCTAAATCATTCAGATCTTCATCTCCATTTAAAGACCCAAAAACTCCAATAACTCCTGACATCTTCTTTCCTCCCGTTTGGTTGCCTTATATTTTTTATTACAAAACCCTGATTCTTTACACAAGAAAGTTGGGGTTCACATTCCCCAAAAACAAAATTCCTTAATTGTTCCTTTAGGGTCAGTAATTTAACTAAATTTCTCCTGTATTTTCTTTTTTCTCCCTCTTTTTATTTTACTAACTATTCATCTCAGAATCAATTTCCCTTATCCATTATTAGCAAACTAAAGGCTTTCCAGCCAATCCTTACCCGATAATCTGTCCTTTTATCCTTTTTTAACTCCTTCAGGCTCCTTTATTCTGCTTTTCACATCAGTTCCAAAAAAAAAATTAACCTGCAGGGATCCTGCAGGTTAAAAAAATTTCCTTCTTTTCTTGGTGACCTCAGCCTAATTCTGTCCCACCATTTCGACCACTTCATCGACGGCGGTAACAATATTTTCAATATCCAGCATTATTACAAGCCTTTCTTCATGGCGTACTATTCCCTGGATAAAAGAAGAATCTATTTTTACAATCTCCTGTGGAGGTTCATCAATTGTACCCTCCTCCACATCAATTACCTCATTTACCCGGTCGACGAGAAAACCCAGGGATCGTTCATTAATATTTACAACAATTATCCGGGTCTGCTTATCCATTTTCTGCTCACCAAGCCCAAATCTTTTCCTTAAATCAACCACCGGGATAACATTTCCCCTGAGGTTTACAATCCCCTCAATGTATTCTTCCGCCTGGGGAACCCTGGTTAAAGATATTTCTTTCATCCTCTGGATTTCTTCAACCTGCAAAATATCAATTCCGTATTCTTCCTCTTCCAGCTGAAAAGTTATTAACTGGATTGCTCCATATTGACTCATAAAAAAACCTCCCTGAAATTTTTCTAACTGTCCTCCATCCTTTTTTTGTCAAACATGTCAATAAAAATTCTTACAAGCCGGGGGTCAAACTGAGTCCCGGCACACCTTTTTAGTTCTGCAAGTGCTTCTGCCTCAGTCATGGGGGTTTTGTAAGGGCGGCCATTGGTCATAACATCAAAAGCATCTATTATAGCTATAATCCTTGCCAGAAGGGGAATGTTCTGGCCATTCAATCCTCTGGGATAGCCTTCACCATTCCAGTGTTCGTGGTGTGAAAGGATTTCCTCGGCAATGTGGGCAAATTCTCCAGTGGAAATTGCCAGCCTGTACCCTATTTCCGGGTGTTTTTTAACAATTTCCCATTCTTCAGCATTTAATTTATCGGGTTTCCTGAGAATATCTTCTCCGATGGAAATTTTCCCGATATCATGGAGGCTAACAAGCAGCAATAACCTGTCCAGTTCCGCCTGAGGTAGTTTAATTCTTTCCCCAAGATCCAGAGCCAGTTTCTGCATCCGGACAGCATGCTCTTCGGTCTCGTCGCTTTTTAAGCCAAGGGTTTTTAATATTGCTGAAAGGACCAGGCTTCTAACACTCCTGCTTTCTGCAAGCTTTCTTTGGTACATTTCGTCCTCAGCTTCCTTCAAAACTTCCTCAAGATCTTTATCATTTTTCCCCTTGCAGCTTACCCCCATAGAAATGGAAAGGGGTACTCCTTCAATTTTTTCTCCTCTGCAAGCTTCCCTTAACTTCACTGCCAATTCTTCGGCTTCCTCCTTTGGGGTTTTGGGAAGAAAAAACATGAACTCATCTCCCCCCCATCGAGATAGATAATCTTTGGGAGAACAGCAATTTTTCATTAACTCTGCTGCCCTTTTTAGCAATCGGTCTCCTACTTTATGTCCATATGCATCATTTATCATTTTCAGGCCATTAATATCAGCCATGACAACACTAATTGGAAGCTGATTGCTTTCATCTAATTCTTTCATTTTCTCTTCCAGGTAGGCCCGATTGTTTAAGCCGGTTAATGAATCGTGGAAACTCAAGAAGTTCAACCGCTCTTCGTATACCTTCCTGCGGGTAATATCCAGGGCGGTAAAAGTGAGCCCCTGAGAAAGATCCTGGGGATTTAAATATGAGTAATTTAGGAGAACATCAATTAGTTCACCGGATTTTGTCTTCCAGGTAGTTTCAAGGTGGGCCTTCCCTTTTTCTTCCAGCTGTTTTTGTTTTTCCTTACCAACTCTTTCATATTCTTCCCGGGTAGCATAGAGAAAACCGAAGTTTCTTCCCAGCATTTCCCTTAGAGGGTACCCGGTTATTTTAACAAGGTGCCCATTGGCTTCCTGTAATTTTCGATCTTTGTCAACTCCTATCCCTATTGGGGCTGTTTGCAAAATACTTTGCAGCTTTGCCTCCCTTTCCCGGAGGGCTTTCTCCGCTGATCTCCGTGAACTTATATCTTCCACAATCCCCATTGCCCCAATTATTTTATCTCCGGGGGACAGCAAAGGGGCCAAAAGGGCCCGGAAAGAAACGTCCCGGTTTCTTCTCCGGGAAAAATAACTCCCTTCAAAAGTTTTAATTTTTCCTTTTTCAATCTTTGGAACCTTTATATCCCCCATTTGAGATGGAGGGTTATATATATTGAATCTTTTTTCATCTCCAAAATCCAGGGCAAAAATTTCCAGAAACTTTTCATTACAGGCAGTAATTTCACCATTTAAATTGAAGTGGAAAAGACCAATCGGAGCATGATTAAATAATAACCGGAACTTTTCTTCACTTTGTTTGAGGGCCTGTTCGGCTTTTTCTTTAGTCATTAGCAATTCCACGTGGCCAACAAACAACTCAATAATCTCGTAATCCTTAATTCCCCTGTCCCTGTCCATTACGATCATTACATTTGCCAGGGCTTTTCCTGGAGCAGCCATTTCTATTGCCCCAACCTGGCCAATCCCAAGGATTTTATCAAGGTGCCGGGCTAAAGCTTCTAATGGTGTTCCCGCAAGCTTTTCACTTAACCCGGAAAAAACTGTTAGATTCCCTCTTTTTAATCTCCTGACTCTTTCTGGAGGCGAAGGCCATTCTCTTCCCTTTACCAGGGAGCCAATGACTCGTTCGGCTTTTTTCAGCTCTCCCGATGAGCCGGAAACGGCGACTGTTTTAAACTTATCCTTTGTTTCATTATAAAGGCTTAAAAGGACAAACTTTGCTCCCGACAATTCCCGGATATTATCGGTAATTTTCTGGTAATTTAAACTATCTCCCGAATTTTTTATAAACTCTTCGGTGAGCTGCAAAAGGTTTTCCAGAGTTTCCTTTTCCTTGATAGTCTGGCCATTCCTTCTAACATAAATTTCAAAAATTCCCTTTTCTTTATCCAGCAAATTAATATCCAGGTATTTTCCTGGTCCGTTTTCAAATCCCGTTAATCCCTCATTGTTTCCATTTTTTAAGGATTCCAGGAGACCAATTAGCCAGGCCTTATCACCATTTTTTGTTTTTGCAAGTAAATCCGAGGCTTTTTTCCCTTCCAGTTCATTTGTCACTAAACCTACCTGCTCGGAAAAAACCCTGTTGGCATGAAGAAAAACAAAGTCCCTTACTTCTCTTTGATCATCATAAATAAACTGGCTGAGAGCATAACCCGGAAAACTGCTTTTCTTTGAGGGATGAAATTTTTTATTCACCATTAGGAACCCCTACCTTAAATAATTTGCCTGGAGCCTTTTTTCGGCCTTTAAAATACTTTTTTGCTTTGACAGGAAGCCCTTTCGGGCTTCCTGTCAAAGATCTATTTTATTACAAACTGATTTACTATTTCATCAAGCTGGTCAGCAAGTTCTTTGAGACCCTGGCCTGATGCAGAAAGTTCCTGGCTGGCAGATGCATTATCTGTGGCTACTTCAGTGAGGCTTTCCGTGGTTTTAATTACTTCGTCAATTGAAGCAGACTGTTCTTCAGAGGCTGCCGCAACATCCCTGGCAAGTTCGGCCATTTTTTCCACCATGTTCACCACTTCTTCGGTGCTGCTGGACTGTTCTTCAGTGGAGGCAGAAGCATCTTCAATTAACCCGGTTATTTTATCCACCGCTTCTTTTACCTGTTGGCTCTGTTCAATTTGAGCTTCCATTGCATTGGTAATTATCTCAATCCTTCTGGCAACAGCTTTTACAGCCTGGAATATTTCTTCGAAGGCCTCTCCTGCATCCTGCACTGATACTGTTCCCTTCTGGACTTTTTCGCTTCCTTCTTTGCTTGTTTCTACTGCATTTGCAACTTCTTTTTGAATTCCTTTTATCAGTTCGGAAATATCTCCCGTTGCTTCCTGGGACCGGTCAGCTAGATCGCTGATTGCAGAAGCAACCACTGCAAATCCTCTTCCGTGTTCTCCCGCCCTGGCTGCTTCTATTGAGGCATTAAGGGCAAGCAGGTTTGTTTGTTCCGCTATGTCATCAATGACTTCAACTATTTCACCAATTTTCCCGGCAGAATCTCCCAGGCCATCTACTACACCTGCCAGTTTCTGAACCGCTTCATTTATTTCTTCCATTTCAGCTACAGTGCTTTTTACCTGCTCCTGTCCTTTTTGAGTTGTGCTCAGGGTTTTTTCAACTTCATCATTGGTAGCCTGCATCTCTTCGCCCGCGCCTTTAACTCCTTCATCCATTTCCCTGGTTGCGGTTCCCACTCTTCCGGCTTCTTCTGATATCTGCTCTATATTTTTTGCAACTTCCTGAATTGATTTATTTAATTCCAGGATTGCCTGGGATACATTATCGGCATTTCCTGATGTTTCCTGAATGTTATCAGAAACCTCCTGGATTGATGAGCCCATCTCTTCCATGGTTGCCGACAGCTCTTCAACGGAGCCTGCTTGATTTTCTGCTCCAGAAGAAAGCTGCTGGGAAGAAGCAGATATGTTTTCGGTTGCCTCGGAAACCTGTCCAGAAGCAGCCTGAACTTTTTGCATGCTTTCTCGCAAACTTTTCGTTAATGAATTAAAGCTGTGGGCAAGTTGTCCAATCTCGTCTTCATTTTTCAGGTCAATATTTACCGTTAAATCCCCCTGTTCCCCCTTACCCATTAAACCAACTAACTTTTTAATCGGGTTGGTCAGGGAACTTCCCATAAAAAGACTTACTCCTGTTACTGCAAGAGCAGCAACTAAACCAATTAAAAGGGCCTGATTTCTTAAATTTACAAGTCCTGCAAAGGCTTCGGCCTGGTCAATTTCAACTATTAAACCAACGGGTTCGTCCCCCATCATTGTTACTTCAAGGTGCCCGAGTACCGGCTCTCCTCTGTATTCCAGGTACTCTGCCGTGGTTGAAAAATCCATATTCCCCTGGCGTATGGGCTGACTTAAAAGCCGGACCGCTTCAGTGTCAATGGTTGCATTTAAAGCTCCTTCCCGGGTATAATCTCCTAAAAGAGTATTGGTCATTAATAGTCCGTCGGCGTTAACAAGGTATGCGTTTGCTGTTTCTCCCAACTCATCCAATCCTTCATGGACCAGGGAATCAATGTCCGCACCCGCAAAACCAATTGCCATAACCCCTATCACTTCACCCCTTACACCTTCTGAATAAATGGGGTGGGAAATTACAATTACATCTTCATTTACTACATCTGAATAAAACCTGGAATCCCATCCAAGGTTTCCTGCAAGGGCTTCCCGGAAATAACTTCTTTCTCCCAGCTCGGCCCCGAGAATTGCTTCATGGCTAGAGTATACACAGGTTCCATCAGGGTCCACAAGGAATATAAAGGTAAAGCCGTACTCTTCCTGGAGCCGGGGAATAAACCCGTCAAGAACTTCCTGCCTTTCTTCCCACCAGAAAGCACTTACATCGTACCCATCTTCGGCAAGGATGTTCATGCTCTGGAAAATGTCTCTGGTTGCCGATAATACCCTAATATCAGCCTCTCTTTCTGAAAAATAATCAGCCACCTGTCTGTCAACTAAACTCCCAAACATTGCCATTCCTGCATAGATTTCCTCCCGGATATTCTCCTGGGCTGACCGGTAACTTAAAACCCCGATAATCGCCAGGGGGATTAACCCAATTGCCAGAAATATTGCCAGTAATTTTACCCGCAAACTCATTTTCCTCAGCATTTTTCTCCTCCTTAACCGATTCTCTGGTTTAAAAAACCATCAATTGTTATTTCAATTACCTTTTACTCGGGCCCACGATTTTTTTCACCTCATTTTTTCTATCGGCTATAATTCCAAAATTATTAACCTAAAAAGGAGAAAATGTTTAATGTATTCTGTTTGTTATTTTTTGGGAAAAAACAACCGCCCCCGGAAAACCGGGGGCGGCAGCTTTTTCAATCAGTTTTTCTTTTTTTCTTAATCTATAAATCCTTCCTCCTGAAGCCAGATTTCAGCTACTTCATCGGGCTCGTACCCTTCAATATCCACCATTCCATTTAGCCTGCTCATTGTTGGAGTATCAAGCTTTTCTGCAATGGGAGCCAGAATTTCTTCAATTTCAGGGTACTGATCGAGAACTTCAGCCCGGATAACAGGAGCCGCATTGTAAACGGGGTGATAGTACTCGTCATCAACCAGGTTAACCAGGCCAAATGCTTCAATTCGGCCGTCAGTAGCAAAACCCATTGCCAGTGCTACATCGCCATCCCTCAGGGCAGCATAGGTTATTCCCAGGTCCATTATCTGGACTCCGTCAAAGTGGAAATCATAATGTTCGGTAAGACCGGGATAACCGTCATCACGGATTGAATATTCGTGATTGCTGGCAAACTGCCAGGATCCCGGAGAGGGAGCTTCCCTTCCTTCGTTAATGGCTTCAGCCAGGTCAGAAAGGGTTTCTATACCCATTTCTTCGGAATCGTCTTTCCTCATCATTATTGTGTAGGTATTGTTCATTGGAGCATAAGAAAGCCATACCAGGTTAAAGCGCTCGTAATCCTCTTCCTTTACCACCTGATAGCATTCTTCCGGATCGGTAATTGCTTCATCATAACCAAGGTGGGTAATCAGGGCAGTTCCCGTATACTCCCAGCAAAGGTCCACCTCTCCATGCTCCTGGGCCTCACGGAGCACCAGGGTCCCACCAAGGTTGGTTTCGTCTCGGGTAGGAATTCCATGTTCTTCCAGTATCCGGATAGTTATCTGGCCGAGAATTAGCTGTTCGGTAAACTCCTTGGATCCAATAACCACCTCATCAGCATTAACTGTTTGTGCAGAAAGAAACGGAACTAACAGAAAAACCAGCACAAACGCCAACACACCGGATCTTCTCAACATGTTTTTTTCCTCCTTTTTCTTTTTTTTAACCATTTTAATTTATGGTTAAACCTTTTTCAAAGCTTTAACTTCCCGACAAATACCAATTGAAGTTTTACCTCAGGACCACCTAACCAGGTTTTTTTCTATCCTACCGATTATATAGTCCAGCAGGATAGCCAGGAGTGCACTCAAGGCAGCCCCCGTAAATGTTACCATTTCCCTGCGGACAGAAATTCCCGTTACAATCATATCACCAAGTCCCCCGGCACCAATGAAAGTAGCCAGGGTGGCCGTACCAACGTTGATTACAATAGCCGTTCGGATCCCCGCAATAATTATCGGGTAAGCAATTGGGAGTTCAATTCTTGACAGTATCCGCCAGGGAGTCATTCCCATCCCCTTTGCAGATTCAACTACTTCCGGTTGAACGCTCATTATACCCGCAAAAGTATTTCTGAGAATTGGTAATATTGAATAAAGCCAAAGGGCAAATACCGCGGTATTAAAACCCAGACCCAGAAAGGTGAAAAACAGGGCCAGAATCGCCAGGCTGGGAACGGTCTGTCCTACGTTGACAATGTTTTCAATAACCTTTCCCACATAATAGAAGGTGGGTCGGGTTAGCATAATCCCAACGGGAATTCCTACGGCCATGGCTGCCACCATGGAAACAAAAACCATGATTAAGTGCTTTTCCATGGAATCAATTATAAAATCATAGGTGAGCATTCGAGCCACCATGGAATCGGTGGGGTTTTCCACAACATAATAAACTACACCAACACCCAGAGCAACCAATATTACCGGGACAATTAAGAACTTTAAAATTCTAATCAGCACTTTTTTCACTCCTTACCTGGTCAAGTAGGCTGTTGAGTGTTAAAGTGCCGCGGAATTTTCCATCAGCCGTTACTACCGGAACGTACCCCTCCCCAATTTCTAGCATTACAGAGAGGGCATCGTTAAGGGTAGCATCATCTGTTACAGTATCCGGAACTTCTTCCATGATATCTTCGGCCCGATCTCCATCCCTTTCCTGGAGCGCGTGGGCTCCAACCATCCCTTTCAGGTTTCCCTTCTCGTCCACCACCATGATTGTGGAAATAACTGATTCTTCGACCTTTTGTTTTAAGGTTTCTCGGGGAGTATCAAGGGAAACCCCACCATGGTCTTCTCCCAGTATCTCCTGGGCTCTGATCAGGTGCAGCCTTTTAATTGAGCGGTTTTTCCCTACAAGGTTTGCCACAAAATCTCCAGCGGGAGCACTTAAAATATTTCCGGGTTCATCGTATTGAATTAACTCCCCATTCCTGAGCACCGCTATCCGGTCTCCCATTTTTATGGCCTCGTCAATATCATGGGTAACAAAAATAATGGTTTTATTGAGTTCTTTCTGCAGGCGGAGAAACTCGTTCTGCAG
>SL_5KL_010_SEDDRAFT_10002327_pt1 | contig 10640 bp, 8 predicted proteins | sample SodLakKL_010_SED_FD_9118 | JGI IMG/M metagenome (IMG submission 9118)
CGCAGCAGCCGTTGTAGCCGAAGGCACCGAAGCCGGCGGGCACCTGGGCACTGACCGGCCCACCGCAGAAATCCTGCCTGAAATCAAGGGCGCCGTTAAAATACCGGTCATTGCCGCCGGGGGCATTACCGACAGCCGCGATATTAAAGATATGATGCAGCTGGGAGCAGACGGGGTCCAGATGGCTACCCGGTTCGTCCTGAGTAAGGAATGTTCTGTAGCTGAATCATTTAAGGCCCTTTACCTTAATGCCGGGGAAGAAGATGTAGTAATTATTAAAAGCCCGGTCGGCCTGCCGGGGAGGGCGATCAGGAATACTTTTTCAGAGGCCTTGAACCGCGGCGAATACCCGGATACCAACTGTAAAGACTGCCTGAAAAGCTGCTCCCAGGAATACTGCATCCTGGAGGCGCTTGAAAACAGCCGCCTGGGCAATATTGACCAGGGCGTGGTCTTTTCAGGGCAAAATGTTTTCAAAATCAAGGAAATCCTGCCGGTTAAAACAATAATCGATGACCTGAGCCGGGCCTTTGCCGAGAAGGTAACCGTTAAATAAACTCTATATCTGCTCAGCCGTCACAAATCCAAAATAAAGCACGGCTGAGGGATTACCTGGTTAAAACACCGGTTTCGGCTTCCAGTGCAGAGGCCAGGTCGTGAGGAGAAAGGCTGATCTGCACCCCGCGCGCTCCGGCGCTGACAATAATCGAAGTGTGCGCGAAGGCACTATCGTCCAGGAAAAAGGGATAACTGCTTTTCATGCCCAGCGGGGAGACCGCCCCCCTGATATAACCTGTTAAATTCCGAACCTCTTTTAAAGGGACCAGTTCTGCTTTCTTATTGCCGCTCACCCTGGCCAGGGCTTTTAAGTCCAGTTCCTTCCCTCCGGGGACGCAGGCTATTATGATCCCGCTTTTGTCACCGCGGGCCACCAGGGTTTTAAAGATCTGCTCAGGAGGCAGACCCAGTTTTCTCGCTGCATCCTGGGCACTCAGATCATCTTCATCGACATCAAATTCAAGGATACTATAATCTACACCCAACCGCTCCAGGATCCTGGCCGCATTGGTTTTTTTCATTCAGATCAACCTCCTGTGCCTTTAGAGGCCGCGCAGGAATTCGCTTTTCAGGGAACCGGGCGCTTTCCTGGCCAGAACCCGGTCTATCTCCGCCAGCAAGTTGGCCCGGTCGCGAGAAAGGACCGCTTTCATGGGCAGGTAGTTCGAAGCATGGTTGGCCCGGAAAACACAGTGAGTCAGCTCCAACCCTTCGACCATCATCCTGATTTCTTCCAGCAGCTGCCAGGGCGTAAGCGCTGTCAGTTTGCCCTTTTCAAAATAACGGTGGGTGGTGGTTCCAGGAACAGGGATCAGGCTGAGTAAACCAAGGTACTGCGGGTCAATTTGATTTAAAACCCGGGCTGTTTCCCGGGCATGCTCCCGGGTACCCTCCAGGCCGGCCAGCCCGTTAAGCACCGTTATCGAAAGAGGCACCCCGGCTTCTTTAGCCCTGGTTGTTCCCTTTACAATTTCTCCAGGGGTTACTCCCTTTTTAATGTCTTCCAGGACTGATAAACTGCCGGTTTCCAGGCCCAGGTATACTATTCCCAGCTTGTTGTTTTTCAATTCCACCAGCTCACCGGCGCTTTTATCCAGTAAATCCTGGGGATTTCCGTAAACAGAAACCCTTTCCAGTTTCGGAAAAGCTTCTTGCAAGGACTGAAGGATCTGCAGCAGCTGTTCAGTGGGTACCACCAGGGCATTACCGTCGGCCAGGAAAATCCTCCGGGTGCCAGGCAAAAACCGGGAAACCTGTGCGATCTCCCGCTCGAGTTCTTCCAGGCCGCGGATGCGGAATTTTTTCTTTTTATACATCCCGCAAAATGTACAGCGGTTGTGGGAGCAGCCAATTGTTGCCTGGAGGATCAGGCTGCCGGCCTCGCTGGGCGGCCTGTAAACATCGCCTTCATACTGCAGTGGAATCATACAATCAATCCTTTTCTTGTTTTACCCTTCCGGGCATGCATTCGGGTTAAATTATTGGATGTATATTTAATAATTCGCCAGGAGGCTGCTTTATACCTGCTGAAGGCAGCTTATAACCCCCTCCGGCCCTTACCCGTAAATGCAGTCTGTGTTTCAAAAGCGTTGGTGGTTGTTGTCGCAGCCGGCCAAATAGGTTATGCTTTATAGCAGGCATGATTTGAAAAACGCTTTCCCGAGTTTGATAACATTTACAACAATTACTGCAATATTAAGCATCTGCAATCGTTCAACGAAGTCAATAAGCTGAGTATTTACCGCTTCTATAAAACTTTTACAGTTTTAGCAGGATACAGGATAGAATTAAACCAGTACCGGAGGAATTAATGGCCCAGGGTTTTTTACCAGTTACACTTGAAGAGATCACAGCCAGGGGCTGGGATCAGCCGGATTTTATCTTAATCAGCGGCGATGCTTACGTTGACCACCCCTCCTTCGGGGCGGCCATAATCAGCCGCTACCTGGAAGCACAGGGCTTCCGGGTGGGAGTCATTGCCCAGCCGGACTGGAAAAACCCTGATCAATTCAGGAGGCTGGGTAAACCGCGCCTGGGTTTTTTGGTAACTGCCGGCAATATCGACTCCATGGTTAACCACTACAGCGTGGCCAAAAAGAAAAGGAAGGCAGATGCCTACTCTCCCGGCGGAAAAACAGGCTGCCGCCCGGACCGGGCTGCTATGGTTTATACCCGCAGGGCCAGGGAAGCTTACCCCGGTGTCCCCGTGATCCTGGGGGGTATCGAAGCCAGTCTGCGTAGAATGGCCCATTACGACTACTGGGAAGACCTCCTTCGCCCCTCAATCCTGCTTGAATCAGGTGCAGACCTGCTGGTTTACGGTATGGGAGAAACAGCGATACTGGAAGTGGCAGAAGCCCTGCAAAGCGGACTTCAAATCACAGATATTACCTATGTCAGGGGAACTGTCTACAGCTCTAAAAACATTGATAACCCGGAAGATACCATTATCCTGCCTTCTTACCAGGAAATAATCGCTTCTAAGAAGCAGTTTGCCAGGAGCTTTGCTATTCAGCAGCGTAATACTGAAGCCCATAACGCCAGCGCCCTGGCTGAGCTCTACGAAGAGGCTTATGTAATCCAGAATCCCCCGGCTTACCCTCTTTCAACTGAAGAAATAGACATGATCTACCGGCTCCCTTTTAAAAGAACTTACCACCCGGTTTATGAAAAAGCGGGAGGCGTGCCGGCAATAAGCGAGGTTAAATTCAGCCTGGTCAGCAGCCGCGGCTGTTTTGGCGGCTGTAGTTTTTGCGCCCTTCATTTCCACCAGGGCAGGACGGTCCAACCAAGGAGTATCGAAGCAATAATTGAAGAAGCCGGCTTGATCACCGCAGACCCCGATTTCAAGGGCTATATCCATGATGTCGGGGGACCGACAGCAAATTTCAGGCAAAAAGCGTGCCCGCAGCAGGAAAAGGAAGGCCCCTGCCTGGACAGGCTGTGCCTCTACCCTGAACCCTGCCCCAACCTGAAGGCCGATCACAGCGAATACCTGGAACTGCTCCGCAAATTAAGAAAGCTGGATGGTGTAAAAAAAGTTTTTATCCGTTCCGGAATCCGCCACGATTACCTGTTTTATGATCCCGACCCGGCATTTTTCAAAGAACTGTGCCTTTACCACGTCAGCGGCCAGTTAAAGATTGCTCCTGAGCATGTATCCCCCGGGGTCCTGGCCATGATGCGAAAACCGGATAAAAAAGTATACCTGGATTTCAAAAAGAAGTACAAGCTGATCAACAGGGAACTGGACCTGGAACAGTACCTGGTCCCTTACTTCATGTCCAGCCATCCCGGCTCCGACCTGGAAGCCGCAGTGGAACTGGCCTGCTTTATCCACAGGTACGAGCATGTGCCCAGGCAGGTGCAGGATTTCTATCCGACCCCTGGAACCCTGTCGACCTGCTTGTTTTATACAGGCCTTGATCCGCACACCATGGAAAAAGTATACGTTCCGCGATCACCGCACGAAAAAGCGATGCAGAGGGCTCTAATCCAGTATAAAAATCCTAAGAATTTTGCCCTGGTTTATGAAGCCCTGCAGAAAACAGGCCGGACCGACCTGATCGGTTACGCAAAAAAATGCCTGATCAAACCCCGCCGGAAAGCAAAAAAAGGAAAGCGCAAACAAAAGAAGTAAGATCTAGATTATAATTAATACTGAAGCTTGCAGACCAGGTTTTAGTTCCGGCAGCATAGAAGGAGCAGCTATGCAAAGACAGAGCATCTACAAGTACATCCTGCGGTTGACCGCTTTTTTCGGCGGCTTATATATCGTAGCTAACGGAATTGTTTCCACTATCCAGGCTAACCTGGGGGTCAACCCCTGGGATGTTCTCCACATTGGCCTCTCTTTGCAAACCGGGTTGACCATCGGCCGGATCATCCAGATCGTAGGGTTGCTGCTGGTGGGATTAAGCTTTTTCATGAAAGTAAAACCTGCCCTGGGCACCCTTTTGAACATGATTTTTTTAGGCCTGTTCGTTGACCTGGTTATATCCCTGGAGTATATCCCTGCCCCGGAACTCTTATGGCAGAGAATAGCCCTGTTTGTTACCGGTGTAGCCCTTTTTGGGTTCGGCTGCGCCATCTACATAAGCGCCAACCTCGGAGCGGGCCCCAGGGACAGCCTGATGCTGGCCCTGGGCCGGATTATCCCGTACCGCCTGGGAACAGTCCGCACATTCATGGAAGTAACTGCTGCTGCAGCCGGTTATGTACTGGGCGGACCCCTTGGTGTGGGAACGGTCATTTTCGCCCTTAGTGTGGGCATTTTCATGGATGCCGGCTTTATGCTTATAAAGATGTTTAAAAAGACTATTCTTTACAAAACCGTTATAACTGAGCAAACATAACTGATCTTAAGTTTAATCAATAGCTGCAGATAATAATTAAGGGGGTTACTTTATGATAGAAAAAGAAATGCTGTGGCAGTCTCCAGACGGCCTGCCGCTGTTTGCCAGGCAGTGGGAACCGGAAACAGCTGCAAAAGGAGTAATCTGCCTGATCCACGGGCTGGGAGAACACAGCGACCGTTACAGCCACTGGGCCGAACGGTTGACCGGGGCAGGCTATACCATGCTTTCACTAGACCTGAGGGGTCACGGAAAATCGGGTGGACCACAGGGCGACACTCCTTCCCCTGATCACTTAGCCGATGATATCGACTTGATGCTGAATTATACCCGGGAAAAGTTCATGCACCTGCCCTGTTTTCTTTACGGCCACAGCCTCGGCGGTATGCTTGCCTTTTTCTACCTGATCCAGCGCCGACCCCGGCTTGCCGGAGCAGTTATAACCAGCCCTCTTTTACACTCAGTGCTCGATCAGAAAAAGGGCCGAATTGCTATGCTGAAGGCTCTGGGTTTGATCCTGCCGGGTTTGAGCATACCCAATAAGATTGAATTGGAAGCTTTGTCCAGGGATCCGGCAGTAGCGGCAGCCTATCGTCATGATCCGCTGGTTCATGACCGGGTTACCTTGCGGATGGGGAAAGGCTTTATCGATACGATTAACTACATCTTTGACCGCGCCGGCGAAATTAAGCTGCCCCTGCTGATCATGCACGGGACAGGGGACAGAATCACCTTTCCTTCCGGTTCAGAACAGCTTGCGGGCCTGGTTGGGGGAGAGTGCACCTTAAAGCTCTGGGAAGATTGTTATCATGAACTGCATAATGAAATAGTAAAAGATCAGGTTTTTACCTATTTAAAGGAATGGCTTGACAGCAGGTTAGAGCAAACCCGGACCGGATAAATAACAGCTAATAAATATTACCGTATTTGATCAGCCGGGCCGCATTTTTTACATTGGCACCGGCTCATTACAGGTAAAGGCAGCACGACCGGACAACAGCAAATGGCCTTAATATGAAGGGTTTTATTAATCCTGTATGGAACAATAACTAATGAGGCATGACTAATTCGGCATGCCCGCTAAGCCACAGGGGCAGGTTCCACGAACCGTTCCCATGGCGCCGCTTATCAGGCCACAAGGGCAACAGCCTTAGAAGTCAGGATTAATATAATAATTTGCGCCTTCTAGAAGAGGTGTTCTGAATTGACCCTGCAAAAGGATAACCAGAGCGGCAGCATGGAAAATGTAGATCGCGAGATTGCCTGGCTGCAGAAAACAAACCGGGAACTGGAGGAAAACCTGGCCCGTTTCCAGTCTATGGTTGATAATACGCCTGCCGGAATTGTCGTAGAAGATCAAAACCGCAATATTATTATTGCCAACCAGCTGTTTTGTGAGATCTTTTCCATTACGGCCAAACCTGAGCAGTTGATTGGCAGCGATTGCTCCGGGGCCGCTGATGCGGTTAAGCATTTGCTGGATAACCCGGATTATTTTACCCACCGGATCAATGACATCATCAGCAGCCAGAAAACTATAATCGGGGAAGAAGTTAAGTTTGCTGACGGGCGGGTTTATGAGCGCGACTATATCCCCGTGTTTACGGCAGAAAAAAACTTTATCGGCCATATGTGGCAGTACCGGGATATATCGATAAGAAAAAAGAGCGAAGATAATATTATTTACCAGAACAAGCTGCTGGAAGCCCTGTTTAAAAATTCTACTGATGCTATACTGTATTTTGATCAGCACAACAAGATCATCGATATCAACAAGAACTTCAAAGATCTGTTTGGTCACAATCTTGGAGAAATAAAGGGCCGGGATGTTGATGATGTCCTGGAAGCAGGCAAAGAAAACTCAGCCAACCGGGAGTATACCAGGGAAGTCCTTTCCGGTCAAAAAATAGTAGATGAAGGTGTTCGCTATACCAAATGCGGACAACCGGTAGAAGTTTTAATCAAGGGCATCCCCGTTCATATAAACGGACAATTTGCCGGCGGCTTTGCCATTTATACCGATATCACTGACAGGAAACGCTATGAGTCTGAATTACAATACTTAAGCCTTCATGACCAGCTGACCGGCCTTTATAACCGGACATATTTTGAAGATGAGCTGCAACGCCTGGAAAACAGCCGGGAACACCCGGTTACGATCATTTCTGTAGATCTCGACGGCCTGAAGCTGATCAATGACACAGTTGGCCACGAGCAGGGCGATAAGCTCTTAATCAAATGTGCCAATATTTTACAAAAAGCACTGCGCAAATCGGATATCCTGGCCCGCGTGGGCGGAGATGAGTTTGTGGCCATCCTGCCCCGGACTGATCACAGGAGCGGGGAAGAAATTGCTTCCAGGATCCAGACCCTGGTAGAAAAGGCGAACCTTAAAGAACAGGAACGACTTCCGCTCAGCATATCCCTGGGCTACGCCACCGCCGTAAAACCAGGCAAATCGCTGCAAAAAGTCTTTAAGGAAGCAGACGACTTGATGTACAGGGCCAAACTGCACAAGGGTGTTGATGCCAGAGCCCAGATCATCCAATCTCTCCTGGCCACCCTTGGAGAAAGGGATTATATAACCGAAGGGCATGCCCGTAGACTGGAGACCCTGTGTGTCTTTATAGGAAATAAGGTGGGAATATCTAAAAAACAGCTTTCCGATTTGCGGCTGCTGGCCCAGGTTCACGACCTTGGCAAAGTGGGAACTCCGGACAATATTCTGTTTAAAAAAGGTCCTTTAACCGAACAGGAATGGCAAACCATGAAACAGCACTCGGAAAAAGGCTACCGCATCGCTTTATCTTCAGTGGATTTAACCGGGATAGCGGATTTGATCCTCAAGCATCACGAACACTGGGACGGAAGCGGCTATCCTTTGGGGATGAGCGGCGAAGAAATTCCGATCGAATGCCGTATCCTGGCCCTGGCTGATGCCTATGATGCCATGACCAATGATCGCCCCTACCGAAAAGCAATGGAGAAAGAAGAAGCTGTAGCAGAATTAAAGAACAAAGCAGGCAGCCAGTTTGATCCGGTCCTGGTACAAACTTTCCTCTCCATCCTCGAAGAGAAAGAAGATCTTTAGCTTAATTTACTTTGCCTGCATAATTATCTTTTCAGACAAAACAAATCAACACCCCGGCAGTGGAACGAATAAAGATCTTTTATTATGCTGAACTCCCGCCCTGGGAAAAGGAATGCTCGCCCCCGGGGAGGATGGTTTCCTGCCTGCCGCAAACTGAAACCGGGACAGCAGCGCTGTTTGATGTGGAAGCTGTGACTGTTAGCGACTGCTTCTCGAGGGCCACCTGTAGCTCCTGGCTCCTGAAAAGAATTTTAAAATACAGCCGTTTCCACGATTTCGGCAGAACCGGATCAAAGCTTATCCCCCGGTTCTCCACCTTCATCCCGGCAAAACCAAAAACAACTATCTGCCAGGAAGCGCCGCAGGACGCGGTATGAATGCCCCCGATAAAAGTGCCCCCGCTGTAGGTCTTGTTGGTATCGAGCAGGTCGATGAGGCAGGAACGCAGGAAATACTGGTACGCCTGCCCGGGGTAACCGGTCCTGGCCGCCACAATGGCATGGACCGCCGGGCTGAGGGAGGAACCGTGCTGGCAGCGGGGCTCATAATAATCATAATTTTGCCTGGCAATATCAACCGGGAAAAGATCATGCAGGGCCAGCAGCTGGACCAGATCAGCCTGCTTGATCACCCGGGTATGAACAGCCACCCCGTTTGGCCAGCCCCAGTATTCACTTTTATCGATCAGCCTTTCTTCCAGCCTGTCAGGCAGGATATCTTCAAGTTCAAAATAACCGCTGAACTGCTCGATAACCCCGCTTTCCGGATCAGGCTGGGGCAGGTAAAGCAGCTCCGCCATTTCTTCCCAGCGGTTATAATCATCTTCCCCCATAGCCAGCTGATTTAAAAGTTCTTCCAGCCGGGCAGGGTTCACTTTCTTTAAGCGATCGTAAATATCAAGAGCCGTCTGCAGGCTGAAGCAGGCCTGGTAGTTGGAAAAAGCATTGTTATCAACATTTTCGTGGTACTCATCGGGGCCCAGGACCCGGATCAGTTCGTAGCGGTTTTTGTCCTTTTTAAAATAAGCAAATGAATAAAGGAAGCGGGCTACTTCAAACACCAGTTCCGCCCCGCAGCGCTCAATAAAATCCCAGTCTCCGCTGGCCTTGTAGTAGCACCAGACGGCATAAACCACATCCGGTGAGATGTGCATCTGCCAGTCGTTAAAATGGTTGCGGATTTTGCGGCCGCTCAAAACATCGGTGAAAAAAAAGGAGGGGCAGAGTTCATCGCCTGTTTTTCCGCTTACCCAGGCAAAAAAAGCGCCCTCGTACCCTAACTTTTTGGCCTTTCTCCTGGCCCCGTCCAGGGTTTTGTAACGGTAAGTCAAGATATTCCTCGCCACCCGGGGCATGGTGTAAAAATACATGGGCAGGTTAAATATTTCCTGGTCCCAAAAAGCGGAGCCCTGGTATGCCTGGCAGGACAGGCCCCTTGCCCCGATAGGCAGGCTGTCGCTGTGAAAAGGAGTGGCTATGAGGTTATGGTACAGGTTGAACCTGAGAATTGCCTGGGAAAGCAGGTCCCCCTCAACAGCAATATCAACTTTTTCCCATAATTTTTCCCAGTACGGAATATGCTCAACCTTTAAGCTTTCATACCCTTTATTCAAAGCTTTTTTTAGGCTTTCATGGGCTGCTGATTCAGGGTCAGGTTGATCATTGCTGCTGTAAACCACCATTATTTTATCCAGGATTATGGTTTCGCCGGCCTCGAGTTTAAAGACAACCTTCCTGGTAATAGTCTCGCTATCTTCCCTGGTTTCCCGGTATAGGAACAGCCCCGCTTACAGTATGTCCTTCCAAAACGGCTACCCTGATCCCCAGTTCACCGGTCCTGGCTGTCACCGAAAGGTAGTCGGCCCCGCTGTCAAAAAGGTAATCATGCAGGTGCCGGCCGTTTAAATCCCAGATTCTGCCGTCTATCCCGGTCCATATTTCAAGGCGGCAGGGCTCAAGCGCTGTAACCCGGTAGCGTAATGGGATCACATGTAAGTCTGCATAGCTGGCAAACTGTTCTGTTTTAATGGCCAGTTTTTTGCCGTTTTGTCCCTGCCAACAGTTTTCGAGGCTTAAGATCCCTGATTTGAGGTCCAGTTTGCGGCAGTAAAACGGGGCTTTAGTTCCGGTTGAAGGCACAGGCTCGCAGCAGGTTGACACTTCTTCACCGTCAACCTTGAGCAGGGTATAGAGGGCATTGGGCACGTTACACAGTTCAGTCCACTTGCCGTCGCCATTATCGTAAGTATCAGTAACAAAGCAGCCGACATAGCGGTCTTTACGCCACTCCGGAAAGGTGCCCCGGTAGCCCAGGTAGCCGTTACCGGTTAAAAAATTGCTTCCGGCCGCCACCAGGTGTTCTTCTGCAAATTGATGTTCAATTATTTCCCAGCCGCTTTCAGTAGACAGGTTTTCATTAATTTTCATTCAGCCACTTTTTCCTCATCCCAGGGGATGCACGTTTATATTTATTTCCGGTAGAGGATAGTTCTCCTTGATCAGTGTTTGATTAATCGACGGGTTCAGGGGATCAGCATCCATTGTAAACTTAATTTCGCTGTACCTGTCCTGCCGGTAAGCAAAAGTGCTCCCGTCGTCCAGGTAAAGGCGGTAGAAACCTTCTTTTCCGGCATAACA
>SL_5KL_010_SEDDRAFT_10002328_pt1 | contig 10639 bp, 10 predicted proteins | sample SodLakKL_010_SED_FD_9118 | JGI IMG/M metagenome (IMG submission 9118)
CGTCCGACGTCTCCAGAATCGTGCGCACCATCCCGCCGGAATCATCGCTGACGGTGCCGTCGAGACTTCCCTCGGGAAGCGTGCGCGACGCACCGCCGGAACCATCGCGCNTGGTTNNCNTGNGATCGGTCTCNTCGTCACGCCACGTCATGCCGCCCTCCCGGTCCCGGTCTTCCCTTACTCACCCGAACGAANAAACTGCAGGGATTTTCAGATCCCCCTGTGGGATTGATCTTCGCGAAAGTCTGCGCATTTCCTCCGAAGGTGTCACGAATTCGCCAAGCATCGGATTCCTCCAGCTCTCCGGAAAGACCCGCAACTCCTAGGGCAGCACACACCCGCGAGCCTCTTGCAGCCACGATGGGACCAGCCATTTCGGAGTCAGTCGGGCTCAGCACGCGGGTACCAACCACCGCAGCGAACTGGTCCCACGCTAACGTGCTTAACGTGCTTTGCCCCGTTCGTGGTTGTGGATCGAGAACGCAGTTTTCGCGCCAGTGACCTGATCCAGAGAAACGCCTATCTCTCTGCCCAGCCTCGCCGTCGTCATGGCCCGCCTTTGAAAAAACCAAACCCGGCTGCGTTCTCTTTCATGAACGCCGCAAACCATCGCGACAAGCTTGCGGAACCGACCGAATCCGGCAACGCGCATTACCCTGAATACCACACGAAGCCGTGACCGAACATCCGAGGAGGTTTCTATGAACGACGGTTAGGCTAAACATGCTCCTTCCGACTCAGCCTCCGAGCCGAGCCTGCTTGGGAACAGAACAGGCTACTGGTACACGGGACCACACCGACGATCGCGCACCGATGGCTTTGCCCGACCACACCCAGAAACAGGAGCCACCATGTCCGTGCAAATAGCGAGTGCCCTGCTCGCCCAACTCGCCGCCCTGGCATTCGTCGCTGGCGGCCTCGTCCTGATGGTCGGGGGGTTCGGTCGCGCCCGCGCCTGGGTCGGGCGCCTGCTGCTGCTTGGTGTAGTCTTGACCGTGTTTGCCGCCATGGTCACCCCGGAGTGGCTCCCGTGAACACCACTGCCTTGTCAACCCTGCTCCTGCCCGAATGGCTTCTGCCCTGGCTGCTCGTGCTCGCGGTCTCCGCATGGATCCTGGGTGCACGTCCGGTCGCCATCTTCGCTTCACTCATCCTGGTGTTCGAAATCGTTGTAACCCCCATGGTCGCCCCTGTCTTGGCGAGCATCCCCGCCGCAGCCCTGCTCCTGGTTGCCCCGGTCTTGGCCCTGATGGTCTTCCAGGGTGTGATCACGCTGCTGTTCGGCAAAAGGACCGCCGGCAGTGTCACCGGCGTTTATCTGGTACGCATGCTTGACCTTCTCACCCTCGGACCCTTCCGTCTGCTCGGGCGCCTGCTACGCGGGCGCGCGGAACCTTAACAGCCCGGAACAAGGCACACCGAGACCCAGCTCAAGGAGCATCCAATGGAAACCAGCGAAGAAGGCTCGCGTTCCCACGAAGGCCCTCCCTCGCATGGAGGCAGAGCACTCTCGACCAAAGAAGAGAAGGCTGCCACCCGGCCGGAGTTGTCAGGCTCCGCCGTTAGTGCTCCGGACCTGAGCCCGGGAGAGGTTATCCAAGGTCGCTACCGGCTCGTGACCGGCCCGATCGGAACCCCGGGCGGCGAAGCCGAGGTCTATCAATGCCATGATGAACACCTGAACGAGACCGTTGCGCTCAAACTGTACCGGATGGTTCGGGCCCTGCCCAAGGACGCCGTTCTTGCAAACCTGCAGGGCCTCGATCACCCGCACATAGTCCGAATTCGCGAACATTTCCTCTGGAGGAAACGGTTCTGCGAGATCCAGGATTTCTGCCCGGGTGGCACCATCGAGACCATCGCTCCGATCAGCACCCCAAGCCTTCGCGGCTTTCTGGAACAGATCGTCTCGGGCCTGAACTACTGCCACAGCCAGGGGATCGTGCACCGGGATATCAAGCCCAGCAACCTGCTGTTCCGGGATACTGCGAGAACCGAACTGCTGCTCGCGGATTTCGGCATCAGTTCGGTGATGGCCGACACCGAAGAGAGATATCACCAGTCCAGTACCTTCGCCCGCACCATCGACTACGCAGCCCCGGAACTGTTTCGGCGCGAAGGGGGCAAGATAAAGATCAGCTCGAAGACCGACTACTACGCTCTCGGGATCACACTCATGCACCTGCTCGCAGGTCGCTCCCCGTTTGCCGATTCCAGCTACGAGGAAATCGTGTGGGCACATGCAACCGGCGATCTCCCGCAGCCCGGGACCGACGACGTGGCCTTCCGAGCCCTGCTCCGGGGCCTCACGCAGCACGATCCCGAGAATCGTTGGGGCTTCTCCCAGGTCCGGGCCTGGCTGGATGGGAAGCCGATCCGCGATGACAACGGCCTGGCGTGGTCTGCGCGACGTCCGGTCGGCCAAGGCCGTCCCTACCCCGGATTTCCACAGGCAACAAACCCTCGGGAACTTGCCGGGCACCTGCACGAATTCGATGCCGAAAGGGATTTGTTCAAGCGCGACTACATCCGTGATTGGCTCGGTCACTTCGACACCAACCTCGCAGAGGCGGCTGCGGAGATCGGGGAGACCTACACCGATCGCCCTGAACTCGGCCTGTTCAAGCTGAGGTACCTGCTCGATCCCACGCTGCCTTTGGAACTCGACGGGTTAAAGGTGCACAACCTTGAAGAACTGGTCCGCCAAATCGTTGAAGCTGACGTCAAATCCAGGCCCAAGCTGGAAAAGCTGCTGTGGGGCTGTTACCTCGAAACCTGGATCGAGGCCGTCGCTCCAGTAGACGATAGTGCGGCGCTTTCCCGAGCGGTTCGCGGGGTTCGCGAACGCATGACAATCAAGCGTCGCCAACTGGCGCTGTTCACCCTTCTCTACGTTCTTGAGCCTCAACGACCGCTCGCACTAGCTCCCGGAGTTACGCTCACCGACCCCCGCAACCTGGAAGTCTTGCTGGCTGAGAAACCCGAGGTCGCGCGAAATCTGCGCAAACTGATTCACGAGGGACATTTCGAGGCATGGCTGAGCGTTCAGCCGAACGCTCCCGCCGAAACAGCCATCGACACGATACGCAGGTGCCGGGAAGCCCAGGACGATCCGAAGCTCCTGACGTTCGTGGCTCGCTGGTGTGCGAACCCTGCATTGGCACTTCCCGTCGGTAACAAGCAGGTGCAGTCCCCCGCGCAACTCGTCACCCTGGTCGAGAAGGATTCCGAATCCCGTGAGATCGCGTCCGACTTGCTGGAACGCGGCTGGATCCGCGCCTGGCTGGTGGCCACCGGACGAATGCCCGATCCTACCCCGCTCGATCGCCTGCTCGATTCGCGGGAAACATCTACGCAGGTGAAACTCGAGACGCTGCTGTCGCTGTTGGCGCCCGAACTGCCTGCACCAACCCCGCAACTCAGGTCTGGCAATCTTCGCTTCGGATCGGTGCCCATGGACAGACCCACGAGCCGTGTCTTGCACCTGAAAAACACGGGGCGCGGTCTTCTGCACGGAATCATCACGCTGCAGACACCGGATCCCGCGATCAGCCTTAGCGAGACACGATTCGAGGGGAACAAACTCGCTGTGACTGTTACCGTCGATGCGCGCAACCTACGGGTTGGTGCAAGAGGCGACAACCAGATCGTGATCAAGACCAACGGCGATACGCTTCATGCCAACGTTTCTTACAGCGTAGGCGCACCTTTCGCCCGAATCCTTGGGGAGTCACTGCAGGCAGGACTAATCGCAGGAATCGGGCTTTTCTTGTTTCGTCTGTTTGCTGGCTTGATGTTTCAGGACGGCCAAGAGCCATGGTCCGGTGTTCTTGGACAAGCCACTTTCATACATAACCGGGACATCTTCGGGGACCACCAAGGCAGAAGTCTCTCGTTCCTTGCCGAATTCGCGTACTGGATCCTTAGTCCCCTGCTAATGCTGGGTATCCTCGTCGCGTTTGTCGTTCTCGCCTTCCTGGGAATAACAGCCCTCTTGCGACCGTATCGCCAGTAGCCAATCAGAAGCGGACCGGCTGGGGCCAAGATCATCCCCATTTTTGCTTGCTCTGGAGCACGAAATCCAACCCAGCGAATAGTTCGATCGGAGAACACCATGCCACACATCATTATCGGGATTTTGGGTTTCATGTTGGTCGTGCTCGCCATGATCGTTCTGCTGATCTCCCTGGATTTCGCCCTGGGTACGTGGCCATTCTCTCCTCCTGCCTTCTCCTGGGCGCTCCATGGTTTCGTAATCGGATTCCTGCTCCGGGTCGCGGCTGCGTACCCCGAACCAGCACCCGACCCCAGGATTCCCATCGGCGCGTCGGCACTTCTCGGCGTTTGGGTACTGGTTACGGCACTGAACACATTGCCCCACCTTTCACTCTGAGACACGGAATTCCTGATACGCTCGGGACGGAGAAACGGGATCACACGAACCAAGAGTAGACACATGTCGCAAGAACATATCCATTTCCTCGTGGCCAGCCGACAGTTGTGGCCCAATATCTTCGGCCTTCTGCTGCTCCACGCGCAGGGTCGGCCGCCGGGCGCGATCCACATTCTTCACACGGCCAACGAACGTGAATCCCTACTGCCCTCAGACCGTCTGGGACAACTCGCCAAGTCGCATCTTTTGCCGAAGGCGTCATGTACCCGCCACCTCCTCTGAAAAGTGCTTCACCGGGAAATAGAGGTGATCGGGGTAGACTGGACAGGACGGTTACAAACCTCTGATCTATCTGGGGCCAAGGCCACTGTCGTCGTGGCACTAAACGAAGTTGCCGGATTGGAAAACGGGTCAAAGGTCCGGCTCAGAATAACGGGGTATAACACTGGTCATTACCAAGGCAGTCGCATTGTCTCCAGCAGACCGGCCTAAGAGGCTATGGTGTTATACCGCCGAACAACCACGTCGAACCTCTCATACCGCTTAACACGCGGAGCCGGCAACGTCGATCACAAGCACCGATACGTTATCGGCGCCGCCGGCGTCCATGGCTTCCTCGACCAAAGCAACGCCGATCTGCTCGGCAGATGATTGCTCTGAGGCAAGCCTTTCGGCGATCACGTCTTCGGCCACAAACCCATGCAAGCCGTCGGAGCAGACCAGCAGGCGATCTCCGACCTCAAGCAGCCGAACCCACTCGATATGACAGGACGAATAGTCCCTGCCGATGCAATTGGTGAGCAAATGTCCTTCGGATTCGGTTCGATCCGTTGGCAGAGCATCAAACCCGAGTCTTGCATTCCTCTCTGCCACAGTGTCGTCGACGGTCAGCAGTTTCAGCATGCCGTTGCGGCTGCGGTAGACCCGGCTATCGCCGCAATGGAACAGCAAGTGGCTGTAGGGCGTGAGGCACACCCCGGAAAGTGTCGTACCCATGTTGGTCAGCGCGGGATCGACTTCGGCGCCGTGCACAACTGCACGGTTGGCCGATGCTACCGCCTCGACCAACCGTGAGCGGAAATCTTCGGCTTCAGGCCGCTTCATCGTCCTGTGGAATTCCCGATCCAGCGTGACCAACGTGAGTCGACTGGCCATTGCTCCGCCGTTCTCGCCACCCATCCCGTCGGCGACGGCGAGCAACAATCCGTAATCGCGAATGAAATCATCGTCTGCGTCACAGGAAAGACCTAGCCATCCCTGATTCCTCACCCACGGGCCCACCAGAAGGTGATCCTCGTTCCGCGCTCGGACGCGACCCGTATGGGTGCTGGCGAATACGTTGAAGCGCAGGGTCACAGGATCCTCACATTGAACGCGACTCCGGAGTTGCTGAAGCGCAATACGTCGCCTTCGTGCAGCGCATGCCGTTGCCCGCGCGGCACCGGGCGACCATTCACATTCGTGGTATTCGTAAAGCGCCCCCCAAACTCCTGCTGATCCAGGGGGGTCACCCACCATTGATGGTCGGTGAACTCGAACACGCAGTGGCGCCTGTGGATCTCATCGATGCTTGGGCAACCGGCGACGGGGCGAATTCGCACCTTGGCGGGACTGTCCGGATCCTCGCGCCCGAGCATGTCGTTGCACCGAACCTGATAGACCTCTCCGTTGAACGAGTTCTCCAGATAGAGCAGCGCTCCCGGTGCCTCGTCCCGCGTTGGGTTCCCCTTGGGCTGGGTGGGTACCGGTTGCGCCCCGTCTGCCTCCCGCAGCGACCCGTCATCAGCAGCCGGGTCTTCGGCATTCCGGCCGGATGCCGCTTCGTGCACGCGTGCTTCAACGGCGACTTCCTCCTGCGGCGGAACTGCACCGAGAAACTCGCCGCACACTTCGCAGACGTACGCAACCTCGGGATTGGGATGTCCATCTCTGGGACAGACTTTGACGTAGCGGACCATCAGGGCATCCACGCGGCAGGGGGGGTATCGGCTGGCACCAGGGCCTTGTGTATTCTGCTGCGCGCGTCCTCGGCCACGATCCCGACCAGCAATGCCTCGCCGGTCGACCCGAGTGCGACGTCCGCGCGGTGCACGGTATCGCTCTCGACCTTGTTCCTGAGGGCAGCGCCACGTTCAGTCAGGTAATGCACCGTCTGATTTGCTGTGGCCGCGAGCGGATGAACCCCGGGTCTGCGACGATCGTAAGGCCCTGCCACAAGGATATCAGTCTGCGAGAGCAAGGCATCGGCGCCGGTCTTGCCCGACCTCAGCGTGAGATACGGAAAACCGCTGAACACCAGCGTACTCCAATCGGGCTTGGCCGCCCGTGTGTCTCGCAACAGCCGTCCGAGCGACGCTGCCTGTTCGAATGGCTCGCCGCCCGAGATCGTGATTCCGTCCAGCGGCATACGGAGTGCCAGTATGCGTTGAAGAACCCGGTCCACGTCCACCACACGACCCGCCGAGGAATCCCAGAGATCAGGCGTAATACAGCCTCGGCACCGCATCCCGCAACCTGAAACCCAAATCGCGACCCGCTGGCCGGGCCCCAGGGACGTTACGGGATAGGCCATACGAGCGACGTGCAGCTTCACGAGAGGACCCTCTCTACATCCAGTTCGAACCGATAGGGCGCCTCGGTGCCGTGATCGATGATCTGAACCAGGCGGAGCGTGGCATCCGACCGAACCCCATTGTCGAACAGCCAGCGCGCAAACGGTTCCACCAGGGCACTGTCGATCACATTGCGGATACCGCGTCCACCGTGCGCCAGGCGCTGCCCAGCGAGCGCGCCGAGTTGTTCTCGGGCCAACGGCGCGACACCTAGACGGATGCGTCTTTCCATCTCCAACGCATGCAACAGGTTTTCCAGCAGCATGGCGACAATCTCCTGGTCGACCGGTGGCCGAATGAAGTCGAACACGACGAAATTGTCGCCGAATCGGTTAAGAATCTCGGGGCGTCCGAGAGTCAGGTTGAAGTGGTTTCGTATCGCCTGAAGGATGACCTCGCGCAGCTCGGGATACGGCATTCCATCGTTGACGAGAACCGGGTGATCCGCCTCCGCTTCGGAAGGCGCCATGACGGTCCCGAGGTTGCTGGTGAAGATGATGATGCACTCCGAGAAGTACACGGTCTCCCCCTGCCCGCTGGTCAGGCGACCGTCATCGAGCAACTGCAGGAACTTGTCGAATATTCGTGGGTTCGCTTTTTCGATCTCGTCGAAAAGCACCACCGAGAACGGGTTCTCCTTGATCCGATTGGTCAGTTGGCCGCCGGCTTCATAGCCGAGATAGCCAGGAGGCGCTCCGAGCAGACGCTCGGCGGCATGTTCTGCGGAGTATTCACTCATGTCGAAGCGCAGCAACCGGTCTTCGCTGCCGAACAGCAATGCGGCGATCGCCTTGGCGAGTTCAGTCTTGCCAACCCCGGTAGGCCCCGCAAAAAACAGAGTCGCCCGAGGCCGCTGGTTTCTCGCGCCGCTTCCGGCAGCCAGACCCAGGACCGCGCGCTTGATGCTGTCCAGCATACGCGCTACTGCTGCAGGCTGTCCCTTGATGCGTTTGCCGATAAACTCCTCGGCCTTACCCAGCCGCTGCGGATCCAGCAGATCCCACTCGTTCTGAGTGACTCCGTACTTGTAACGCTCGATCAACGGCTCCACTGGCTCGAGCGGAATAGTCTCCAGCCGAGACAGGCTGACCAAGGTATTCAGTTCGAAGTACGTCAGACCCTCCGTCAGCGCGCTGAACTGAGCAACAACGTCCGGCCCTGGTTGCAGGTTGCCGCCATCGGAACGATGAAACGCAGGGTACATCGCACGGCAGAAACGAGCGCGTTCACGGCGATCCGGCACATCCACATTGATCGCCCGGGCCCGGGGATTATCGAGATACAGGAAGGCCGGCAGGTCGTTCAGTTTGCCGCAGACGAGAATCAGCAGATTGCGCCAGCGCTCATTTGGCCCCACTACCTCCTTCGCCTCCTGAGAGGCCTTCAGCATACGGGTGAAAAGTTCGAGTTCGGTGCTTGACAGGTGTTCCGGCGAAGAAACGAGCCGCGATGCCAGGTTGAATACGAATGCACTGGGCTGGGACGAATTGGCGAGCACCGGGGCGATCCGAGCCAATGCATGGTGCGCGCTGGAACGATTCGCGGAAGGCCGGGCCGATCGAGTTGCCACGCCCGAGGTACCAGGGCCACTTGGGGACGACGCGCCGACATCTCCACTCGTCGTCGCAAGTTCGTCAAACCTGGCCTGCATACCGGGTTCAGCAAAGGCCAGCCCGTCGACCGGATCGAACTCGCCCACAACCATGTAACCCGAGCTGATCAGGAAGCGGCGCAGGAATCCGCGCAGGTCGTCACCGTCGACCCAATGCTTCCCATTGTCATCTGCCATTGGATACGAAACGAGATCCAGAACGTTGCCATGCAGAAACAGAAGGTTTTTTACATGCACGTAGCGGGAAAGCTCGCGAATCCAGCGGGGTGTCTCTTCATCGATGGTGATCATGACAGCCGCTTCCGGCGTGGCGTTTTCTTAAAGAGGCGGCGATCGTCCTCGTTTTCGAGGTCAGGTGTGTGTCCCCAATCATCGGGCGTTTCCAACACCGCGATCGAACCCGCCGGGATCTTCCGTTCGAACGGAATCTCCAACGGCCACCCTTCTTCCACAAGACGACGGACGAGATCCTTCATATCCCGACACCATATGGCCTCTTGGGTCCGAAAGTGCTCCCTCTCCGCTTCTGACAGAGGCGAAAGAGCCCCTGTCGGCCGCTGGTGACGGACCACGAACGCCATTCCTCCGTCCGGATGCACGGTTGCCTCGACATATTCCCCGCCCGGAATCTGCAGTATCGCCCGTGCCGGATCGGAGCCTGCTGTTTCAGGGAAATCATCGAGCACCTGGTACCCCAACTCCCCAAGATGATGGCAAAGCCGCGCCTGCAACGCTGAACGCACAAGCTGATGTGGCAACCCTTGTTCCATGTTGGCTTTGAGAACTGCCAGACGCTGCTCCATCCATTCCAGGGTGCCCGCGGTAATATCACCATCGCGGAGCAGCGTATTCAAGCGATGCCAGATGTCGCGCAACTCCGTATCGTCGCCTTCATCCTGCTGCATGCAGTACAGCACTTCGTCCAGCAATTGTTCGGTCCTCTCGAAGAGGCGGCGCTTTCCCCGAGCGGCCTTTTCCAGGTCTTCCGACCATCTGGCGACAGTACGCGTCACAGTCTCCCGAAAGGAAAGCACCGCTGCGTAATCGGCAGCGGTCGGTCGATACCCGTCTTCGAGGCGGGCCAGCCATTCCCGGGCTTGTTCGCGCAACCGCTGGAACGGGGCGCCACGTAATTCCGACAACGCCGGTGGCAAATCCGAGAGGTGTTTTTCCACCTGGGCGAGGACTACCCGCATTTGCTCCTCCTCAGCCGGATGACGGTGAGGTCGCGGCCTCGTGACACGCCCATGTGCTTCGCCTTCATTGCCGAGCGATGGTTCTGCCAGAGACCGCTTTCCCAGATCTTCGCGCAACGACTCCAGCGCCTGCCACTCGTCGTCCAACTGCTGCATCGCTCGCGACTGCTCGACAAGATGCCGTTGCCAGATCTCCAACCGCGCTTTCTCCCGCTCGGCGGCAGCAGCGCGCTGTTCCTCCACATGGGCAAGCACCGCCACGCCGAGCGCGGCTACTGGCAGCGCTACGAATGCGAGCGGAATCACTGGTGCGACCATCACTTCGCCACTCATCGTTTTCTTGTCGCCTCCCTAAACTAGATCCGAAATATCATCATCCCCACGCGCCCGCACGATTCTTCGAGGCTCATCAGCACAGTTCGGCAACAACAAGACTGTGCCGACCCGGCCCTTGCATTCACGTGCATACGTTGTGCACACGGGCCACCTTACCAGTTTGTCTGGCAAGAGCAGGTTCGTACCCGATCCCTGGCGTCAACCTCTCGCACCAGATGGCGGAGATTACAATCTGCCGCGAACTTGAGGCTCCGGACTGGATTTCAGTCGATGGAGCCTCGGCGATGCAGAACACGGCGCCAGTAGTGATCGCCGCGGTCCTGCCCGAAAGCCCGCCGCAGGTTACTCCGGGTCAGAGGCAGAAAGCGGGTCAGTCGGTCCGATCGAAACTCAGCCAGATGCCAGCACGGCGGGTAGTCCAGCAGGGCATAACCGTTCGCTTTCTGCGTCGAAAACTCCCCGCGCAACTCAATGGCGTGGGCCAGCGTCT
>SL_5KL_010_SEDDRAFT_10002329_pt1 | contig 10634 bp, 8 predicted proteins | sample SodLakKL_010_SED_FD_9118 | JGI IMG/M metagenome (IMG submission 9118)
GGAGTTCTGCAATCACCGGATCGGAGTTCTCTGGCGGAGATCCAGCATCCGGGATGAGGAGCTGGGTATACCGGGGCCGCCGCACTGCCTTGTGATCACGGTGCTCCTCTTCATACAGGGTCTCCTTCAAAATTGACCGTGCCCGTTCAAGCACCTTCTCGGGAACCCCGGCAAGTCGTGCGACATGAATCCCGTAACTCCGGTCCGTTGCGCCCGGTATCAGCTTTCTGAGGAAGGTGATCTCGTGCTTGGTTTCGCGGACAGCGAAATGATAATTCCTGACCCGCTTCAGCTCGCCCTCGATCTCCACCAGCCGGTGGAAATGGGTGGCAAAGAGGGTCTTTGGACCGCTTGACCGCCTGCCATGGAGATATTCAAGGACCGATCGGGCGATGCTGTAGCCGTCCACCGTGCTTGTGCCCCTTCCAATTTCGTCAAGGACCACGAGGCTTTTTTCGGTCACATGCCGGAGAATATGCGCAAGTTCAACCATCTCGACCATGAAGGTGCTCTGTCCTCCGGCAAGATCGTCAGAGGCACCAACCCGGGTGAAGATGCGATCGATAATCCCGATCTCTGCATACTCGGCAGGTACAAACGATCCCGCCTGCGCCATGATGCAGATGAGAGCAACCGAACGCATATAGGTCGATTTGCCGGCCATATTTGCCCCGGTCAGGATCAGGACCTGGTCATCTGTACAGTTGAGATCGGTATCGTTTGGGACAAAGCCATCCGGCGTGCTCTCCTCGACCACAGGGTGGCGGCCCCCACGGATCACAAGAGCAGCTCCCTCATTCAAAATGGGCCTGACATAGCCCTTCCGATCTGCAGTACGGGCAAATGAGAGGAGGAGATCGACCATCCCGGCGGCACGTGCGGCTGCCTGAAACAACGAAACATGCGTTCCAAGATTATCGATCAGCTCCCGGTAGAGGTTTGCCTCACGTGCAAGCGCCTGTTCATCGGCATCCGCAATGGTGCGCTCATATTCACGGAGCGATGGGAGGGTGAACCGCTCACCTGATGCGGTGGTCTGTTTCCGCTCATATTCGGGTGGGACACGGGAGAGGTTGGGCTTTGTCACCTCGATATAGTATCCAAAGACCTGGTTATAGGCAATTTTTAAGGATTTGATACCGGTCCGTTCACGCTCGGACTGCTGAAGCGAGAGGATCCAGTCCCTGCCGGAACCAGCTGATCCCCTGAGTTCATCCAGTGCCTGATCATAGCCCTCCCGGATAACCCCCCCATTCTTCACCACAGCAGGCGGGTCATCTGCGATTGCGGATCTGATCAGGTCAATGGCGGTGCCAAAGTGCATGATCTCCCCTGCGAGCCGTTGTGTAAGCAGGGGGGTATCATCAGCAAGAATAGTGCTTACTTCGTGCAGGCAGACAAGGGATCCGGCAAGTGACAGCAGGTCCCGGGGAGAAGCGTTTCCATAGGCGATCCTTCCTGATATCCGCTCAATATCCCCGCACACCCCGAGCAGTTCCCCAATTTGATTCCTCTCAAGTGGATGCCGGAGAAACCACTCCACCACGTCCAGCCGCTCATTGATGGCCTCCATGCTGGTTTCCGGGGCCGTAATTGCAGCAGCGAGCAGGCGTTTGCCCATCGGGGTAGCTGTCCTGTCAAGGATGGAAAGAAGGGTTCCCTTCTTCTGGTCCCCCGAGAGAGACCTGGTGATCTCAAGGTTGCGCTGGGTGACAGCATCGAGAACCATACCTTCTGATTGCTGCAGCACATGCAACCCTGTCAGGTGGGAAAGAGCGTTCTTCTGGGTGATGGTCGCATAGGCCAGGGCAGCGCCTGCTGCCCCAACGGCAAGCGGCATTCCACTGATGCCAAAACCCTCCAGGGTGGCAACCCCGAAATGAGTGCAGAGGCGCATGGTGGCATCATCAGGATCAAAGTCCCCGGGGTGGCGCTCGGTAGTGCAGACCGCATACCGGCTCAGGATCTGTACAACCTGGTGGTCGGTCCGTTCGGGAATGATACATTCTGCCGGGCGCTTTGATTCGATCAGGGATGCAACCCCGGACAAACCTTCCTCTTTTGGGACCGTCGTGATGAAGAACTCGCCAGTTGAGATCTCAAGGAGAGCGACGCCAAATGCCAAAGCCTTCCTGTCAGGAAGAAGAGCCATCAGGTACCGGGAGTCGGGTGCATCGACAATTGCCGGATCTATTGCACAGCCTGGTGTGACAACCCGGACGACATCCCGCTTCACCACTCCTTTTGCTTTCTTTGGATCCTCGATCTGTTCACAGATGGCAACACGGTGGCCCCGCCGCACCAGGCGTGAGATATATGAATCGGCGGCATGGTATGGGACGCCGGCAAGCGGGATCGGATTTCCTTCCGGATCACTTGACCTTGATGTCAGGATGATGTCAAGCTCACGTGCGCAGATCTCAGCATCCCGGTAAAAGGTTTCATAAAAGTCGCCCATCCGCACAAAAAGTATGCAGCCTGGATACTGGCTCTTCAGATCCTCCACCTGCTGCATGGCAGGGGTCAGACGTTTCGGGGTCGCCATTCTGGTACCAGATCGTACCTGTGGATGTAAAAAGGAAGCGATTGAAGACGGGAGGATGGGGTGGCAGATAGTGCGTCATGGGCAGGCTGATCGTCTGCAATGGGAAGATATAAAGCTACATCTGCCATGGTTTTCTCTATGAGCAAGACCGGATACTTTCGGGAACAGATCGAGACGATGCCAAGGGATGACCTGGATGCAGTTATTGACGAGCGCGTCAGGTACACGATCCAGTATGCAGTCGATCATTCACCATTCTACAGGAAATGGTTTCGTGAACATGGAATCGATACCTCCTCGATCCGGGAACATGAGGACCTCCTGGGCCTTCCGATCATCTCGGGTACGACAATCAGGAACAACCAGCCCCCGATCACCAGAGATTTTCAGTTCCTCTCAAGCCGGATGGATGAGATCTATACGATCCATGAGACGAGCGGGACATCAGGGGTGCCCAAGTCCTTCTTCCTTACCTGGCAGGACTGGCTCCGGTACTCTGAAAAGTATGCCCGGATCTTTCGATCGTATGGCATCTCCAGAGGAGACCGGATCGTAGTCTGTGCCAGTTACGGGATGAACGTGGGGGCAACGATGATGACGCTTGCCGCCCGGCGTACAGGCAGCACCATCATCCCGGAAGGGAAATGCACCTTCCCGCTCCGTGTGATCAAAAATTACCGGCCAACAGTCGTTATCGGATCGGTCTTCAAACTGATCCGGCTTGCACGAAGGCTCGAGGCAGAGGGAATAGACCCTCAAAAGACCAGTATAGAACGGCTTGTTGTCGGGGGCGAGAGTTTTGCCGAAGCATCACGGAAATATCTCAGCAGACTCTGGGGCTGTGAGGTCTACAACACCTACGGGAGCACAGAGGGGACGATGTGTGGTGAATGTTATGCAAAGGCTGGCCTCCATGTCCCTGAAGACTTAATCCATATGGACCTGTACAACCCCCGGATGGACCATTTTGTCAGGGATGGCGAGTACGGGCGGATTATCCTGACAAAGCTGTTGCCGGTTGGTGAACGGTGTGGAACGCTGCTCATCAACTATGATACAGAAGATGCAACCGCGGTCGTCTCCCGCGACCGGTGTGCCTGCGGCAGGACATCGCTTCGGATCAAGACTCCCGAGCGGGAAGGTGAGCGGTTCTTTGTGGAAGACCGATCATTCAACCGGGTCGATATCGAGCGCGGTGTCTTCCAGGAAGAGAATATGGACTATCTCACCGGCGAGTACGAGGCATTCCTGTACGGTGGGCGCGAGACGGAATCAACCATTCTCCGGGTGAGCCTTGAATGCAAAGATCCATCCAGTGTTGATGCCGAAAGCATCCAGGAGATATTCAGGAAGGCGTTTTTCCGGTTAAAACCAGAACTCAGGGAGCCCTATATCAGCGGGACACTGGAGATCCTCTTTCACTTCACCGGACCCGGTGAGCTGGAACTCTATAAAGTGCAGGGGAGGCCCAAAAGGGTTGTTGACAGGCGCTGATGCAAAACCCCTGGATTCATCTGGAACAAAAGCCAACCCTGTTGTTCATGGTGATCCATGAACCTAATATGCCCGACTATGAAGAGGGCTATTTCCAGTATTCCATCGATATTCCGGAGTACTATAACTTCGGTTTCGATGCCATCGACGCACAGGCAATTCAAGATCGGAATAAACTGGCGATGATCTGGGTGAACCAGAGCGGGGAAGAGAAGTACTATACATTCCGCCACCTGATGAACCTCTCAAACCAGATAGCCAATATGTTCATCAAATCCGACATTGGAAAAGGTGACCGCGTCTTACTCATGCTCCCCAGGATCCCGGAGTGGTGGACGTTTGCACTGGCCGCAATCAAGCTGGGTGTGGTCTTTGCTCCCTGCACCACGATGCTGACACCACAAGACCTGAAATACCGGGTGAATCTCGGGAAGTTCAAGATGATCATAACAGATATGGAGAATGCATGGAAAGTGGATGAGATCTGTGATTCATGCCCGTCACTGGAACGGCGGTTCGTTGTGGATGGTGAACTGCACAACTGGATCAGCTATCCGGTGGAGTTGAACTATCCCGCGCCTGCATCCCACCGGCTTGCACCATTCACCGGCAGAAAAAAGACAAAATCAACCGATCCGATGGTGATCTTTTTTACTTCCGGAACAACCGGGGAGCCGAAGATGGTGCTCCAGGACCATAGCTACCCGCTTGGCCATATCATCACCGGACGATACTGGTACGACCTTTGGGACAATGATCTCCATTTCACCCTTGCAGATACCGGGTGGGCGAAGTCCTCCTGGGGCAAGTTCTTTGGCCCCTGGATCTGCGGGGCCTGCAATTTCGTCTATGATATCAGGACAAGGTTTAACCCCACCGAGATCCTGCCACTCCTTGAGAAGTACGAGATCACGACCTTCTGTGCACCTCCAACGATCTTTCGGATGCTGATCCTGGCAGACCTTGATGCCTTTGACTTATCCCAGCTCCGCCACTGTGTCAGTGCCGGTGAGGCGCTGAACCCCGAGGTGATCAAGGTGTGGAAAGATGCAACCGGGGTGACCATCTACGAGGGCTATGGCCAGACCGAAACCGTCCTCTGCATCGGCACCTTCCCCTGTATGGAGCCAAAACCCGGGTCAATCGGACGGCCTGCACCAGGATGGGAGATCGAACTTCATGACGATGAAAACAGGCCGGTTTCACAGGGCGAGATCGGAAAGATTGCCATCAGATCCGATCCCCGGCCGGCCGGCCTCTTCCTGGGATACCTTGAGAATGAAGAGGCAACAGATGAGGTCTTTGTCAACGGATTTTACTATACCGGAGACAAGGCAATAATGGATGAGGAGGGGTACTTCTGGTTCGTGGGCCGTGACGATGATGTCATCAAGAGTTCTGGATACCGGATCGGGCCTTTTGAAGTGGAATCTGCGCTCTTCGAACACCCGGCAGTAAAGGAGTCTGCCGTCATCGGTGTCCCGGACCACATCCGGGGCACCATTGTCAAGGCATTCATCATTCTGCATGAAGGTTACGATCCATCAGAAACCCTGGTCCGCGAGATCCAGAATTATGTTAAGCATGTTACCGCACCATACAAGTACCCCCGTGCGATCGAGTTTGTGGCTGAACTCCCAAAGACAATCTCAGGAAAGATCAGGCGCAAAGAGCTGAGGGAGATGGAGCTTCTGAAGTTCAGCTTCAGTTAATTCTTTTTTTCAGTCTGATCCAATGCGATCATATCTTCGTGCACCCACAGCGACGATGATCGCGCCAATGGGGACGACACCCGCGGTATAGGCAAGGAAGAGGATGAGGGAATATCCTGGCAGTATCAGCATTACCACAAACAGAAGTGCTGCTGCAATCCCAAGCGCAAAAAGGCTCTTTCCAACCCATGCAGCAAGCCCTTCCGGATCATTGCAGGTTGTGGGATCATACCCTGCGATAAGATGTCTCTTTTTTTTAACCAGAATGAGGTACCCAAGCACGACAAAGACGATCGCAATAAACTCGGTAATGAGAAGGAGGAGTATATAGCCACCTGTCATATCCTAGCTCCCTTCGGCTGCGATATATGCGTCATACATGCTGTAGAGCCAGACGATGATATAGAGCGGGATCCCGATGATGAAGGTTGAAAGGAGCGCAAAGATCACTGCAAGGAGAAAAAGCGCAATTGCCTTTAAGAACTGGCCGGTATAGAACTGGCCAAGCCCGGGGATGAAGAAAGACAGGATGACTGCCAGAATGGGAGATGCCATACTCTATTCATATCCTGCAGGGGAAAAAAGCCTTATGCTGAATGCCGGTAGTGCCGGATCTCTTTATATGCAGCCAGCCCGCCATTCTCCAGCGTAGATACCGCACCATGGCCTCCGCAGATGAGGCACCGCCGCCCGTTCTTCTGCATCTTTCTGTCACATTCATCTGCGAGCCGTACCAGTTCCCGCCGCTCCTGCCGTGCGATATCAGAGTCAACATTCACCGAGGTGACCAGGAAGTCAGCGATAGAATTGTACTGCCTGTGCTCCTCTGTCAGGCTGGAAAAATTAATAAGGGAATCACCGGTGAAGAGAAGCCCAAGATCAGGCGCCAGCAGGAAGACCTGTCCATGAATGTGGCCCCCCAGGCTCTCAAGCACCTCGAACCGATGGTTTTGAATGGTGAAGGTATCGATGATCGGAAAGATCCCCCGATAGCCAATGGGAACGGTTGGAAAGAGCACCCGCTCCTGTGGTGGGGTGCACTCTGAGAAGAGGTTGATCATGACGGTATAAACTGATTCAAGGATCAGACCCTCACTCCGCGAACCATATCCTCTGTTATTGCATTCGATGATGGCATCAGTGCCCGGGTGGAGAGAACAGGGTGCAGAAATGCGTCCTGCTGCACCGCAGTGATCCGCATCTGCATGTGTGCAGATGATCCGGCCGATACCATCAAAACCAAAAAGTCCTATTGTATGGAGCATCCGTTCGATATCGGCATGGTAGATCCCATATCCAGAGTCTATCTGCATCCGCTCCCCGTCTGCTTCGAAGATGAAGATGCTTCCTCCGCCCGGAGGCTGAATGCAGGTGAGCGAGACCCCATTCTGAATAGAGATCTGTTGATAATCTGCAGAGAAGCCGCTGCCTGTTGTACCTCTCAGAAACGTTCCGATCCGGACAATGGAATCAAAGACCGCCTTTGGATCTTCTCCACGGTTTGTGAGTTCCTGGACGACATGATTGATATCACCGAGAAACGAGAGGAGGAAATCATCATTTGCCTCCCCAAGGAAGGGCCGGATCTTCTGGGCAAACGTGATGTAGAATATCGTCTCGTCAAGGGCTTCGCCAAGAGGATCATACTCCAGGATCTCAAGCCGGTACCTGCTCTTGATCGCATTGATAACCTCCTCAATACGTGGGGAGTCAACAACATTGAGGCGGATTGTCAACCGGTCCGGGTGCTGCCCTGTGTCATCAAAGTCAATTTCCGCAACATCAGCGCCAGCCTGTGCACATGCAGAGAGGACCTCGTAGAGGGCGCCGGGACGATGGGGCGTTGGCAGATAAATATGAAAGAGAAGAATGTTGATCGGTGGTATCTGAGACTGGAGATAACCGATAGCATGGAGACCGTCCCGGATCTGGTGGTATTTCTCTTCTGTGGCTGTCATCTCAAAAAAGACGGTGTTTTTGTCGATCCTCCGGTCAAACTGGATCCGGTTGATGTTGCCGTCATGCCTCCTGATGATATCAGCTGCTTTCAAAAGCGATCCGGGCTCATCAGGCATCCTGGCGATGAAGGAATACTTTCTTTCCATCTTCTGGTACTCTGTGGCTTCACCATCCCTTAATCTTCTCTATTCACCTGGTGCATCCTGGGAGAAACACTACCGTTTCTCTTTTGAAAGAGAGAAGAGATGATCCGGGTCAGTTCTCCTCATCCTCATAGAAGAGAAAGACCTCTTCAATCGTGCTGTGCAGTGCCCGGGAGATCCGGTATGCCAGGAGAAGAGAGAGATTGTACTTACCCTTCTCGATATGGCCTATCGTCTCCCTCCGGACATCCACCAGCTCTGCGAGCTGTTCCTGGGTCAGGTTGTGGCGTGCACGCAACTCCTTCATCCGTGTCTTCATCTTCATGGTCACGCCGGATCTCCCTTCCATTCATAGGAGTAAAACGAGATGAGAAACGTTCCTATCTGTGCGATGAAGATGCCGGCAAAAAAGAGTGCCGCTATTTCCAGGGACCGGGTGATTGCAAGGATGGCCATTGCAGCTGAAACTCCCAGTATGGAGACGATGAAGGCGTTGTACCCTGCCCGCGCAAGATTAATATGGAGCATTTCATCGGATTTACCAATGGCTGCAAAGAAGGCGAAAAAGCCAAAATATCCATAAAATCCAGCATTTCCCGTTACCAAACCCAGTAGACCCAGGAATCCGAGAAGACCCAGTAGTCGGATGGGGTTCTTTTTCAATGTGTTCTGATTCATAGTATCAATACCTCTCATAAAGCTACTTTTACATAACTCTATATTATATATACATCACATAAAGAGATAAATCTTTCTCTTTTGGCCAGACCCCTGCTTCATCCTGCACATTAAAATTCCAGAGAATCTATTGAGGGTATGGGCTGGAAAACGCGGCAGATAACGATGTATCCATAGCTGAAACCATCTTCCGGGCGTAATCGCAGTCATGAGGAGAAGTGACCATACGGATGATGGATACAATTGATAGTGGATTGGTACAAGAGATATAGTCGACAGGAGTTGTGATGCAGATATGCAGATGATGATTGGCGATCAATTCGTCGAATCGGTTACAGGGAAACGAGTCGAGATTATTAATCCCGCAACATGCACCCCATGCGGGGAGGTTCCGTCTGGTGGAAAGGATGATGTCGATATCGCGGTGCAGGTTGCACAGGCTGCTTTCCCGGGATGGGCATCTATCCCATCTTCAAAGCGGGGTATCATTCTCTCCCGCTCCGCAGATCTGATCAGAAGAGAGGCAGACCGCCTCGCCCTCATCCTGACAACAGAAGAAGGCAAGCCCCTTTACGAGGCAAAAGACGAAGTATATGGTGCTGCTGCTGTCTTTGAATACTATGCGGGATCAGTCTCACATCTTCTCGCAGGCTATACCGAACAGCTCCCAAGATATGGGTATGGGATGGTGCAGAGGAAGCCGCTTGGGGTGTGTGGTGCGATCATCCCATGGAATATGCCGGTTTTGATTGCCGCATGGAAGATTGGTGCTGCACTCGCAACAGGGAATACCCTGGTCCTGAAACCCTCGATGATGGCACCTATGGCAGTACTTGCGCTTGGCGAGGCGATTCAGCGGTCCGGCCTTCCCCCGGGAGTGTTGAATATTATCACCGGCTATGGCGAAGATGCAGGCAATCCCCTCGTTATGCACCCGGATGTGCAAAAAATATCCTTCACCGGCGGAATAGAGACCGGACGACAGGTGGCAGCTGCTGCGACAATGAAGCGGGTCACCCTTGAGCTCGGCGGAAACGACGCCATGATCATCTGCTCAGACGTGGATCCGGTGGCTGTTGCAGATGCCGCGCTTGCACTCCGGATGTACAACTGCGGCCAGATCTGCACATCTCCCAAACGGATGATCGTCCTCCCGGAGATCTATGATGCGTTCATCTCCCGTCTTGAGCAAAGGCTGCCGGATGTAGTTGCCGGAGATCCGACCAGCTCATCGTCGATGATAGGACCACTCAATAATACACAGGTACTGGCAGGGGTGAGGGATGCTGTCATGCAGCTTGCTGACGAAGGGGCACGGATAGTCGAGGGAAGTCTGCCTGATGGAGTGCATGATGCAGGATTCTTCCATCCACCGGTCCTTGCAACCGGGTGTGCCGGCGACTCAAAGGTTCTTGGTGAAGAGATCTTTGGGCCTGTCATCCCGGTCATCTGCGCAGATGACCTTGATGATGCAATTGATATTGCCAATAACACCAGGTATGGGCTCGGTGCCTCAATATGGACACGTGATATGAAGGCTGGCCGGACTGCCGCAGAAGAACTTGTTGCCGGGATTGTCTGGATCAACCAGCATATGAAGCTCCCGCCGGAAGTGCCCTTTGGCGGGGTCAAAGAGAGCGGAATCGGCCGCGAGAACGGGATGTCATATATTGAAGCCTATACTGAAGAGAAGACGATCCTGGTGGCCCGGTAGGAGAGGACAACGATCACATTTCCTCTCCCGGGTTTCTTCAGCGGCTGAAAAAAGAATCGGTATATTCGATACAGCACGCATACAAAGGGGCAGGGAAGACCGGGATTACAAAATATATGAATGGATGAGTGTTATTTCCTCCTGAATATGTACCATCCGGTCATCGTCTCATCCAGGGCCTTCTGGCTGTTCTTTGCCGTGACAAGGCTGACTGTGATCATCACGATCAACGCAAGCGTTAACGAGTACAGGCTGAAGTGAACCGGCAGTTTGTCGATATACTGGTGGTAGTACCCAAAGACAGCTGAACCAATCAGTCCTGTTGCCATTGCTGCAAGGGCACCCTTCGTTGTTGCGCCTCTCCAGTACAGACCGGCAATGATCGGGAC
>SL_5KL_010_SEDDRAFT_10002330_pt1 | contig 10631 bp, 10 predicted proteins | sample SodLakKL_010_SED_FD_9118 | JGI IMG/M metagenome (IMG submission 9118)
CGAGTACGTCGAGCGAATGCGTGCGGTTAGTGAAAACGGTGCGTGGGACGAGTGGATCACATTCTTCCTCGAGGGACTTCGAACCCAAGCCGAGACATCGTACAACCGGACTCATCGACTCCGAGATCTCCAAGCTCACTATGAGACAGAGTATGCCGGTAGCACGAATACAGACAAATTCGCACGGCAGCTACTCCAATATCCATATTTCACAGCACCAGATCTCATTGAGTATCTTGATGTTTCACGACGGACTGCTTACAAAATCGTCGACGACCTCGAGTCGGATGGCATTATCGAGGAAGTGACCGGCAAAGAACGGGGTAAGGAGTACAAAGCTGTCGAAGTGTTCGACATTTTGGATTGAACACTACGGTTCACGTTTCTCGGGTTACCTCCTCAGAATCACCAGTCCACGCTGCAAGTTCCGGGAAACAGGACGCACAAAACTCGACAACGTTCCCTCGCTCAATAACGTCAGCAGCAGTTTGCCGTTCCTCATCAAGCATCTCCCGGATTTCACTGTCTTCTTCCCACGACGGAAAGAAGTCGCGTTCATACCCGCATGGTGGTGTGTCCGCTCTATGAACGACCGACGGCTTCGTGTTCCCTGTCTCCGAATAACGGTGTTCATGTTGTACTTGCGTCTCCAGGGCCTCGTCTCCGACCTGATCACGAACCGCTGAGAGTTCTGTTGGCTGTATCGATCTGAGCTCGGATACGTGTGCCATGAACGGCTCTGCCTCCATCGCCTCCTCGAACGACGTGTATGAAGCCTGTCGAAGCGGCATGTACGAAACCCGAAGCCGCCCGCCAGCCGAACCGACGTGTGCACGAACCGCACGTGCTCGGTACAACAACGACGTGTACGATTCATGGACTGAGTCGATCTTCCACTCTGAGTCTAAATCGTGACGAGTCGATAATGCGAACACGACTCGTTCAACACCTTGTTCACAGAGAATCCCATCACTGCTTCGTTCTTTCTCGATTCGACGGTCCGTCGCGTACGCTGGGAAACACTCAACACACGGATCGATACCGCGTTCAAGCGCTTCTTGGTGTGTGAGGAACAAATGATGAGAGTCCTCGGCATCGGCCATCGAATCACTGTTGGGCTCTACGGTTACCCCTGCTGAAGTCACAATCTCGTCATCCGTAACTGCCGGTGGCTCCCCATCAGCAATCTTCTCGGCGTCGTGAAACCCGTGGAACGTGTCGAGATCGGGTTGTCCGTCCTCATCGAACTCGAACCACCATTCCACCGCAACCGGTGAGTCAAGCGACGGCGTTCCTTCATTCAGAGGCGGGAGCTCTGCCGGATCCAGCTCAGTCATACCAGATGATTCGCCTGTAGGCTCATAAGTCGACGACAGAATCTACATCTTGCAGGGTTGCAGTTGTGCTGGACACATATCTTGCACCCCGCCGCCTTCAGTGAGAACGTTTCTATGACACGCTCACAGCTATACTGTAGAGAGAATACTCGTAATCATGAGCCGAGAAAGAACCGAATCCGGGCAGTATGCTGAAACAGTCACAATCGACCGCGTACGGCAGATTTTCAGGGTAGTTACTGGACCAGCTGTGACCAGTGCTGATATTGCATCACAGCTCTGCGTGACGGCAGAAGTTGCTCGCCGGAAACTGAATGAATTTCATGATCGGGGGATGCTCGGCAAACGAAAGACAGCTGGGCGGAATATCTATTGGCTTGAGCCGGCGGGTGATGTCACAGATATCAATCCCGAAGACCCCGTCTGGGGAACAGATCCAATACCCGGTGATGAGACAGTGAGTGAAGCCGACGTCGACGACGTGCTGTATGACGAAATCAATGGCTAACGCTGTTCATCGATCTCCAAATATCCTGGATACAGGGATTCTCTTCGCGTAATATTATCGGCCAGCGGAGTAGCGCACGCGTGCGCATGAAAGTACTAAACCATGGGCTTCACACGTGTACCAGTCGACACTGGGTTGAACGTCTAACACACATCACTGCAGTGCGGTTGGCATCGATTCAATGATGCTCTGTTCAGTTGGAGCGGCAAGATAGGGTTCGATAGCGTCGTAGGAACTTCAGCCTCAAAGAGCCATGAGAATGTACAAACTGACGTTCTGTTCAACAACAGAAACCGCCATACCGAAATAAAGCTCGTAGAGATTGGCTCGACACAGTCAACCAGTGATGCTGACTGTGTAACCCACACACCACAAATCACTGAGTTTTCAATACAGTGGGTTACTCTGGAATGCGACTAGGGATTGAACGGGTTATTTGCGGTCTCTAGCCTGGTAATGCCCTCTATCCCGTCGAAGTCGTCGTCAAACGAATAGAGGTACTTGATACCCGTCCGCTGCATATACGCAGCAATAGTCGCGTCGCCAAACGAGAGGCTGTCATAGTCCTCGAAGATCTCCATGGCCCGGTGGAAGTCTTTTTGCGCGCAATGGACTACCTCGAAGCCTGCTGAGTTGACAAGACGAGTCTGTAGATCGACTGCGATATCGTGTCGCTTCCGCTCGTGAATCCAGTTCAGCGTCTCTAACAGCACGTAATTTGTGACTCGGGCAGTTGGGAGATCACCTCGGTCGATTGCATGAACGATGCTCTCAGCCCGTTTGTGGCGAGTGTCTGAACTCGTGTCTTTGTAGTCGATGAGAATGTTGGCATCGACTACCGCGACCGCCATTCAGGTATCCTCCGTAAACACTGGGTCCTCTTCGTTCCCAGCAAGGTCGTGCGTTTCGAGGCTGTCACCGCCCATCGGAGCCTTCATATCATCGTCTTCGAACGCTCCATAGCGTTGCTTGACAACCTCTACGGAGAGATTCCCCTCTTCGTCAGTATTCCAGCGGAGTTTATCACCTGGCTCGATATCTAGATGTCGACGGAGATCCGCCGGGATTGTGACCATTCCTCGGTCACTGACTTTGGTTTCTTCAGGAGCTTCTTCGGCTGCCATACTCTCTAGTACAGGCTCACGCGCAATACATGTTGCGCCACATGTTTACGCTGAAGAGGAACGGTCAACCTCCCTATGGGGCTTCGTTATGTCGAGAGAACTTGTGAGACTCGGCGAAGATTAGGCAAGGTGCACTTGATATACGTCACTGCAATGCGGTACGCATCGATTCGATAATGTTCTGTTCAGTTGGGGCGGCAAGATAGGGTTCAATAGTCCCGTGAGAAGATTGAGTGGCACTGTTCCAGACAACCGCTGCGTGAGTTAAATTGCGTTAATCAGTAGTGATATAATATAACATAGTGACTTGTCAATATGAAAAACCCATGGACTCACGATGAGGTACCGGGGATCTCATCTCGTCCGAGTACTGGTATGCGACTGCTCAGTGTGATAATCTGGGGGAGTCTCGCTTTGACCCTGGTTGGACTGCTTGCATTTTCAGCTCGTGGGATGATTTCTACAGGTGGAATTGATACACTCATAACAGTGCTGTCAGTGCTGTTCATGATTGCAGTCTTCATTCCGATTCTCAAGAAGTTGCTTACAATTTCACGACTCCTTGCTACAGTAGCCTTGTTGCTCAACATCTGGATTATATTCCAACTAATGTCATTCCAAGGCGTTCAGTGGGTCCAAACGCTGCTTGATGGGGAACCGGTCGACGCCGCCTCTGAGTTACTTTTTGAAACACTTGAGCTATTCACAGCGGTACCGATTCTGTAAGCTGACGTTCATCGACAGCTCGGTGTGAGACGGACCTCGACGTGTTGAATCAACGGATCATCGACCTCTATGGTCCAAATTAGAATGGCTATCTCTTTCCACCGAGTCGCTCGTCGACCGGGCATATCGCACCGCAAACGGTCAACCAACGATTCAAACGGCTTGCTGAGGACGCAGGAGTCACTGTCGAGGCGAAGACGCCGACTGCCAAGATGGGTCGACGATTCTGGTATACCACCTACAACGAGACAGTCAAACAGATGATGGAGGGTCTGGAGGGAATTGCTGCCGATCAGGGCTCGGCGAGTACAGAAGTCGTTTCTCAAAATTACCTCTCAGAGGCCGAAAAACGACGGTACCGCAGAGAATCCATGCGTGGAGAACTGAGTGGCGTATTCGGTCAAATCTGACCAAATTGTCGAGCGAAGAGACATCACGACTCATCGACGACGAACGAGAACAGTGACAAATCGTGACTAGATTTAGGATCTAACCACATATATTGGCTGTAGAAAGAAATATGTAGTCCACACCAGTAGAAAAGGTATGGTAGACGACCGTCGAAACGGCCCACCGCCATTTGATAGGCCATTCGAAAACGGAGACACGAAACAACGCGTGTACGGCGCGGTTCTACACGCCCGAGAGCCGATGACGGCCGCAGAGATAGCAGACAAAGCGGATTGTTCAGAGGAGTCAGCACGGACACATCTGTCCTTCTACGTCGACCTCGGGATCGTCATCCATCACGAGGGACGGCCAGCCAGATACGAGCGCAACAACGACTACTTCGAATGGCGACGAGTCAACGAACTAGCGTTGAACAACTCCGTCGACGAGTTGCAAACTCGCGTCTCAGAGCTGACTGGCCAGATCGAGGCATATCGCGATGAATATGATGCCGACTCACCGTCAGAGATCGACGTCCTCGAATTCGACCCCGAACGAATCGACGACATCTACGTCGATCTCGGTGATTGGGCCACCGCTATCGAGGAACGCCGTCTCCACGAGCGAGCGCGAAGAAAGTCCGCCAGTTCTACGGCACCATCACACAGCTGACGATGGCTCCGATAGACGACGGCGCAACTCCTGCGCCGATAGATCGGTCGGTGTTGGAACAGATTCGGTCTCAGTTTACTGGAAGTCGAATGGTTGAGTCTGCAGAGATTGTTGCTGAAGACAACCTCTATCTCCACGTTGATTTTTCCGACGACTACTATCCAGAAGAGGTGTCTGCGCGTTTTGAGATCCGCTGGTACCGAAACGAGGATTTCAATATTCACTATCAGGAGACCCACAAAGACGATACGTGGAAATGTCGATGGGATCGGCACCCAAACACACATAACGAACGGGCACACTTTCATCCGCCACCAGCTGCCAGTCGCATCGACTCTGAAGACGCTGAGTGGCCGAACGATCACCGAGACGTCTGTCAGATCGTCCTTGAATACGTCAGAGAGCGTATCGAGACATTGTGGGATGCGTGACGGTGAAATATTTCTCTTGAGAACACACATCATATGTCATTAAATAAAACAATTACTAATAGGTTCGAGATTCGAAACCTGCAACATCAACTGCAGTCAGACCACTTACACAGCACTCGGTCTCACTCGGCACAGATAGAAAATAACAACATCATTTATATTCTAACGCGAATTTTATAGCGGAATAATTGATATCCGTACACATGAACAGAAGAAAAATCATAGCTCTCCTCGGAACTGGCACGGTAGTTGCTGCCAGCGGTTGCATGAGTGATGATGAGGTAAGATTGAATGAAAATGGCAGTGATACTGATACGGGTGTACTTGGGAGTGAAGGAAACTGTCAACAAATAGTTCAAATTAGGGTGCCACAGGAAGACCCCGATGCTATCAAAGAGTCTATTGATGGATCTATTCCAATTATTTTAACTGGTGAAGAAGATCAATCCGCTTTTTTTGACACCACACAAACCGGTGAGTCCTCAGAAGAAGTTATTTCTAAATTTGAAGAGGAAGGTTTTGAGGTAGAAGACTCATTAGTTGGGGAATGGTGTGGAGATCCAGTTTGTGAAACACGAAGTGAGATCTTATTCCCGATGAGCCCATCTGAAGATGCTGTTGAGGAAGCGTTCCCGGACAATATTAGATTTCATGAAACAATACTGCCATCAGACGAATCCGTTTGGCACGTATATTCTAGTCTGGAATCATATGAAGAAATTGTAGATCAACTTGATCAACTTGGTGTGGATGAGAATGAAGCAGATATGTATTTTTACGACGGTTGTACCATATATTAGTAGATGGATAAATAGAGCTTCTTGATGCCACCATACGCTTTTGTGTTGATCTCTCTCAAACGACCAGATGCTCTCCACTGCTCTGATCTACCGCTCTTCCAAGCAACCAGTGGCTGAATCGCGGGCTCTCTTCGCCACGTGCTCTCTCAGAGACGTTTCAAGATATACTCGGCAGCCGAGCAGTTCGAAAACAGTGTATTGATTACTCAGCTTACTGAACAAGTTGATCTTGCCACCCACCAATCGGCCACTCAACAGTATACTCATGAGCTTCGACACCAACCGTGGTGATACGCGGGATGACCTGCTCTTCGGGATCAGATTGTTGATCAAGGACCCATGCGTAAGCATCAACCTGAAGTTTGGATCGGCGGAGTTGGGCCGGTGTTGGTGAGGACAACGTCGTTTTTATATCTTCTACAAACCATCTCCCGTCTCCCATCTCCAGCAATAAATCCGCTTGACCGTGAACCTCAATATCAACATTATTGACGCGTGTGATTGCTTGGAGTGGTTCTTCAATGTAGATGGTCTCGGCTTGTTCGACCCGTCTCCAGAGATCAGATTTTCCCAGGTCCGGTAAGATCCACTCATAGATGAACTCTCTAAGCCCCTCAGCCACTTGCATTTCCAAATTACGGCAAGAGAGAAGATCCTCAACGACTTCGGTTACAATAGAGTTTACAGGACGGAGTACTGACTCAGCGGAAATATCTTTCTTGATCAGTTTCCCGACCAGTTCGTGAACGATGTGGCCGACCCCGTCTGTCGTTACTGTCTCGAATGAAAGTGGAAGTTGCGTTGAGACCGCTTCAGTGTCTGTGCGTAGCGACTCATTACGGAGTGTCGGTATGAGCGTGTTCACTCGGTCGTCGACCTGCGGGCCAAGTGTGCTCGGTCGTAAAAACCGTGGGAGCCACTGTTGATCGGCTACATCAGACGGAACTACTCCATTTTGCGGACGGAGGGAGATGACAGGCTCAGATTTCGACGAGAAGTCGCGTTGCGCACCCAGAGGAACATCATTAATGGCGAGTTCGGTCTCGTGGCTCTCTCCACTCCCATCAGGCAACGAAATAGAGCTAACCCCGGTTGAGGTAATGCTCTCCCGTCCGATGGAGGAATACAACACCTGAGCCCAGTGATCGGATTCAGACAGGTTATAATCCTCCGAGGGGAGAGGCAGTATCAGGTGCTCACAGCCCCGCGTCAACGCCACATACAGTTTTCGCCACGATTCGGCACGAGTCGCAGCGGCCTCGGCTTGCCGGACTGGTGGTCCTAAGAGTCTGTCTAAATCAGTATCCGCATCAGTATCAGTGGGCCAATATTCGGCACGCCACCGCAGTCCAGCACTCGTTGGAGACTCTGTATTCATATGATAACTTGTGTCAGGCGAATAAAGCGGCTCATCGGTGATGGGTAGGTTTGGTAGATCTTCAGAGACTGCGTCGACAGGTGGTGCGATAGCGATATCACCCCCAGCAGTTGCCAGTCGTCTGGTATTCATCGGTGAGACGCCCAGTTGTGAGGCTGTATCTGCTACAATTACGATGTCGTCCTCATCGCCCTTCATACCGTGTATGGTTTTGAACATAACGTCGACACCATCAGCATCGGCAACAGGCTGAACAGGCCCTAGTCGGGGGGTGTCGACAAACGGTTCCAGAAGATTACTCAGTTGCCGGTGTGTATAACGATCATCAGCTTCCCACTCTTCGACGAGCGAAATCAGGCGATCCAGCGTTGCTACACGCTGCGTACGGTCGATCGTCGCATCAATATCGAGTGGATCGGCTTCGAGGTGCAGTTGGTCGATGATTTCTCGGACAACGACGGCCGCTGGCGCAACAGCTAAGCGCCGGGCGTCGGCTACGAGGGTGGACAGACCCTGAAGAACACGCCGACGTTCATCTCCAATCGCATCAAGCTCAACCGCCTCAGAGACACACCACTCGATATCGGCCAACTGAGACCTGATTGGGTCAAACCCGGTTGGGGCATCCGGAGAGGTCGAATCAGCCAAACTGCCAGCGAGGGGTGACTCCGTCAGCAGTGATTTTGTTTTACCAGAGTTGGTTGGGGCAGTGAGCCAATCTAAAACGGCGACGACCGTACACACAACGGGAGAATCGAACAGGTATGCACTCGCATTTGCAACCGAAAAGCCTGCAGCTTCAAATTCACTCGCATAGGTATCCATGTGACGGCGGGTATCAAAGAGAACAGTTATACTCGGGAGTTCACCCTCCTCATCAGTTAATCGACCGTTTTCGACCGCCCCAGCGACATAATTCACCAGGATTCGTGCTTCGTTGCCATCCAGTTTTGGATCGACCCAGTGATCAGTGCCAGGTGGACCCTTTGGTGTAAACCGAGCAATGTGGATTGCTGGCCCGTCAGTAGACTCACGATTCGGCTGGAGCGACGGCGTCAAGACACCAGCCTGTCGCAACCCACCACGGTCAGGATGGGCCAGTGTGCGGTCGGCAACTGCATTCACAAATCGGACGATACCAGGCCGCGACCGGTAGTTTTGAGTTGCCGTCTCGGCCGTGTGCGGCGACCACTGTCGGCCAAAATACTCGCCATCAGTAAGCGCTCGCTCGAAGAGAGTCGGATTGGCATCTCGCCACTGATAGATACACTGCTGGAGGTCGCCAGCAAGAAGGATACGTGTCTCCGAATTCACTAAGTGTGACAACGCATCGTGTTGGATTTGGCTGACATCCTGTGCTTCATCAATCACGAGACTCTCGATTTGGCTTTGGTACCGGCGTAGCAGTCGATCACAGCGGAGGGAGTCTGACTGTGTACTGAAATATTGGTTTACCCAGTATGCACAATCGAGATGGGAGACGATCCCGCGGTCAATACACAGTTCATCATACCGGCTGCTGTAATGGTTGAGTACCGTCCCAAGGGAATCGATCACAGCCATCCATTCGTCATAGAGCCGCTGGTCTTCTGCAACAAGCGCAGTCTTGGTCGCTGCATCAATCGTGGTCGATACGTCTGCCGCGGTGTGTGGGCCACGGTAGGCACGAACCGAATCGAGTATGGCCTCGAAATTGGATGGAGTGGTCCCACGATAATTAGCTGTAACTGAGGCCTTGAGACGCCGTACAAACTCGTCGGTAGAGATTGCATACCGACGGCAGAGAGTGAATGATTTCTGGAGAATCTCACTCACCCCCATTGCATACTCACCTTCCGGATAGGCAGACGTGAGACGGTCAAAGTTGGATTGGAGCTCTGGCTGTGAGGCAAACCAATCCACAATATCGTCGTGGAGATGGGTACAAAGAGCAGTATTGCCAACGGTAGGCATCCCATCGAAGCCCAGTTCGGTTGCAATATCGGTGAACACAGACCGCAGCAGGCTATCGACCGTCCCGATTCGAGGCGACTCACGAACCTGCTGGATGAGTTCCAGAATATCTCCGTCAGAGAGACCGCGTGGTGTGTCACCACGCTCGTGGAGAGTCTCGATCCACGCAATCACATCCGGAATAATCTGGGAGGCGTCCTCTTTCGAAAACGAAATCGAGACAATCCGCTCATGTGGGAGTCGCTCACCAGCGGCGACCCGTTCGAGCAACTCTGCAGCGACGGCTTTTGAGGCGACAGTCGACTTGCCCGCTCCTGGAACACTACTGAGAGTGACTAACCCGCTGTCCATCGATAGATACGCATCAATGGCAACTTGTTGGCTGTCATCGAGGTGTGGCATCTCACTCATTGTGAACCTCCATCGAAACATGCCTCTCAATCGGCTCTGGGAGCGTCGGTGGATTTGAATCGCCGACGAGAGCGTCCATACCATCGGCACTGTGAGTCAGTTCGAGGTCGTCGAGGAACCGCGACGGCCGCCGGTCGACGCCCTCGGAGTCGACTGCAAACCGAGTGACTACAAGTAACTCCTGGGCTGCAGCAACAGCGCTCACAAAGTGGTCGTGATCGCGGGCTGTCGTCCACGACGAGTGGGGTCGGACGCCGCTCGCCTGTGGCTGGTCGGACTGAGCGAGCGCCGCCCTACTCGCCGGTGGGATCGGAGACGTCACTGTCCGCGGCCATTCGGCGTCGACCAAACCCACTGCGATAACATAGGGGACATTCAGCGCCCACATGTCGGCGGCCGTTTTCACATCGACAGCTGCGGCCGTCGGTAGCTCTCTGCGGCCAGGGATCGTTGTTGCAAAAGCATCCAGAAGCTCGGAGAGGATAGCCCACTCACGCTCAGTACGTCCATGTTCGAGCCACTTGGAATATCGCTGATGGACAGTCCGCAAGAGCGTCATCGTGCGGTCAAATCCACGTACCGTTTCGGCGACCTCACTTACAGGCTTCTCGCCGACTTTTGACGGAAGAACCGATTCGTCGTAGGACTCCATCGCCGGGAGGACAGTATCAAGGAACGAATCCGGATCGGGCTGTTGAGGCTGGGCGTTAAGCCAATTCAAATATCCGATCAGGTACCGTTTGGTTCGGCCAGCAATCTCTGTGGCCGCGATGTGTTCATTCCAGTCTGGAATTGTGAGTGCTGTGCCTCGGTACTGGTCGACGAGTGTGTCGACTCGATCCGGTGAGAGTGGCTCGTCGATTGATCCATTCTCCGGTGAGACCCATCCGAGACGAAGCGG
>SL_5KL_010_SEDDRAFT_10002331_pt1 | contig 10627 bp, 17 predicted proteins | sample SodLakKL_010_SED_FD_9118 | JGI IMG/M metagenome (IMG submission 9118)
AAAGGCTTTTCCTGTTGTACCTGTACCGTCCATGAACGCTTCCCAGTATCCTCTGAAGAATTCTATTATCTCATTAACTATTCCTATTTCAGTAGTTATCTCTTCATCTACGAATGTTAATGTGAACGTTGAACTATCGGAATCTATCTCCTCTTCTTCGTTTTCAAAGTTTACTTTCCAACTGTATTCCTCTGATTCTCCTATATCATTTACTTCTTCTTCAAACTCTATGTTTTCAAATAGTTCTTCATGTTCAAATGTTTCAGTTTCTCCAACATCATCATAGTCAAAACTGGCTATACTGTTAAATTCTTCTTCTTCATCTTCAGGAGTATTAACTAATAGTTCCAAATCTCCATCTACATCAGCTATAACATCAAACTCAAATTCAACTTCATATTCAGATTCTCCATCAGTGTTTATTCTTTCTTCATCTTCAGGCCTAACTAAATCAATTGTGGGATCATCAGGACTTGAAACAGTAAAAGATAAAGTATTACTAGTAGTGGTTTCACTCCCATCATAATCTACTTCTACATACCATTCATAATCATCAGCATTACTTATTACGTCACTAGATGCAGACCATGTGTAGCTTTCGGCTGTGTCTTCATCTTGACTGGCTACGCTATCGTCTTGAACTATATTATCATCACTGTCTTCTGCTATGACTCTTATATCATCTGCTCCTACATCAAATGTTTCTACCTCAAATTCATAATCAAATTCTTCTTCAAAATCGAATGTTACGCTATCAGGGCTTATAGCTGTAGCTGTTGGTGGCTCAATTTCTTCTTCTTCGATTGTCAAAGTTCTTGTATCGCTTTCTGTAAAGTCTTCTCCGCTATAAATAAAGTTATCAAATTTAACGGTTCTGTCATCTCCGCTACTTTCGCTGTTTACTAATCTGAATTGGTCAATTCTAGTATTAGTTAAATCATTGTCAAAAGGTACGGTTTCAGTTTCTTCATTTATAGTTATGTCTACTTCGGCTTCTTCAAAATCCCAGTTTTCAATTGCTACATCATATACTTCTCCTATTTCAAAACTCTTTATTGTATGAGTATCTCCGACTTCATCATCCCATTCTACTTCTAAATTTTCTGTGTAAAACTCTAAAGAGCCATAGTTACTAGTGCTGTGTGATTCTTCAAATATTATCCCTGCTCTATCGCTGCTGCTTTCTCCTGCTCTATCATCTATTCTTATTTGAAACTCTAGTTTTTCGTTTAATGTTGGTGCTACAAACTCGCCATCATCATCGTTTCTTAATTTTTCACGTTCAAACCTATTTAAAACAGTAAAACCGCTTTCATCATCATTAGCATTAGTTGTTATATCTAAAGAATAAGTTCCATCAATAGGGTTATCATCATTAACTTCAGTATCTCCAACATTAGAGCCTCCAACATCCCATAGCTCTGAGTCTAAACTTCCTGTTTCAAAGTCATCATATAATTCATTAGATACTTCATGCAGCGCATCTACAAACCATTCATAGGTATCTGGACTTGTTATTAAATCATTTACATCTGAAGCAGAATAACTGTAATCTTCATTAGCATCAGGTGCTTGACTTGCTACGCTTATTGGCTCAAAACTTTCTACGTTTAATCTTATGTCATTCGCTCCTATTTCAAATGTTTCTACCATCCATTCAAAATCAAAGTCTTCTTCAAAAGAAAAGGTTTCATCATCATCAGGATTAATCAAACTAATTTCTGGTCGTTCTGCTTCTTCGATTGTGAAAGTTCTTGTATCGCTTTCAGTGGTTTCGCTCCCGTCATAATCTACTTCTATCCTCCATTCGTATGTTTGCGGTGTTTCACTTAAACTTTCGTCTAAATCCCAAGTGTATGTTTCTGTTGAGTCGGGGCTTTGACTTGCTACGCTATCGTCTTGAACTACCTCATTATCTTCGTCCTCTACTATTAGTCTTATATCATCTGCTCCTGTTTCTTCAAATGTTTCTACCTCCCATTCAAACTCTACTATAGTACCAAAAGAAAAGGTTTCATCATCATCAGGATTAATCAAACTAATTTCTGGGGTTTCAACTACTTCTTCTATATATGTAAACTCTAGGTCTAATAATTCAGGACTACTTTCTACATCTCCATCATTATCCATCCCTACCTGATAATATAATTTATCTGATTCTCCTAAGCTGCTTATGTCTTCCGCAAAACTAGCCCCTGATTCATATACAAATGTTTCATGTTCTGAAGCTTCATTAGGGTCATCATTGTAAACTGCTATCTCTGTTGTCCCTCCTATTGTTGAGCCTTGTATTTCATCCCATTCTACTGTTTTTTCTTTTTCTATCAGGCCTGAATCAAAAACTGGTAGTCCATCAGTCATATCACTTACAAAACTGTGTTGGCCAAATTGTTGGCCTCCATCCATGTATAACGCCTCTACATCGGTTTCAGAAATAGTTTCATCAAATATCATTACTTCATCCATTGATCCATCTAGAATTCTCCCTATACTTGAATCAGGTCCTCTGCTTCCTCCTAGAAAACCTGATTGTTCTTCTCTAGGATCAGGAGTATAACTTGTTACTAGTTCTTCATCTCCATTCACATAAACAGTTACTTCATTTTCCGAGTCATCATAACTAAAAGCAACGTGATACCATGTGTCTGTAGAAACAGATATAACTTGTTCGTCATTATCTTGGGAATCTACAAATCTTAAATCACCATCATCAATATTTAAGCGGAAATCATGATTATCTGAAAAATGAATAAACGCTTGTTCACTTCCTCCAGTCCTTTCAGTCTTAACCCATGTAGAAGCTGAAAGATCGCCTTCTGGATCAGAATCTTCAGGCAAAAGAACAGCTTGTCGCCCACTAGTTTCTGTATCTCCTTCGCCTCCAGCACCATCAGTTCCCCAAACGCCTGTACCTGTTTCAAAAACATTATCTTCATCTCTTACTTCCGCATCAATGTCATTACCTGAATAATCTTGAACGGTTTCGCCATCATCTCCTTCAAAGTCATCTAATCTATATTGCACTATAGGTTCAACATTCATATCAAATGCTACTGGCCCTTCTTCTGCTCCATCGCCGTAACCAATGCTTAAACTATCTTCTAGGTCTCCACGTGCGTCAGGTGTTACGCCACCAACTGCCGGATCATATTCACGCCATTCGCTCCTAGTGCTAAATTCTATGCTTCCTGAATCGCTGCCTAACTTTAGCTCAGCCTCATCTTCATCATTAAGCTCAATAGTTAAATCATATCTACCTGAACCACTCATTAAATTAGGTCTTTCTTCTCCATCCAGTATTTCTCCTTCTATAGCCTCAATAGGTAATGCGGATGCATCATTACTAAGGTCTTGAAAACTTGATTCTGTTAATTCGTCTTCTTCATATAAGTAATTTTCGTTAAATTCTTCTATTGCTTCTTCTGTAGTAGTAGACGGATTTTCTTCTAAATGTATTAACCTAGTAATTTCATTAGGCTGAGCAACAAAACTAACTTCTACCTCTCCATTTCCTGTATATTCATATTCTAAATCATGGAAATCAAAAAGATAAACATTTTCTCCTCCAACAGTTTCATACTCATAGTCTATTACCTCTTCATATTCTGTACCGTTATCATGTTCGTGTGTTTCTTTTTCTATAATATTTTTTCTCTCTTCTTTTTCTTGTATTGTGCTAGAAAAACTTGTTTCTGCATCTATAATAGGCGTATTACTTTCAGGCCCTACAAAATCTTCGTTTTCTAGGGCGATGTCTTCAGCGGTGGTGAGGCCTGTGAACAGCATTGTAATTATCAAAGCTAGTCCGAATAACTTGGAGAACACTGGAACATACTTATTCATTTAAATCTATTTTTAACCAAGGATATTTTTATAACCATAGGATTCATCTTGAATAAAGACCGTACAAACCATTACGCTTAATAACTCGGTAACTATCAATCCATCCCCAACGTTTCAACTGCCTACCCCGCTTCTCCAATTCTATCTTCTTCCTAGAAGCTCTTTCAAACTCATAACGCCTACCACTAAACTTTTTGTAAGTCGGAAACCCCTTTTCACTTTCAAAAAACACTGTTCACAATCACCTACCTCTAGTCAAAACCAAGGTAATAGTCGCTAAAATAATAACCGCTAAGAAAATATCTTGAACGCCTAATAAACTATCAGCTAGATAATTAGCATCCAATGTATCAACATTAGGCCTTTGATTACTGATGCCCTTAGTTTCCTCCATATGGATTTTTAACTGGAAATAATCATACGGTTCGGCATCCTCAAAAGTCTGGCTAGTAGATGTTCCTTCTAAATTATAGCTAAAGGTTTCATCAGGGTCTTCATCATTACTAGGGAAATCCTCCCAACTATAAATATTAACAGTTACAACTCCATCCCTTGAATCACCTGTAACCGTTGAATCAATTATCCTGCTATTAGGCGCATTAATTATGCTGCTTGTCCATGTACCTTCGCTGTCAGCGTCAGGGTAAAGCAAACTATTACTGTTCAAATTATCAATTGTACCATGATCTGCCCAGTCACCAGTTACTGCTGTGCTTTCAACTGTAGGGGTTAGTTCTAAGCCTATTGCACTGTAGAAAAGCATTGATGCGATTAAAACCGTTACTACTGCTATAATGATTTTCCACATCCTAGTTTTCACCCCATAGGAATATTCCGACTCCGATTGTTACTAGGCCTATACGCATCAAGGTTATGGTGTCACTATTTAGTTGTGTGAAATCAAGTAGTATACTATCAATATTTGGTAATGCGAGAGTTAGGCCTAGAATAAATATGAATACTCCGCTTTTAACAAGTAGGTCGTTTTTCATAGTTATAGCTATTTGTATATGTTTGAAACTACGCATTTTTAAATAAATAATCTAAAAAAGAAGAGAGGGAAAAAAGGAGAAATGGGTCTCCCTTTAACTATTCTTATCGGAATCTCCAAACCGATACAGCACCAGCTAAAAGAGCTAGGGCTAGAAGCGGTACAATATAGGAGACAACTGTGTCGGCAAGTCCATCGCCTGTGAACTCGTCATCAATCACTTCTTGGATAATCACAAGTCCAATGACTCCGCCGACTACTCCGATAACTCCTTTCATCACACGATCCATTACCATTCTACATTTTTCACCTCCATATCGTTTATCAACTCTTTTTTCAACTCGTTTTTAGACACGCTTTCACCTGAATCTGTAAAGCGTTACTGCTCCGGCAAGGAGAGCTAGGGCTAGAAGCGGCACAACATATGTGAGAACTGTTCCGGCAAGGGTATCATAGAATATTCCTTCCTCGCCATCGGTGTCATCGGTTTCGTCTTCAATAATCTCGTGAATGATCGCTAAACCAATCACTCCACCGACTACCGCTAGCACTCCTTTCATCAATCTTTGCATTACCATTGAGGGGTTTTACACCTGTAACTAGACATGCGTTACAAAGAGTATATAAAAAACTGTTTACATTAAAGTAAACAAATGGGTTCTAAATCAATCAAAAACTTCCCCAAAATCAGTATAGAACAACACCAAACACTGATACACATCTACAGAAACAACGGAACAAACAACAAAGAACTATTGAAAACAGGCCTATACAGTTCAAGGAACTCGGCTTTCAGAGCGTTAAATGATTTGAAAGACAAAGGATTTGTGCTGAAAGTAGACGCTCCGAAAAGCAGTGATGCTCACAAAATGTATATTCTAAGCGATAACGGCACAGAATACCTGGCTTTAAGCAATAGGTATCCTTCAAAATCTAGAGGTATGACGTAATATCATATATGATACTATTAACGTGTGAATCAAGATGAAAAAACATGACTGGAACTTAGCAATAGAACGGTTAAAACAAATCAGTGAGATAACAGAAGACGTAAGAAGACATCACTACCGCGCCCGAAAACATCAAGACAAAGACAAAACCACCGTCTACAAAGAAATGGTTTGGAATCTTTACTTCGAGATCAACCTTTACCTAATCAATAGAGATGTATCTTGGAGCAAATACTTGGAAAACAATGAAGGCCTAGACCAAAAAGAGGATATTGTCGCCAAGTTTGAACAAATAGACCAAGACCTCAAAGCCAAAGGAAAAGGATCAAACTACTACCTAAACTTAATTAAAGAACTAGAAACACTCGATGAAATAGTTAACATCGCTAGAATGGATCAAGGTCTAGACATACCTAAAGGAGCTGAAAAACCTAACCCAAAAACAGTAGGCGTAGACCAAAAAAGATGAAAAAAGATAAGTACGGAAAACCTTTTTCCAGCAGAGGATACATCGAATCCAATCTTAAAGGAATGTACGAAGAGTTTGTAGAAAAAGGAACAGACCAATTAGTATTCTTAGTAATCGGCAAATCCAATTCAACTAAGACAAGTCTCTCGCTTTTGATGCAGCAATACCTAAACAACGGTGTCAACTTGGATTGTGTGTGCCTAAACCATGACGAATGGGTAGGAACTCACACTACTAGGCCTAACCCTGATGCACCGCCTAAGAAAAAGATTATTTATGAGGAAGGACGTGACAGCTTTTTCCGTACTAACTCAACTACTAAAGAGAATAAAGAGGCCAAGAATATTATCTATGAGTACAGAGCTTATCAAAACGTGTTGTTCATCAATTTTCAAAACGCTGCGGATATAGAACCTGATCTGCCGATGTATATTGCGGATGGTTTGTTCCGTACTGTTAAACCTGGTTGGACATGGTTTTATGGTAAGCAAAGTATGAAATCAATGTGGAGCGATGACCGCTACAAAAGATTTGAAGGATGGGATACACCCGACTTCCGTGACGGATACCCTGATCCTGCTAACTTTATACCGGAACAATGGGAGGCGTATAATCAGCAGAACTTGGAGAAACTTGATAACAGTGAAAAAGGAGAGCAAAAGAAGGATGAGGAAGATGAGATTGATTTAACCGATGAGAAATATTACAGTGTTGCCACTATCGCAGATTTACTTGACTATACTAAAAGCGGTATAAGACGCACAATAAGAGATGGGGATATGGAAGCGGTTAAACTGAATACTGGTGCGTTGAGAGTTGCTGAGAGCGAGTTAAAAAAGTTTATGAAGAAGGAAAGCGTGGATACGGGCGAGGCCTAAAGTATGATCGGTTATTTGTTTAAACTAGTTATGTATCTCAGTATCACTTTGGCAGCTTTAACATTCACAGCAACACATCTAAACCTAATCTAACTAATAGTTATAATAAACTAAAATGATTTTATAGATCTTTGTTTTTTATTGTCTTTACTATAAACAGAAATTCCAGAGACCGCTCTAGATCTTTTACGAGCATATCTTTTAGCAGCACTTATAGCATTTTTTTTCTTTAGAATTATCGAAGCAAATATCAGAACCACTAAAACATATACTGCGACCTCTACAATACTCGGAAGTACATCAAAAAGATATTCTCCTGTTTCTGGAGACCACAAGTATATTGCTACAGAACCAAACCCCATTAACATTAATCCTGCAATAAATATCTCAATTAAATCATCAGGTTCAGCTGTCATCATTTTCCTCCTTTAATTTCCTTAGTTCATAATGGTTTTTCCAAGAAATTAAAGTGTTGACTAACATTTCCTTTAGTTGCAGTAGTTGTAACCCTCCAACCATATCTAGGATTAGGATGCGGTTTAACTTGAACTGTATAAGACATATTTAATTAATTATAGATATTTTTTATAAACTTTTCCTTCGCAATACCAGCAATCAATATTTTTATTCAAAATAAGACTAAGATCTTTCCAAATACCTGACCCATTACATTTACTACAAATCATTTGATACCATTTAATTCATCGGATAAATCATATAAGTTATTAATCTCTTCATACATCTCCTCTCTATTGAAAGGTTTAGAAATAGAGGCCTCCAATCTTCTACCAATAATTTCTAAATCTCTAGCCCTTTTCTCAAATTTAAAGTCATCAATATTTGCAACTTCTAATTTTTCAATGCAATCATCTAATTCATCAATAGATGACCCTCTAAATTTAGAAGGAATAATATTTTTTAATGCCTTAATATTCCAGCCTAGACTGCCTACATGTTTTTGAGCATGAGCATGAGCATAACCAATATTAGATTCATCTTCAGCACTAATTACCCAGTAACATTTTTTACATTTGAATAACTTAATTCTCACGTAACCACTGCTCCATTACTATCATATCAAAAGCTCTAAGAAAATAACCCGCCACCATACCGAATAAAAATATCATAAATAAATCTTCTGTAGTCATTTATCCATCACCTTTCGTCTGTTTCGGGTTTACTCTTCTCCACAATATCACTCTGCCGAGCATGCGCCGAATCATGATAAATCACACGCCCAGCAAAATTCATATGCCCCTTAACCAACTCAGTCTGACTCTCCAAACGAATAATCTGATTCAACATATTCTTAGCCGACTGAGTACGATCAGTATAAACACCTCTATCATAGTCAAGGTTAACACCCTGCTTAACCACTATTTCATCATCGTACTCCTTCAAATTATCCGTCCGTACACAATAATAATCACTGACTAAATCCTTGTCAAATATCACATCAGCCAAGATAAACTTTATCAACGATTCATTCTCAGGTCTAACCTTATACATGATCACATCGACCTTCGGCTCAAGCTCTGATTCATCCGCATCAGGATCTATAACAGGGCTTATAACCTCTTCCGGCATAGTATCCGGTTGCTCATACATAACCTTCCCCTTCTTAATCGTCCTATCACCATGATCATCTAACAATGTTTTACTAACCTTTTCAGCGTTCTTCATCTTCCGCTTAACATATCTACGGGTAACTTCATCAGGTTCTTTATCTTGATAAACCTCGTTCTCCTGCAAATGCTGATAGATTAGGTAGGCCATGAACCCTAGACCCCCCAATATAAGAACAAGCTCCTGGTAATCCTGTAGAACCACATTTATTACTTCCATAATACTTATTTCAACGCCTCCAAGTAATACTTTTCAAAATCATTTATTAAATCCATCATACTATCAATATCATTGCCCTCTATCTTAGAGAGCTTTTGCAAAAAGTTTTGAGTAGGTTTATGATCCACAGCACTGTAATCCAAACGCTTTAACACTTCTTGAAGTTCTTCCTCTTCGACATTACACGGATTATTTAGAAATCCGTCTGCAATATCAAGGCCTTGACCGATCTCATCAAGTAAAATTCTTTTAGCATCTGTTACATCTCCTTTCAATGCTAGTTCACGGGCCTCATCCATCCGGCCCTTAAATTGTGTTTTCATTGCTTTCACTACTTTACGCCCCATTTTAACTTTTGCTTTATCAAACACCATGCTTTTTCACCACATATTCGCCATGCTTTTCCTCATCATATACTAATCCGAAACTGTACTTTTCATCTAGTTCTGCGATTTTATCTATGTTATCGCTTCCTACCTGATGGTATAGGAACTGTAGAAGAAATGTTATGAATACTAATCTGTTTACTGTTAGTCCAGATGGTATTAAGAAGTTTGTAGCCCTCCCCCATGAAAGATATGTTAAGAGGTTTATCGCTATGAATCCTATGATAAACCCTAGCATTACTACTCTTTTAACGCCTTTCAGGTCTATGCGGTCTTCCATTCCTTCTAGTTCTACGATCCCGAAGAACTTGGCGTAAATATCCCAGAGTTTGTTCATCTCGTGTTTTTTCGCCCCCAAGATACTATGTAAACGATAAAGGCTAATGCGACTAGTCCGAATATTAGTGCGCCAATGTTGTCTTGGCTTAGTAGGTCTAACAGTATTTGTTCCATTGTTTAAGTTACACCTCCATTTCTTCTAAGTATTTGAATAGTTGTTGGTCAACTGTTTCATAAACTGGGTCGAGTTGGTAGTTTCTAGGCCTCGAGGGTTTGCCGCCTTGCAGTCCGTTAAGCACATCGTCTATTGTCCGGTTATCTATTTTTTTACCGTACAGCTCCCTATAACCATCATCAATCATTTACAATCACCTTTTTAAGAGAGGTAAAATCCGCTTCTAAAACTTGTATAGCATACTCTAGCATAGTTAATGATGAACAAACACCGAATAACGCCATCCAATATGGCTTAGTATAAGGATAGCCTACGCCTTGATTTAATAAAGCTGTCACAACCCACCCAACTAAAACAGCGATGGTCATTGCTCCGTATCCGTACAGCCTATTCAAATCGGTCATACGTATAGCCTCGCTTGTTCAATGTCAATGATTTCGTCTATCATCTATTGAAAAATATATGAAACAACATTTATATAGTTTGACAATCATCTGTTTAATGTACTTCAACAAAAACATACTGATTAATTTGGTAATGCTGAATAATAATGGACGACTCTAAAACCGATTCCAAAGCCGCACTTTATGCAAGAGTTTCAACTGAAAACCAAGAACTAGAACCTCAAATTGAACAATTGAAAGAATGGGCTGAAAAAGAAGGTTACGAATACGATCTATACAGCGAAAAAGTAAGTAGTATCAAAGAAAGACCTGAATATGAAAAAATACTAGAGAACCTAGACCAGTATGAGTTGCTAGTAGTCAAGCACCTTGACAGGTTTGGACGAACCACTAGACAAATACTAAGC
>SL_5KL_010_SEDDRAFT_10002332_pt1 | contig 10626 bp, 10 predicted proteins | sample SodLakKL_010_SED_FD_9118 | JGI IMG/M metagenome (IMG submission 9118)
TACGAGGCATGCTATTCCTAATAAGTTGGATTTCTTTGAAGAGGAACAACAATTGGTTGAATTAGTGGAATCGGGAAGTAATTTTTGAGTCGACCCATAACCAAACAGATCTTCCCTGTTTATATGCTCTTTTAGGGGTTTTATTCCAGAAATTCCAATGGCAACTCCCACTGCCCCTTCTCTAAAAGGCCTGCCCTGACTATCATTAATAATAACGCTGAGCCGGGTCTTAAATTTTTTTTCCAGGCCCTTTCTTATCCGGCAAGCACTGGCATCGGGGTCTAAAGGCAATAATACTGCTGCTTTTCCATCGCTCCGACCTGTATTGCTGCGATCAATACCTGCATTGGCACAAACAAAGCCCAGGCGGTGCCGGGGAATAATCAGACCCGGTCTGCTTCTTATTATATCGGATGATTCATCCAGCATTAATTGAACAGTTTCTGGCGAAACCCCGGTTTTATCCGCCAGGTCCTGGGCTTCAGGAGAAGGTTTTACTTCATCCAGTTTTACAATTCTTCCTTCAGCCCTGGAAACCACTTTTTGGGCAATAACAATTATATCTTTGTCCTGTAGGGGCAGGCCCTGTTCTAACAGACAATCCCCAATTATCTCCTCAACCGCATCCCCCTCCTTAATTTCCGGTATATTATCTACTGTAATAATTTTTATCTCCATTTCTTTCACCCTTTTCCCATTTAATTTGGGGTTCGGATTAATGAGGGAACCCTCTCCAACAGGAGTTTAATTATCACAAACGCCCCAATGGCATTAATAATGCTTTTAATAAGATTAAAGGGTATAATTGCCGGCAGCATTATATCCATAACCTCCATGGGCGTCATTCCAAATTGCATACCCAGGATAATCAGGTTACCCGGAATCATTATAACTACTCGGCCTACAGTTGCAATAATTGACCCGGCCAGAAATCCTCCTGGGGTTTTAAATTTCTGATATACCAGGCCCACCAGGAAAGCAAAGGAGGCCGAAGCAATAAAGTCGCCCATTGGCCCGAAAATACTTACAGCCCTGAGAAAAAAATAAAGGATATCCTTAATGGCATTCACAAGAACTCCGGCCCAGGGACCCATCATGCAGGCAGCAATAATTCCTGGAATTTCCCCTGGTTCAAACCGTAAGTAGGGGGCCCCCGGCAAAATCGGTATGGAAAAAGTACCCATTAAAATAAAGGCCATCCCTCCCAGTACTCCCAGATAAACCACTTTTCTGGTGTACATGTCCTGTCCTCCCCTTCTCAAAATAAAAAGGCGGGAACCCCCTCCTGAAGAAACTCTTCTGGCTTGATCTGCAGCAGGGACAGAGTAATTCCCACCATCAACCTGAAATAAAATTTATAAATAAAAACACCTGATTGGTTGTCTCTCCCCAGCTGATAAAATCAGGAGTTCCCTTTTTGTCCTGCTGAACAACAGGAGAAAGATTATTTCTACCCCTGACTCCCATCAGGACTCTTTATTTTCGCAGTTCCTCCAGATAATTATAAACGGAAAAGCGGGTAACTCCCAGCCTCTTAGCTACCTCTTCAACTGCTCCTTTTATCAAGAAAACTCCCTGTTTATCCAGTTCTTTAACAATTTTCAACCGGTCATCCTTGGATAAATAGGCTTTTGGCTTTCTTGCCAGGTTTTGATCTAAAACATCATTCAAAAACTCTTCTACATTCCTGGCAAAATCTACCCCCTCATGATTGTTGCTGGTAATCCCGACAATTAATTCATTCAAAGAATCAACCACAATCTGAAAAGCACTGATATCAACATTAATTCCCAGACTACCAAGAATTTTCCCCTCTTTATTTCGCACAAATACCGTCGAAGAATTAATTAAATTTCCTTCCCTGGCCCTGACCCTGACATTAATTACATCCTCTGCTTCATCTTTTTGCTCCTGATAGATTTGCCACAATCGGTCGGTCAGGGGGGCACCCACTTCTCTTCCGGTAACCTTACCTCTAATATAGACCAGTGAACTATCGGGATAACGGAAATCATGCAAAAGGAATTCAAAATTCTTTTCTCCAAAAATCTGGCTCAAAGTATCAAGGATGGGTATTAAGGACCTTAATTCAAAGGGAAGTTCTCGATTTATCAATTTTCATCCACCCTTCTACCGGGATTTCCCGGAACCCTTCCCGGCTCCAGGATAACTTTTCAGCTCTAATAAGCAAGCGATAACCGGGGCTAAAACCCTGATATCTTTATTCCTATATGCTTCCGTTTATATTTCTTGTTTAAATTAATAATAATCGGGGTCAGACCCTCAAGAGCTGCAGCATTGCCCAGGTTTCCAGCATCAAAGCCCCGCATGCCAAGGTCCTGAATTAATTGCAGGACTGTTTCTTTAGCCCGGTCACAGTTCCCTACCACCAGCACATCCTCATCAGCTACACTTTTTCCCTTTTGCAATAACCCTGCGGATACCGTGTGAAACCCGGCAACCACCTCCACCTTCTCTCCCAGGATTTCCTGGGTTTCCTGGGCATTGGAGCCTGCGGGAGGAGGATCGTACTGAAAAACCCGGCCGGGCTTTAACGGAATGGTTACATCTAAGACCACCTGGCCCTGAATTCGCCTTTCCAGTTGCTGGAGAAATGAAGCCCTCTCTTGCCCTGGAATTGCCAGGACAATTAAGTCGGTTCCATTTACAGCTTTTTCGTTTTCCTGTCCCTGCACCTTATTAATTCCCAAAAACTCATTAATTTCCTTTGCTTTTTTTTCAGCTTTTTCCTTTTTCCGAGAACCAATTATAATTTCATGCCCCAGCCGGGCCCAGGAAAAGGCAAGTCCCTCTCCCAGATCTCCCGTTCCTCCCAAAATTGCAATTTTCATCCTTCTCGCCTCCCCTTTTTTCAGCTTTTCTCAGCTTTTTTCCTTTGTTTTACCGGGGTTCGACCACGATTAATTCTCGACTTCTTTTGGTTAAAATCCTGCGCCCTGTTTCAGTTACAACTACCGGATCTTCAACCTGAATACCACCCCAGCCCAACTCATAATAGGGGGTTTCAATACAGAAAACCATGCCGGGCTTTAGTTTTTGTTTTTCATCCGGGGCTATCAGGGGAGGATCGTATACTTCCAAACCAATCCCATGCCCGCAGTGGTGGCGGTCAAAATGAGGAATTCCCTTCCTCACACCCTGCACCGCCTCAGAAAAAATCTCGGCCGCAGTAACCCCGGGTCCCATTTTATCCATGGCCGCTTCCTCTCCCTGCAGTATGGCTTCATAATACTCAGAAACCCGGGAGGGGGGATTTCCTATCACTGCGGTTCTGGCGATATCAGATTTGTAATTGTTGTAAATACAGCCAGCATCAATTCTTATAATAGAACCTTTTTTGGTTTCATTACTGGTATTGATGGTATCAACAAAGGGACTGCGGGAATCAACAGTAATTACATTGAAAAATGGTTGCGCTTCCAGCTCGGTTACCTTTTTAATATAAAGGGAGGCCATTTCCTGTTCGTTCATCCCCGGCAGCAGGTTTTCCAGGAGAAAATGAATTCCCTCCTCCGCTATTTCAGCAGCCCGCTCCAGGCTGGCAATTTCCTGGGGATGTTTAACCATCTTGGCCCGGCCCAGCATATCACCGGCAGGAACCACTTCAATACTGGAATTAGACCTGATTTTTTCCCATATCCCCGGAGGAACCCGGTTTTCATCGAAACCAACCCGCCCTGTACTGATTAAATCCTTTACACCTTTATCCAGGGCCTCCGCCGGGCTCGAGGATATTTCCTGGATCCCGGCCTTAAAATTTTCCTCCTGGGAAGGATCAGTGAAGGCAAAGGAAAAATTCCCATAGGGGTAGAGAATGGGGTTATCCACCTGTTCTTTAGCAGTAGGAATTTCTGCAGTAGGTATTATCAGGGCAATTTCTTCCCCACCTTTGCGGTACAGGGCAAAGACCAGGATCCGATACAGCATACCATGACCAACACTCTGATAACCCGAAAGATAATACACATTGGAGGGCAACGAAGCAATTAGCAAGTCCAGGTCATTTTCCTCCATAACCTGATTGACAGCCCTACGCTTAAAACTGGATAATTCCATTATAAATTTCCTCCTCATGCATAATGCTGACCCGGTTTTTTAAGTAGTATAGCGTTGGATAGAAAAATAGCGGTCCCGACGATCAGGTAACACTGTAACCACATTTTTCAATTCCGGGTTTTTTCTGACAAACTCAATTGCGGCAAAAACATTGGCTCCAGAAGAAATCCCACAGAACAGGCCTTCTTCCTGAACCAGGCGATCCGCCATTTGCACGGCCTGATCATTATCAACAACAATTACATCATCAGCCAGATCAATTGCGTCCAGAATCAGACCCCCGGTTATTCCCTCTATTATTTCAATGCCCTCTTTTCCATTGCGCATTGCCGGAAAACCAGAGGGTTCTACCCCCACCACCTTAATACCCGGATTATATTCTTTTAAAGTCTGACCAACCCCCAAAAGAGTTCCAGCAGTTCCAACTGAAGCCACAAAAGCATCAATCTGTCCATCAGTCTGCTCCAGGATCTCCTGGCCGGTATCAAATTTGTGGGTTTCAGCATTATGGGGGTTGCTGAACTGCCTGGCCCACCAGACATTATCCCCGGATTTTTCCGCTTCCAGGCATTTTTTCCTGGGGAGAATTTCGATACTGCTCCCGTGAACACTGCCATCAGAAGTTTTTTCCTTATAACCCGTATCCAGCATCTCAATTTCTGCCCCATACAGTTTCATGGTGTCAATTTTCTCATCTTCTCCAACTTCCCGGGGCAGAAAAATCTTAACCTGATAACCCAGGACCGCTCCCACATAACAGAGGGCGATAGCAGTATTGCCCGTACTGGCCTCCACAATCGTCCCCCCGGGTTTAATTAACCCTTCCTCTTCAGCTTTTTTTATCATCCGTAATGCAATTCGGTCTTTAATACTGCCACTGGGATTCAGAAATTCGGTTTTCACTGCAATGTTCTGCGGTAACCCCGTTGTTTCTCTTTTCAGGTCCAGTAGGCTGGTGTTACCAATAAGGTTTAAGGTGTTTTTCATGGGTAAATCCCTGCCTTTTAAGGAGTGGTTTTTTTGAATAAATCAATTACATCTTCAATCAACTGGATCAAAGCCCAGATGATAAATAGTCCCATACTGACCGGCACAATAATATAAACATAGTTTAAGGGGATCATCAATAAAGGTGTAACAGCCCGCAGGTTCTGGGTCAGATCTATCCCGGCATTAAATAAGAAAAAACAAAACGCCAGGACCAGCAATCTACGGAAAATTACCATAACCTTCCTCAATTTTCCCGGCAGAGCCATCTCCAAAAAGTCCAGACCCATATGCCGATCATGGCGGTAGGCCAGGGCTGCGCCCAGCATAGCCCAGACAAGCAGGAGAACTCTGGCCAGTTCTTCAGTCCAGCCAAAGGGAATTTCCATCAGGTACCGAAAAACCACCTGGAGAAAGACCACACTGGCCATGGCAATTCCCAGAATTATAACCAAAAACTCCACTGGCTTAAAAAAAATATAATCCACTATTCTGGTAATAACCTTCATATAACTCTGACCTCCTGTGTTTATGCATCCCCTGATCTACATCATTAAACTGGGGATGAATAATGATATCTGGGGAACAAAGGCCACTAAAAGTAATACAGCAAGCGCTACCAGGAAAAAGGGCAATAACGCTCCAATTATCTGGGTAACTTTGGTGTCCCCAATTCCACAGGCAACGAAAAGGCATACTCCAACCGGAGGAGTAGCCAGACCCAGTCCAACAGAAAGTACTACAATAGCTCCAAAATGAATGGGATCCAGGCCAATTGCCAGGGCGATTGGCTGAATTATGGGGACCATGATTATTATAGCGGCAATTGATTCCAGAACTGTTCCCACCAGGAGCAAAACCGCTATCATCCCCAGCAAAATGATAACTTCATTGGTTGTAATTCCGGTTATCAGATTAAAAATCTCCTGGGGAATCTGTTGAGTAGCTATAATCCAGCTGAAAACACTGGTGGTGCCCAGCAAAAATAATCCCAGGGAACAGACTATCCCAGTATCAATTAAAATGCGGGGGATCTGTTTCCACTTCAGGGTTCGATAAACAAACTTGGATAGAATAAACGAATAGACCGCGCAGATAATACTGGCTTCGGTTGGAGTTACCACTCCGGCGTAAATCCCACCTACCACAATAACCACCGTCATCAGGGCCAGGATTGATTTTTTAAACGAGGGTAGAATATTTTTTATATCAAACTTTCCGGCAGGGGGATAGCCTCTCTTTCTGGATAAAACAACGACGACCCCCATCAGACCTAAACCCAGCATAATACCCGGTAGAGCTCCCGCAAGCATCAATCTTCCCACCGAAATCTCGGCAACAATAGCGTACATTACTGCAACAATACTGGGAGGTATTATTACCCCTATTACCGAGGAAATGGCGGTAACTGAAACTGCTACCTCCTTCTTATACCCGCTTTCTCTCATGGACGGTATTAAAAGTGATCCTATGGCCGAAGTATCAGCCACCCCGCTTCCGGTCATTCCTGCAAAAAACATACTGACCATAATATTAATATGGGCCAACCCTCCCCTGAAAGAACCCACCAGGGAATAGGCAAAGTCAATCAGCCTTCTGGCAATTCCACCCTGATTCATAAACTGACCGGCCATCATAAAAAAAGGAATGGCCATCAGGGGGAAGCTGTCCAGCCCTCTGACAAAACGGTGGGCTATCACCAGGTTGGGTATATCTCCCGGACTTAAAATCATCCATAAAACACAGGATAATCCTACGCTATTGCTAAAGGTACATTTAGTATAAAAAAAACTATTAAGGAGCCAAATAATATTTCCATTTTGTCCCCTCCACTTTTTATAAGGCCCGGCGGNAGCACCGGGCCTTATATAACTTTTAGTCCAGTTCCATAATCTGTTCCAGGGCTTCTTCCATATCTGCCCGCTGAGCTGTGCTCTCATACAGGGCCTGTGTCGCTTCGATAAATTCCTGCTTTGCTTCTTCACTCAGGAAATTTAAGTTAATTCCATAATCCTCTTCAACAGTCTGATGGAGTTCCTGCTCAACCTGCCTTCCCTCATCCATTCCCATTCGGGCTGCTTCTTCAGCTGCTTCGAACAGGATGGAATGGTACTCTTCCGGGATCCGGTTTAAAGTCATCTGGGAAATGAGAATTCCTCCTGCCAGCAGGCGGTGTTCGGAAACAGTAAAATAGGGGGCAACTTCATAATGGGCGGATGTTTCATAAACCAGAATAGAGTTTTCCCCACCATCAACTACCCCGGTCTGCATTGCGCCATAAAACTCGGGGAAAGCCAGGGGAGTGGGCCTTGCTCCATAGCTGACCATGGACTGGGTCATTACCGGGCTTTCTATGGTCCGCATGGACATGCCACGGATGTCATCAACACTTTCAATGGGCTTTTGACTGTTGTAAAAGCCCTGCATTCCCGATTCATGCCAGGCCAGCAGTTGAAATCCATGGGGTTCCATTAACTCGGCACAGTAATCTCCCACTTCACTCTCTATAAATCGATCAAAATGGTCATAATCCCGAAATAAAAAGGGTAGGGAGAGGATTTCCAGCTTGGGGGTGATCCCCGCAAAAGAGGAAATGGCACTGATAGCCACATCAATTGTTCCCATCTGTAAACCCTGCACGTACTCATATTCCCCGCCCAGCTGGGCTGAATCATAGACATTTACCTTGATCTTTCCATCGGTCTTTTCTTCAACCAGCTCCTTAAATTCGTAAGCCGACATGGCCCAGGGGTGAGGCATTGTGGTCAGAGCGGCAAAAGAGAGGGTGGCAATAGTTTCTTCGGAACTAACCGGAACAGCAACACTCCCCAGCAAAAATACCAGCATCAGGGACAGCACAAACGTTTTTTTTAACATTTTACTCCTCCTCTTTCTAAAATTTTTTCCCTTTCCATCTGGAACACTTTTCTTTTAACCCCCGGCAAAAAATCATTTGGCAATTGCTTCTTCCCGGGGCAACAACCTGCCCTTCCAGGCCAGGGGCAGGAAATTTCTCTTCTTTTTCAGCTATTCACACGGGCCCTCACCCCTTATTTGCCATTTTTTTTATCCGCCAGGTTTTGGGATGTTTTTTCTCCGATCACCCAGTCTGTTCCCTGGCCTTACAGGCTGCCCGGAGAAAAAACTCAGTAATTTCGATTTAAATCTTTTCCATTACTCCTTCGGAAAACTCCTGCATGGCCTCCTTAAACTCTTCCAGGGAATTGGCTGCAAAGAGCAGAGCGGAAAAAGTCGTAACTCCAGCCCTGACATATTCTTCTATTTTCTCCCCAATTTCATCCGGAGTCCCAATTAAGTTCCTGGTTGAATAATCACTGGAATCCTGATCTTTCAAAGTTGATTTTTTCAAGGATTCCATGTGATGGAATAACTGGGAATTTTCAAACTTTTCCAGGGCTTCTTCCCTTGTTTTCCCTACTGCAACAGAAAGCTGGGGAGCAATATCGATTTCCTCAAAGGATCTGCCCAGGGTCTCGCATTTCTCTTTGATATCTGAACAGCCCTGCCTGATCTCCTCGGGAGAAAGGACTGCCGGCAGCCAGCCCTGACCAAACCGGGCGGTTCGCTTCCGACCCTGGGGAGAATTACCCCCAATGTAAAAGGGGAAGGGGCTCTGATAGGGTTTGGGATAGCTCTGTAAATCCCTTAAATCATAATATTCTCCCCGGTGGCTGACATTATCTTCCTTGAATATTTTTTCCATTACCTCCAGGCTTTCATCCAGCATCCTGCCCCGGTGGGCTTTTTTGGCTTCTCCTCCTTTCATTGCTATAAACTCCTCCCGATAGGCCCCAATCCCCACGCCGAGCAGCAGTCGGCCCTGGCTCAAATGGTCCACGGTGGCGACTTCTTTAGCCATCATGGCCGGATTGCGGAAAGGAAAAACCAGTAGTGCAGTTGCTACTTTGAGCTTTTTTGTGTTTTCTGCAATGGAAGCCAGGACGGGCAGGGGAGAATAATAATTGGGGGGTTCAGGAAATTCTCCCCGGACATAATGCTGGGTAGAGACATGATCATTGCCCCAGACGGAATCATACCCCAGTTTTTCCGCAAGCACAGAGAGCTGGATATTATCCCTGGCGCTGGCAAAAGGAGCAGGGTACATTAAACCCTCAGTACCTGTGGGAATCCCTACTCCAAAATTAATTTTCCCCATTCTGAGATACCTCCCTTTCTTCAGTCATGTTCTCAGGTAGTATAACGCTTGACAGTAAAATAACGATCCCTTCTATCAGGCAGTACGGTAACAATATTTTTTAACCCGGGATATTTTTGCGAGGTTTTTAATGAAGCCAGAACATTGGCTCCCGAAGAAATCCCGCAGAATAACCCCTCTTTTTGGACCAGATAATTGGCCATTTCTACTGCTTCTTCATTTTTCAGGACAATTACTTCGTCCACAATTTCGATTGCGTCCAATAATAAGCCCCCGGCAATCCCTTCAATTACATTAATTCCGCCGCGCCCCTTCTGGATCCAGGGAAAACCAGCGGGCTCTACTCCAATAATTTTAATATCCGGATTTTCCTTCTTCAGGGCCTCACCAACCCCAACCAGGGTTCCTGCAGTCCCTACCGAGGCCACAAAAGCATCAATTTTTCCCTCTGTTTGCTCTAAAATTTCCCTGGCAGTTGTTTCTCGATGAGCTCCAGAATTATGGGGATTATTGAACTGCCGGGCCCACCAGACCTGCTCGTTTTCTTCTTCAAACTCCAGGCATTTTTTCCGGGGTAGAACTTCAATGCTGCCCCCATGAACACTCGAATCCTGTCCTACCGCCTGCTGTTCAGTATCTACTGTTACAACTTCAGCCCCGTATAAATTCATGGTCTGTAATTTTTCGTCTTCACCTACCTCGGCGGGCATAAAAATTTTCACATTATACCCCATTACTTTTCCCACAAAAGAAAAAGCAATTGCGGTATTTCCCGTGCTGGCTTCAACGATGGTATAACCAGGATTGATGATTTTTTCTTCCTCTGCCTTCTCAATCATATATTTTGCAATTCGATCCTTAATACTACCGCTGGGATTAATAAACTCTGGTTTGACGAAGAAATTGCAGTTGCTATCAGTAAGACCCTGATCCAGAGAAAGAAGTGGAGTATTGCCAATCATATCCAGAATGTTCCTGCGTCTTTCCATTTCAGTACCTCCTTAGTATGGTCTGGCTATTGAGTTATACTATTAGCATTCTGCAGGAACAAAAAAACTCCTCTAATTTTTTTGAAGTCTTCAAATTTTTTTGAAGTCCCCCTGAACAAAAATTTCTCCTGCTGAAATAGAAAGCCTGGTCAGGAGAAAAAAATTAAAAAAGCCCCTCTCTAATTCCAGGGCCGGTGGCTGGGGGGAACTGCAACTAAAGGGAAAACGGCCCCCAGGGGAGCCGCTTGTTTTGAATTTTTGCCTCTTCAGTTCTGAAAGCTTAAATTATTTCCCTCTTTCTTGACTTCGCATTCCTTGAAAATCCCGCCGCCCGTGATGCCGCTCCCGGGAGCAATGTTCCCGTTCCAGCCAGGGCATTTTCCAGCCTTCCTCTTC
>SL_5KL_010_SEDDRAFT_10002333_pt1 | contig 10626 bp, 8 predicted proteins | sample SodLakKL_010_SED_FD_9118 | JGI IMG/M metagenome (IMG submission 9118)
CGGCCTCGACTCCACCCGCTCCGCGGGCAAGCTGCTCTGGCTGGACCGTCACGACGCCTTCCGCCGCCGGCTCGAGGCCTGGCTCGCGGCGCAGCGCCCCGACGCGGCCATCGCCTTCATGGACTGGTCGGTGATCGCGCTGGCGCGCAGCGCGCCGGGCTATCCGCTGATCCGCGTCGGCTCGAACCGCAACAACCCGCAGCTGTCCTACGACACCCGCACCGGCGAACGCGCCAACCCCTTTCACTACACCATCAACCGCGCCGTCCTGCACGACATGGACCGGCTGGTCACCCAGCTGCCCGATTTCGCGGCGTGGTACCCGCCCGAGCTGCGCGACCGCGTGCGGGTGATCGGCAACATCATCGACCCTCCGCCCGCCACGCAGCCCTGGGACGGGCGCAGTCGCAAGGTCGTCGCGGCGGGGCGGCTGGTCGCGCTCAAGCGGTTTGACCTCCTCGTCGAGGCCTGGCACCGCGCGGGCAATGCCCTGGCGGGCTGGACACTCGAGATCTTCGGGGACGGGCCGGAGGCGGGGCGGCTCGCCGCGCGCATCCGCGCCGCCGGGCTCGAAGATCGGGTCGTCCTGAAAGGCCATGTCGGCGATCTCTCCGGCGCCTATGGCGCGGCCGCGCTGCTGGTGCATCCCGCCGAGGGCGAGGGGTTTCCCAACAGCGTGGCCGAAGCGCTGATCCGGGGCCGGCCGGTGATGGGATTCGCCGATTGCGCCGGGCTCAACGGGCTGGTGCGCGACGGGGTGAACGGCTTTCTGGTCCCGGCCGGGGACGACCCTGCCGGGGCGCTCGCGGTCGCGCTCGCCGATGCGCTTGCGGCGCCGGAAAAACTGCACGAGATGCACGACGCCTGCATCGACAGCATGCATGCCTATAGCGCCGAGCGCATCACGACAGAGTGGGAGCGGATGCTCCGGGAGGTGACGGAGCCATGATCGACGCCATGAAACGATCGCGCGCGACACCGCCGCGGCGGGGCCCGCATGGCTGAGCCCGCCGCCCCGCCTGACCGCGCGCCCCGCGTCAGCATCATCGTGCCGGTGTTCAACCGCGCGCATCTCGTGGCGCGCAGCATTGCCAGCCTGTGCCTGCAGGATTACCGCGATCTCGAGATCGTCGTGGTGGATGACGCCTCTTCCGACGATCTCGCCGCCGCGCTCGACGCGCTCGGGGATGCGCGCATCCGGCTGGTGCGGCGCGCGCGCAATGGCGGCGTGGCGGCGGCGCGCAATGACGGCATGGCGGCCGCGCGCGGCGAACTCATCGCCTTCATGGACAGCGACGATATCTGCGTGTTCAACCGCGTCAGCCGCCAGGCCGCCTTTCTCGATGCCCGGCCCGATCTCATCGGCGTCTATTCGAGCCGGCTGTTTCACACCGAGCTCGACGAGCCCGACTACGCCGCCATGCGCAGCCATGTCCGCCCCTGGCCGCAGGAGCGCCCGCTCAGCGGCGACCTCTTCGCCGCGACGCTGCGCAACAACCTCATCAACCTGCCCACGCTGATGGTCCGGCGCGCGGCGCTCGAGGGGGCGGGACCGTGCGATCCCTTGCTGCGCAACAATGTGGACTGGGATCACATGCTGCGGCTGACGCGGCAGGGGCCGATCGGCTTCATCCCGGACCCGCTGCTGATCACGCCGAGCCCGATCTCGGAGACCGGTGTGCAGGGGCGGATCTCGAAATCGGCACACTATCACGCGCGCAGCTTCGTACGCATCACAGGCAAGCTGCGCCGGGCCGGGCATGAGGGGCCGGTACTGGCCGATCACTACCGCACCACGGCGCGGTTCCTGATCCGCGAGGGGCGCGCGCGCGCGGCGCGCGGCTTCATGCGCCGGGCGCTGCGGCTGCGGCCGATGTCGCCGCGGCTGTGGCTGCAATTCGCGCTGAGCGCCTTTCCCGAAACCTACATGAAACTGCGCGGGTGGTATCGTGCGCGACGCTGAAGCCCTGACCATCGGCCTTCTGTGGCATTCGGCGGCCTCGGACAATCTCGGGGTGGGCGCGCTCACCGTGGCGCAGATCGCCATCGTCGAGGCCGCCGCGGCGGCGCGGGGCATCCCGGTGCGCTTCGTCATCCTCGGCTGGCGCGAGCGCTCGGAAGGCTATGTGCGGGCCGCCAATGTCACCCGCTTCGAGATGCGCAGCCGCGATCTCGTCAATCCGCGCCGGCTTCTGGCGGCGGCGCGGGGCTGCGACCTGGTGCTCGATATCGGCGCGGGTGACAGCTTCTCGGATATCTACGGTGCCAAGCGCTTCGCCAAATACATCACCGCAAAGGCCAATATCCACGCCGCGCGCTGCCCGCTCGTGCTCGCGCCGCAGACGATCGGGCCGTTCAAGGCCGGCTGGGCGCGGCGGCTGGCCTTCGCCTCGATGGCACGCTCGGCGGCGATCTTCACGCGCGATCAGGTCTCCATCGACATCCTGCGCCGCGCGGGGTTTTCGGGCGAGGTCACGCTGGCGAGCGACGTGGCGCTGCGGCTGCCGCATGAGGTGCGCGCCCCGCGCGGGGCGGGGCCGGTGCGGGTGGGGCTCAACGTGTCGGGGCTGCTCATGAGTGGCGGCTATACCGGCGCCAACATGTTCGGGCTGACGGCCGACTACCCGGCGCTGGTGCGCCGGATCGCGGCCGAATTCACCGGCCGGGCCGATTGCGAGCTGCATCTGGTGGCGCATGTGATCTCGGAGCGGATGCCCGTCGAGGANGATTACCGCGCCGCGCAGGCGCTCGCCGGGGAGACCGGCGCGGTGCTCGCCCCGCGCTTTGTGACCCCGTCAGAGGCCAAGAGCTACATCGCCGGGCTCGACTTCTTCATGGGCGCGCGGATGCATGCCTGCATCGCCGCGATGTCGACGGGGGTGCCGGTGGTGCCGATGGCCTACAGCCGCAAATTCGCCGGGCTGTTCGGCGCGCTCGGCTATGATCATACCGTCGATTGTACCACCGAGACGAACGACGCCATCTTCGCGCGCATCGTCGCCGCCTTCGACAACCGCGCCGCCATCGCCGGCGAAGCCCGCGCGGCGACAGAGCTGGGGCTGGAACGGCTGGCGCATTACGAGACGGCGCTTGGCGAGATGCTGGAGCGGGCTGCTACCGCAGCGGCTTGAGCGCGCGCTTGACCCCGGCCGGCACCAGGTGGCGGGCCTCGCTCTTCCAGAAGCGCAACCGCGTCAGGCCGCTGGCGCGGTTCACGGGAACCTCGAGCAAATCGGGCCAGAGCCGACGCATCACGTCAGGGAAGAACCCGTTCGCAAGCCGGTAGGATGTCGGGAGTGCCAGGGCTATCGTGTTGAGCCGCTGGCCGCTGAAGGGGGACATGGAGGGCCGCGCAAGCGGGTGACCATAAACCGCCGCGCCCGACCAGCAGCCATGGATCTGCTCGATCTTGGCCAGATCCAGCGCCATTGCCGCATCCGCAGAAGGCAACACGTCGAGCCAGTCTTGTCCGGCGCGGCGGATACGGGGATCATCGGGCATGCGGACGCGCGCGAGAAGCCGCGGCAGGTCCAGAACGGGCTGCGCGGCATCTTCGGCGGTCCAGTTGGTGGCGCGGGTTATCTCGGCGCCGGTGCCGGTGAGCGGCTGCGTGCCGGGATCGTTGGCGACGGCGGTCGTAGCCAGGTGGGTGACCGGATCATACATCATGCGCCCGGAGCGCGACAGCCAGGCTGCCACATCGGCATCAGCCGTCGGCAGAACAGGGACCGCACGATGGGCGAGTCCGGCCCGGCGCGCCACCCGGGCCGCAACATGCACCTCAAGCGTGCGTGCATCACCCAGGGTCTCGGCCCGCAAGCGGTCCGACCCGCGCGCCGCCGCGAGAATGATGCGCGAGTCGTTACCGCCGCTCAGATAGAGCACCGTCTCGCCCTGGCCCAAAAGCGCAGCCAGATGACGGCGCAGGATCTCGGCCGCCTCATCAACCAGTCGCGCGATCTGCACCTCGTTAAGCTCCGGACGCGTGCACAGCGCAGAGTCGGGCCAGATCCGCGCGGTGATGAAATCATCGAGGGTCAGCTCGTGCGATGGCATCAGCCGGCGCGCCCCGCGCCGCGGCGTCAGCCCGAAGGGCAGGAATCCGCGCCGCGCCGGGAAGTCGAAGATCGCCTCGATATCGGGATCGACCGGCAGCGTGCCGAGTTGATCGAGCGCCGTCACCGTCGCGCCGACCGCGCGCATTTCGGGCGCATGGATCGCCGGCAGCCCGCCCGCGGCGTCCTCGCGCAGCCGCACCCGCCCGTCGCCGCCGCGCCAGAGCATCACGAAGCGCCCGGCCAGCCGCGCGAAGCGATCCTCGGGGGTCTCGCCGGCGGCGAGGGTGAGTGTGCCGTCGGCGCGGTGAAAATCCGCCCCGTCGATCACCCAGCCGATGAGCCGCCCCACCTGCGCCCCCGCCGCATCGCACAGCCGCAGGATCGGCACCGCCTGCGCCGCCGCGATCTGCCAGCCGGCGAAGGCGTCACGCTTGCCGGCGACGGGATCATCCGCCAGCTCCGGCGCGATCAGCCACTGTTTGGGAAGGCCGGTGAAGTCGAGCATCAGGGATCTCCGAATGCGCCCCGGCACGGCGCCGGGGCGGGGCGCCGCAGCGCGGCGACGAGGATAACACAGGGCCCGGCGAGCTCCAGCCCGCGCAGCGCCGGCCCCGCGATCGCATCGGTGCCGAGCGACGCGGCGAGATGGTTGAGTTCGGCCGCGCGCAGCAGCATGAACGCCGCCACCAGCCCGAGCCCCGCGAGCAGCCCCGCATGCGCGCGCCAGCGCCCGCGCAGCGCGCGCAACACGCCCCACCCCGCCGCAAGCGCGCCAAGCGCCGCCGCCACGACCAGCGCTGCCTGCACCGCGCGGCGCTGCGCCATCCAGCCCTGCTCCTGCGCCAGGCACCGCCCCGCAACCGTCATCAGCACATGCAGATCGAGCTGCTTGTTGAACGCGAGAACCACCATCAGCAGCGCCACCCCGATCCAGACGGCCCGCGACCCGCCTCCTGCCCGCGACCCGCCTCCTGCCCGCGACCCGCCTCCTGCCCGCGACCCCGCCCCAACGCGCCACGCCGCCGCGAGCGCCGCGGCGCCATAGGCGGCGGTCACGCTCCAGCCCAACAGATGNGCATCATGCGCAACCGGGCTCCAGCGCCCGTCGATGCAGCCCGACAGCGCCGCTGACCAGGACATCGCGATGATCATCCCCAGCTCCGTTTCCCCGCGACAAGGCCCGAGCCGGGCGGGGCTGTCAATCGCGCCGCAGGGGCGTGCCGCGGACCGGTTTCTGTGGCAGGACAGGGGCGCAGCAGCGCAAGGCACCCCATGACCGAGTCGGCATTCCCCCCCTCCCCCGCCCTGGCCCGTGTCGAACGCGGGGCGCTGTGTTCGGGCTGCGGCGGCTGCGCGCTGGTGGCGCCGGGGCGGATCACGATGGAGACGGTCGCGCCCGGCCTGCTGCGCCCGCGCCAGACAGCGGCGCTGAGCGCGGATGAGGAGGCGCACATCGCCGCGCTCTGCCCCGGTCTGGGCCAGAGCGTCGAGGCGGCGGGGCGCAGGGACGACGTGCTGTGGGGCCCGTACCGGGCGATGCGCACCGGCCACGCCACGGATCCGGAGCTGCGCCATGCGGCCTCCTCGGGGGGCGCGCTCTCGGCGGTGCTGGTGCATCTGCTGGAGACGGGCGCGGTGGACGGCGTCATTCAGACCGCGGCGGCGCCGGATCTCGCGATCGGCAATGTCACGGTGCTGTCGCGCACCCCGGCCGAGGTGCAGGCGGCGGCGGGGTCGCGCTATGCGCCCTCGAGCCCGTTGGCCGATCTTGCCGACCGCCTCGACGAGGCCGGGCGGTTCGCCTTCGTGGGCAAGCCCTGCGACGTGGCGGCGCTGCGCGCGCTGGCGGGGCGGGATGCGCGGGTCGCTGCGCGCATCCCGGTGATGCTGTCCTTCTTCTGCGCGGGGGTGCCGGCGCTCGCGGGGGCGCGCGAGGTGCTCGACCGGCTCGGCGCCGCCGAATCCGAGACCGCGGCCTTCCGCTATCGCGGCCGTGGCTGGCCGGGGCGGGCGACGGCGCGGCTACGCGGCGGGGCGGAACGCTCGATGAGCTACCATGACAGCTGGGGCGGCGTGCTCTCGCGCCATGTCCAGCACCGCTGCAAGATCTGCGCCGACGGTACCGGCAAGGCGGCCGATCTCGTCTGCGCCGATGCCTGGGAGTGCGACGATCGCGGCTACCCGATCTTCGACGAAAAGCCCGGCATCAGCCTGATCGTCGCGCGCACCGAGCGCGGCAGCACCCTGATGGAGGCCGCCGAGGCCGCCGGGCACCTGACGACGGCCGCCTTCGATCCGGCCGGGCTGGCGCGGATGCAGCCGGGGCAGTCCGGGCGCCGGCGCGCGCTCCTGGCGCGGCTGGCGGGGCTGCGCGTGCTGGGGCGGCCGGTGCCGCGCTACCGCGGGTTGCATCTGGCGGCGGCGGCGCGGCAGAATACGCTGCGCAGCAATCTGCGCAATTTCGCCGGGATGGTGTCGCGCGTGCTGCGCGGGCGCGTGTGACGGCACCGGACGGGGGGCCGCGGCGGGCACCGGGAACAACCCCGAAGTGTTTTTCCTTTGAATAAAACACCTCCCGCGTGTAAACGTTTTTTTAACCCTTGTGCCGGCACGCTCCGGGGGATCTTCTGGAGTTCGTGATGCCCGCTGTTCTGGTGACCGTGGTAACCCTATCCGGCCTGTTCGGCGCGGCGGCGGGGGTGATCGTGGGCTGGCCCTGGTATGCGGTGGGGCTGACCTATCTCGGCGCGGCGATCGCCGGCGGCCTCGCGACGCTCGGCGTGCTGCTGCTGTGCCCGGATCGCTCGGCGCAAGACGACGACCGGCGCCGCTGAGGCTCACAGCCGCGTGCGCAGCCAGCCCAGGAAGGCGCGGTCCGGCGCGCGCAGCCTTGCGCGGCCCGAGCGCGCCCAGAACCCCTGCCATTCGGCCAGTGCGGCATGCACGTCGCGCCCCGGCGCCATCGCGCGCGCCTCCTCGAGCGCGGCCTCGGAGACCACCGGCGCCTCGCCGGGCGCGATCACCGGCGCGCGGGCCCGCACGCGGATGATGTCGCCGGGTTCCTCCTCGAGGGTATAGTCGGGCAGGTGATCGGCGGCGATCATGTCGCGGATCATCGCGCGAAACACCCGCCGCGGGCTGGCCGAGCCCGATTTGCGGTGCAGCACCTCGAGCGAGACGCGCCAGTCGGGCTGACGGCCGCAATGCTTGCGCGCGATCTCGTAGACGCGCCGCTCGAGCGGCTTGCGCAGCCGGAAGTAATCGCGTGAGAGTGTGAGCACCGATTTCGCCAGCACCGCGCGGTAGAGCCAGTCCGACAGCTTGACGCGCACCGACTCCATGCGCCCGCTGGTCGAGCGTCGGCGGATCTGCCAGCTCTCGATCAGGCCAAAGCCGGTGGTGACCTCCTCGCCGCCGGTCGTCAGGTTGGTGGTGATGCGGGTGCCGGCGAGACGCTCGAACGCCTCGCGCAGCCGCTTGTAGCCGTCGCCCGAGGTCTCGCGGTTGGTCGCCACGAGCAGGTCATGCGCCTTCAGATGCAGCACCTGCCCCACCGCGCGCCCGGCATTGATCGCCGCCATGAGCTGACTGATGCAGTAGATCAGGATATCCTTGTCATGGATCGTGGCGAGCCCGCGCATCGAGGGGGTGATCTGCACCTCCACGCCGTTATGGCTGTAGGTCAGGATCCGCCGGTCGGGCTTGGTGGCCAGCGAGAACATCGGATGCTCCATCGAGGCGAGATCATCCTTGGGCAGCGCCCCGAAGAGATCGCACACGAAGAAATCCGCCGTGGGATGGCGCTCGGGCAGAAGCCCGCCGCCGCCTGATCCGGTCCTGCTCATGCCCCTGCCCCGCGGGCTTTTGCGCCCGACTCGTTTCGTGGCTTCAGTGACACCCAGCCTAAAGTTATCCACAGCCCGCGTCCATCCCGACGCAGCGCCGCAACGGGGGATCGGAATCGCATCAGCGTGGGAGCAGAGTCGCCGCAACGTGGCTTCAGAGTCGCCGTGCCCCACTTCGTAGCACGCAGCTCATTGAAACGCAGCCATTTTCCATGATCCCCGCGGCTCCTTAACAGTACTACTAACAGCTATTAACAGGCGATTTTTTTCGAGCAACCGCCCGGAGCGCAGCTTGAAGCGCTGAAAATGCAATGAAAAGCAAGGGTGTGTGCGCATCCGCTTTGCATGTGCGCCGATTTCGCGTATGTTACCCAAAAGAGCGCACACAAGGCAGAACGCATGACAGGCGACAGCTCCCCCCCGCCCTATTTCAATCTCGATCCAGATCGCGCGCGCGCCGCGCTCGACGCGCCGGTCTCCACGGCGGGCTTTGCCGCGATCGCCGCGGCCTGCGCGAAGGGGCGCGCCGATCTCGCCGGGCGCGGGCTCGACCCGGAGGGCGGCAAGCGGCTGCGGCTGTTCTCGACCTGGGAGATCACCAAATATCTGATCCCGGTGGCAACGCCGCATTTTCGCCGCGTGCTCAAGGCCAACCCGGATCTGCCGCAGGGCCACAGCGATTCCGAGGGCGGCGCGAAATGGTTCACCCTCGACGAGGTGCTGCGCCTGCGCGCGCATTTCGCCGCCGAGGGATCAAAAACCAAGGAATACCTGCCCTACCGCCCCAAGGGCCTGCCCGCCAAGATCACCGCGGTGGCCAATTTCAAGGGCGGGGTCGGCAAGACCTCGACGGCGGCGCATCTGGCGATGTCGGCCGCGCTCGACGGCTACCGGGTCCTCGTCATCGATCTCGACAGCCAGGGCTCGATGACCTCGATCTTCGGCGGGCGCGTGGCCGATGAATGGGGCACGGTGTTTCCGCTGATCGCGCGCCATTACGGGCGCCACCTGCGCGGCGAGAACCAGGCCCGGATGGATCGCGGCGAGCCGCCGCATCCCATCGACGACACGCTCGATGAGGCGCTCAAGCTGAGCACGGCCGACATCGTGCAGCGCACGCACTGGCCCAATATCGACCTGATCGGCGCGCAGCTCAATCTCTACTGGGCCGAGTTCCAGATCCCGGTCTGGCGCATGGCCGCGCGCGGCTGGAAGCTGTGGGACGGGCTCGCCGAGAGCCTCGAGGCCGACGGGGTGCTCGAGCAGTACGACATCGTCATCCTCGATACCCCGCCCGCGCTCGGGTATCTGACGATCAACGGGCTCTCGGCGGCGGATATCCTTCTGGTGCCGCTCGGCGCATCGTTTCTGGAGTTCGATTCCACGGGGCGGTTCTTCGACATGCTGCACGCGACCTTCGCCTCCATCGAGGAGGGCGAGAACATGGCCGCCAAGGCGCTGGGGCGCGAGGGCATGGCCTTCGAGTGGGACGCGGTGCGCGCGATCGTCACGCGCTATGACGCCGCCCAGCAGGGTGAGCTCGCCAGCCTCATGCAGGCCTATCTCGGGCGCACGCTGTCGCCCTCGCGCCAGGGCTACACGGCGCTGATCGGGCAGGCGGGCGAGCAGGTCTCGGGGATCTACGAGGCCGACTACCGCGATTTCAACCGCGAGACCTATGCGCGCGGGCGCGAAACCTTTGACGAGACCTATGCCGCCTTCAAGAAGCTGCTGCTCGGCGTGTGGCGGCGCGACGAGCTCGCACGGCAGGCGGCGCAATGAGCCGGCGCGCAGTATGTTTCGCGCGCGAAACATCCGCCCCCGGCGATCCCGCTTGGGAAATGAAAAAATCTTTATTTTTCAATGCATTAAGCCCGAACCGTTTCGCATGCGAAACACCCCGCACGCCCGCGCAACCGCCGCGTAACCCACCCCGCGCCAGGATGGCGGCGCAAGGAGACTGAGCCATGGCCAAGCGCAAGCGCCTCGACCCGACCCCCCTGCCCGGCGCGCCCGAGATCAAGGCCGCCCCCGGCAGCCGCGTTCCGATCGCCCAGGTCAGCGGCGACAGCTCCGCCGCCGCGGCGCTCAGCGAGATGACCGAGGCCTTCACCCGCGCGCGCGCCGAGGGCCGGCTCGTGCAGGCGCTGCCGCTCGACGCGGTGCGCGCCGATCATCTGGTGCGCGACCGCATCGCGGTGGATGAGGACGCGCTCGCCGACCTGATCGCGAGCATCCGCGCGCGCGGCCAGCAGACCCCGATCGAGGTCGTCGAGCTCGCGGAGGGCTACGGGCTGATCTCGGGGTGGCGCCGGCTCGAAGCACTGCGCCGGCTGCACGCCGAGACCGGCGCGGAGGAGTTCGCCACCGTGCTCGCACTCCTGCGCCGCCCGGCCGAGGCGTCGGAGGCCTACCAGGCGATGGTCGAGGAGAACGAGATCCGGCTCGGCCTGTCCTACTATGAGCGCGCGCGCATCGCGGTGCGCGCCGCCGAGGCCGGGGTCTATGCGGACCGGCAGGCGGCGCTGCGCGGGCTGTTCGCGGCGGCCTCGCGCCCGCGCCGCTCCAAGATCGGCGCCTTCATGACGGTGCATGACGCGCTCGACCGGGCGCTGCGCTTTCCCGCGGCGATCCCCGAGCGGCTGGGACTGCGGCTGGCGAAGGCGCTGGAGGCCGACCCGGCGCTGGGGCCGAAGCTGCGCGAGCGGCTGCGCCGGGCCGAC
>SL_5KL_010_SEDDRAFT_10002336_pt1 | contig 10614 bp, 6 predicted proteins | sample SodLakKL_010_SED_FD_9118 | JGI IMG/M metagenome (IMG submission 9118)
CAACACGGGTAAAAGATGTTTTTGTTTTCTGCTTTTTTAAACTGATTTTATTAAATAAAAATCAAATAACTGATTGAGCCAAAAATCTGCGATTCTGTTATAGCTTTAATTAAAGTAATCAAATTAATCAAAGTAATTAAAATGATTAAAATAATTAAAATAATTTAAAGCAATTAAAGTAATCTATCTTGTTTAATTTAAAGAAGTGCTGAAAAGATCTAATAGTCATGATAATGGATTTATTGGAAATATAAAATCCTGCCTTCCTTGAAAAAGAAAATTTTCAAACGGATTACCCATACCTTTTCTGCATGTAAAGCAAATCAAGTAAAGCAAATAATGTAAATGTTAAACTAAAATGATTAGAGAATAATTTTGTAAAAATTAGCCAATTACTTGATTAAAGATAGAATTGATTAACATAGAATTAATTTCGCAAAAGCAGTCAAATATCTGGTTTACGCGCCAGAACCTTTGTGTGCTCTGTCTCTCTTCCGTGAATTTTCTGTTAACTGCTGCCCTTCAATACAAACTGCCTGCTCAACTTACCAGGCTTTTCAGGCTCTCAGTAAATCCATCCAGCAGAGAGTAGATTACCGGCAGAAAGATCAGAGTCAGAAAGGTAGAAGTTAGCAGACCNCCGATTACTACTACAGCCATCGGAGCCTGNGCCTCNGCNCCCTCACCCAGGCCAAGTGCCAGAGGCAGCAGAGCAAGCATGGTGGTTAGCGCCGTCATAGCTATCGGTCTCAGCCTTATCATACCGGCGTTTATCAGAGCCTCCCTGCGACTCTGTCCCTGACGGCGCAGGATATTGACATAGTCAACCAGCACAATAGCATTGTTAACCACTATTCCTACCAGCATTATCACACCGATAATTGAAACCACACTTAAATTGTGCCCGGTAATAAATAATCCCAGGACAACTCCTATCAAAGCCAGCGGCACCGAAAACATAATGGCAAAGGGATGGACCAGAGATTCAAACTGAGCGGCCATAATCATATAGATCAGAGCCACAGCCAGGGCAAAAGCGTAGAAAAGATCACCAAAAGCCTCTTCCATCTCCTCCGCCTCCCCGGTTATATCAAGCATATAGCCTTCCGTCAGCTGATAATCCAAAAGTTCGGCTTCAATATCTTCAATCACGCTGCCCAGATCCCGGCCGTTGAGATTGGCAGTAACCCGGGCTGTCCGTTCCTGATCCTCCCGATCTATCTGAACCGGACCGTCGACTACTTCTATGGCAGCAATTTCCTGCAGCTCAATCAGACCGGCTTCCGGAGAAGCTACTCTCAAACTCCGCAGATCAGCCAGGCTTTCCCGCCCGCTTTCTGCCAGCCTGACTCTGATATCGTGCTCATCGCCGGCAACCCGGTATTGAGAGGCAACCTGGCCTTCAATCCCGGTATTGACAGTTTGAGCAATCATATGAGCCGGGATACCGAGATCACGACTGCGGGAGCGGTCTATGCTGACTACCACTTCCGGTCGGGCTTCTTCAAAGCTGGTCTCAACATTGCTGGTTCCTTCGATATCCTCCAGCAGCAAAGCCAGCTCCTGAGAATGCTCTTCCAGAACATCCAGTTCAGGACCCTGCAGCCTTAAGGCTACCGGAGCTCCTCCCATCATGCCGCCCAGGTCCACGGCCATATCGGTAACAGTAATATCTGCCCGGGGAATTTCGGCTGTCAGCTGCCTGATATCTCGAGTAACTTCAGCGGTGCTTCTCTCTCTTTCATCCCGTGAGACCAGACTGACCTCCAGACTTGATTGATGAGAGGCTCCACCTCCCAGTCCCATCATGGCGGCCTGTCCTCCGGCAGCTCCAATGCTGGTGTATACTGTTTCTACTTCTGGAATAGCAGCAATCATCTCCTCAACCTCCAGAGTAACCTGCCGGGTCTCTGAGAGAATCATGCCCTGAGGCATCTCCAGCTCAACCATAATCTCTCCTTCATCCATGGGAGGTATGAATTCAGCTCCAATCTGGGTAACAAGCAGCATGCTGCCGGCAAATATCAGTACCACCACAACCACAGTTACTGCCCGGTAGGTCAGGGCTATATCAAGGAAACTCCCGTAAAGAGTCTTGATTCTGCCCCCGGCCCTGTCAAATTTACCCAGCTTGACCTTCTCAGTTATCCGTCCGTTGAGAAGACGAGAAGCCAGCATTGGTATGAGAGAAAGGGCAACCAGCAGGGAAGCCAGCAGAGAAAAGGCTACAGTCACAGCCAGTTCACTAAAAATCTCGGAGGCAAGACCTTCGATATAAACAATAGGAAGAAAAACCGCTGCAGTCGTCAGTGTTGAAGCTGTAATGGCCGCAGCAACTTCACCACTGCCTTCAGTGGCTGCCAGCATTGGTTCTGTACCGTTCTGCCGCAGTCGGTATATATTTTCAATAACCACAATAGCGTTATCAACCAGCATCCCGATCCCCAGAGCCAGTCCACCCAGAGTCATAATATTAAAGGTCAGATCAGCAAAATACATCAGGACAAAGGTGGCCACAATCGATATGGGGATTGCCAGGCCAATAATTATAGTGGTCTTAACACTTCTTAAAAATATAAATAAAACTATGAATGCAATCAGTGCTCCAATAGCTGCATTGAAGGCCAGATCATTAATAACATCTATAATAAATTCAGCTTCATCATAGACATAATGGAGGTTAATATCTTCCGGACTGGCCTCCTGAATCTCACTTATCTCCTCCGAAATCCGCTGAGAAACCAGCACGGTATTGGCTCCACTTTCCCGCTGGATTGAAAGACCGATACCCTCCTCACCGTTAATGCGGGTATACTGGTCAACATCACTTTCACCATCGACTACCTCAGCTACTTCAGCAAGCCTCAAACCCGCTTCATTGAGCTTAAGATTTTCAATTTCCTCAAGCGATTGAAATTCACCGGTGGTTCTGGCCAGCAGTGCAGTTTTGCCATCCCGGATTTCACCGCCAGGCAGCCGTAAATTCTCTGCCTGCAGGGTTTCTGAAAGGTCGCTTAAAATCAGTCCGTAACCGTGAAGTTTATCCTGATCGACATTAATCTGAATCTCCCGCTCCCGACCCCCGGTAATATCAACTGTAGCTACTCCATCCAGCCTTTCCAGCCGGGGTACCAGAACATCATCTGCCCAGTCGGTCAGTTCCTGAATCTCCCTCTCCCCGGAGATGCCGAGAGTCACCATCGGCAGCATCTCGGGATCAAAGCCTACAACTATGGGATCGGAAGCATCATCAGGTAAAAAATCTCTAACCAGATCAATCTGCTCCCTGACATCCAGCATAGCAAAATCCATATCAGTCCCGAAGGAAAACTCCGCCATTACCATCGATTGATCCGGACTGGAGACCGAAGATAACCCTTCCAGTCCATCCACGGTGCTGACCGTATCCTCAATCGGCCTGGTCAACAGGGTTTCAATTTCCTCGGGGGCAGCCCCTTCATAATCTGTCAGGACAGCAACCACCGGGAATTCCAGATCGGGAAATAGATCCAGCCCCAGATCACCCAGGCTGACAAAGCCTAAAAAGACTATAATCAGGATGGCCATGATGGTAAAGATGGGGCGTTTTACCGTAAATTTAGAAAGATTCATTTTCTACCACCTCAACAGTCTGGCCATCCTCTAACTGGTCATGGTCATAGAGCACAACCTGATCACCTTCATTTAATCCCGAAGTAATCTCAACCCGGTTATCATAGCGAAGACCGGTGCTGACAGTCTGGCGGCGGGCCCGGCCATCCTCTATCAGATAAACAGCCGTTTCAGCCTCACCTTCAGGATTAAAAACAGCATCAGCGGGAACCAGCAGAGCATCCTCTTCTTCCTGGATAACAAACTCTATACTGCCCCGCATTCCAACTCTGATAATGTGTTCCGGGTTCGGCAGAGTGACCTCCACCGGAAAACCTCCCTGTTCTCCGGCCATGGGAGCAACCGAGCTAATCCTGCCGACAAATTCCTCACCTGGTAGAGCATTAACCGTAACCAGAGCCTCTGCTCCGGTCTCCAGCTGACCGACATAGGGTTCATTAACATTGGCCGTAGCTTTGATTTCATCCAGATTTACCAGATAGAAAAGAGGATTCCCGGGGGAAGCCATCTCACCGGCATCCATCTCTACCGCAGCTATCACTCCATCTGCCGGAGCGGCTACTTCAATATTATCATAGGCAATCCTGGCCATATCAACTCCAGCCCGGGCCTGCTTGACCTGGGCTTCTACAGCCTTAAGTTCTTCCTCGGTTGGACCCCTTTCAGCTTCAGCCAGCATTGCTTCTGCTCCCTGAAGGGCAGCACTGGCAGCCTCGTACTGGGTTCGGGCCTGTGAGACCATCCGCTCTTCTTCTACCCGGAAATCGTAGAGCTCCTCGGTCATTTCTTTAAAATTCTGGGCTCCCTGAAGAGCTATTTCAGCCTGCTCAACTCTGTCTTTAGCAGTTTCCAGCTGAGTTTCAGCCTGATTTCTCCCGGTTTTTATTTCATTATACTGCTGCTCACTGATAGCCCCCTCTTCAAAGAGGCTGGCCATCCGCTGGTAATTATCATCGGCCTCTTCAAAGGCCAGTTCCGCCTGACGTTCTTCCTTTTCAGCCATCTCCAGTTGAACCCGGGCCTGCTCCAGTTCATTTTTTACCTGCTCCAGTTCCATATCATCGGGTGTCCGCTCCTGATATATTTCTTCGGCATAACCCACTTCATCCCGGGCACCTTCCACAGAAATCCGGGCTTCCTCTACCTGGGAACTGATCTGCTGCAGCTCCTCATCGGTAGCGCCCTCTTCCAGTCTGGTAAACTCTGCCTGAGCAGCTTCCAGTCCAGCTTCAGCCTGATCCAGCTCAGCCCGATAGCGTTCATCATCCAGCTCAGCCAGGAGCTGCCCCTGCTCAACCTGATCACCGACCTCAACTTCAATTCGCTCAATCTCACCTTCCAGACGGGGCAGAACAGCATATTCACTGCTGGGCTGCATCACCGCACTGAAACTGTTTCTTTCTGCAATATTATCGGTTATAACTTCAGCTGCGATTACCCGGAGATCCAGCTCTTCTTCCTGATTTTCTTCAATACCGGCCTGAACAGCAGCCGGTTCTTCCTCTCCGGTTTCCTGAAGAAATAAATTTTCTGGAAGCAGAGAATTTCCTGCCAGAATATATCCAGTCAGAAGACCGGCCATAATCAGCAGCAGAGCAATTATTATACTAAAACTATTTGTTTTGATCTTTTTAAATAAATCTTTCACTGATGAACCACCTCAAAGAGTTTATCTGCTTCTCCCAGCACCAGGTAAATGTCAGCCACCGCTTCAATTCTGCTGAATTCAGCCTGCAGCTCAGCCAGCCTGGCCTGGTTTTTATCAGTTCTGGCATTGAGCACATCGGTGCTGGTACCTACACCTTCAGCATATCTCAGCTCAGCCAGGTCAACTCTGGACCGGGCTTCTGCCAGCCTCTCAGCAGCCAGTTCCTGACGGCTCCTGGCATCCTGCAGGCTGCTGATAGCCCGCTTTGCTTCCAGACGGAGACCGTCTTCCATCTCTTCCTGTACATATTCCAGCTGACGCAGCTCGGCCTCGGCCTGCTCGATCTCAGCCCGGCGCTGGCCACCATCAAATATATCCAGACTGACATTAACTGCCAGCGACCAGGAGCTATCTTCAAAACCAAAGTCCTCATCTTCCCAGGAATAATTTCCCATTAGAGAGATAACCGGAAAGCGCTCTGCTTCAGCCAGGTTCAGGCCAGCCTCTGAAGCTTCCTGCTGATAGTGAAACTGCTCCAGGCCGGGGTTATCTGAAAGGTCGAGATAATCTTCAGCTCCTGCCAGATTAACTGCCCCTTCTTCCAGCTCGTCCAGCAGCTCCTCACCGCTGTCAGCCAGGGTGATTCCGGTTCCTCTTTCCAGTCCCAGCAGACTGCGAAAACCTTCCCGGGCCAGTTCCAGTCCGCTTTCAGCCTCCATCAGTTCCTGCTCCACTTCCAGGAGGGCTACCCGGGCTTCATGAAGATCAAGTTCTGTCACCAGGCCGGCCTCCAGATTAGTTCTGACGACATCTTTATGGGCCTGAACCTGTTCCCTGACATCCTGCTGAAAATCAACCATTTCCCGGGATAAAATAACATCATGATAGGTAGTAATGACCTCATGAATCAGCTCCTGCCTTTCACCGCTGAAGCCAGCCTCTCCGGCCTGATAGGCAGCCTCGGCCTGTTCAATTCCTCTGCTTATCCGCCCGAAAGTGAACACTGGCTGCTGCAGGGTAAACTCGGTCTGAAATATACTGTCAGGAGGCTCAAAGGCCTCGGCAAAAATTTCATTAAGAAAATCATCAAGTTCATCATCAAGTTCATCAATTCCCAGATCAAATTCAATCTCCTCGGCATCGCCACCCATTCTAACATAGCTGGTCGTTAGAGAAATGCTCGGAAACCTGGCTGCTTCAGCCATATCAACCGTGGGTTGCAGTGCTCTCAGTTCTTCCTGCGAAGCTTTGAATCCTGGATTATTCTCCAGAGCAATCTCAATACTTTCAGCCAGATTCAGCTCCCGAGCTGCAGCCCCTTCCCCCTGAGGTCCGGCTGCCAGCAGCATTCCGGTCAACAGCAGTGCAATTATAATTATCTCTGCCGGTTTAACTTTCAGGCAGCTTGCTTTTACTGTCATTTCGAGCTTCTACCCCCTTCAGATAAAGATCAAGGACAAAATCAACCAGCGTTTCAAGTTCATAGCTGTCTTCTATGGTAGAGGGACCAAAAAAACTGGTCAGACCTAAAAAACTGCGGGCCATTAATCTGGAATCCTTATCCTGGAGAAATTCCTTTTCAATTCCTTCAATAATTACTTCTTCTGTCTTATTCAGAAATCTATTCTGCCAGTTCCAGAGCTGTTTTTCAAAATCCGGATCCGGGGATCCAGTCTGCATGAAAGTTGCATAGGTGAATTCAAAATTTTCCTGATAAAATTCTGCTATGGCTGCAATTATTTCCGCCAGCTTTTCTCTGACTTTTAGGTTTTTTTCGGTAATTTCAGCAATTTCCTGATACAGCCTGCTTATTACACTGTTAATCATGGTCTCAAAAAGTTCCTGTTTGTTATCAAAGTAATAGTACAGGGTGCCTTTGCTGGTATTTGAAGCTTCAACAATATCATCCATCCTGGTTTCGTGAAAACCTTTGTGACAAAATAACTCTCTGGTAGCTTCAATTATCTCAGCTTTAGTCCGTTCCCTAACCACGCTGGTTCAACTCCCCCGAATTTTTTTAATTTTTTCTAAACTGACCGGTCAGTCTATAGGCAGTAAAAAAATAATAACACATAAAAGATATCAATGCAAATAACAGGGCAACCTGCCTAACCTGTGTTATTATATTTAACAAGAGAGCTCACTCCTTATTTATTGTTTTGGTGGTGCAAAACTATTATATCAGGGAGGGCCCTCTTTTTAATGTTAAAACCATTTTCAACTCTTTCAACAATTATCCTATTGCTATTATACACTAACGGCAACAATTGACCTATTGCTATTTTATCTCTAATATCCCAGGGCAAGCAAACAATTTCATTGCATATGATTGGTTTCAATGCAAATAAAAAGCCCTGCTTTCCCATTGTTTGGTGGTGAGGAGGCAGAATTGGAAAGCAGGGCTCGGGGATGGCTGGTTAAAAAATTTCCCGGGTGACTTTCAATTTATAACACCCAAAGTTTTGTTTTTATTTTACGCAATCTCCTGGACCCAATTTTTAATACAATAATCTGTTTTTTTAATAACACCCCAATCTGGTTTTTAAATAACACACCGGGCTTTATTTTTTTCAAAATAAATGTTATCATTTGAAATACATTATACGATATAACTGAGTAAAATGCAAGTGCTATTACAAATAAAATGCAACTGATATTACAAATTAGTAAATAATAATATAAGGAGAGTTTAACATGGTAAAAATCAAAGGAATCTTATTTGATAAGGATGGCACTCTTCTAGATTTTGATGCTCTCTGGATACCGATAATTGAAAAAACTACAGAACATATCATCGCTGAAATAATTGATGAAGAGAACATAATCAACAATTTAGAACGATTAAAACAATCCTGCCTGAGATATCTGGGGATAGATATTGAGGAGAAAAAAATTGACCCTGAAGGGAGACTGGCAAAATCCAATATGACCGAAACAACCTATCAGGTAGCTGAATTTCTGCAGCAAAATAATCTGGCAAATTGCAGAGACAGGGACAGATTAGTCGAAAAGATTATAAGCCTGACAAAGATAAGCACCCACCAGCTTGATTATGATTTGAAACCAACAGCTGATCTCCATAAACTTTTACAGGATTTAAAAAACATGAATCTTAAACTGGGTATAGCCACAGCAGATAACCGGCAATCAACGGAGGAGATGGTAAAACAGTTAGAGATCCAAAATTACTTTGATTTTATCGGCTGTGGAGATGATGACTGCCCACCTAAACCTCACCCTCGGGTAATTGAAAATTTTTGTGATTGCTGTCAGCTTTCTCCGCAAGAGGTGGCTTTCGTTGGTGATACTGTTACCGATATGAAGACAGCCCAGAATGCTGGAGCAGGTCTCAAAATAGCCGTTCTCTGTGGAATTGGTTCTCAGGATGATCTGGAAGAGCTTGCAGACTTTGTTATTAATAATCCAGGCCAGCTGATATCGATTCTAAGGCAGGCCAGCTAATATTAACACTAAATCAAAGAAGCTGATATCGACACCAAATTAAGTCAGCTAACATCTTTACAATTATAATTCGATTAATATCGACACCAAACTAAACCAGCTAACATCGGCACAATTTTAATTCGATTAATATCGATACCAAATCAAACCAGCTAACATCGGCAGAATTTTAATTTAACTAATATCTACACCAAATCAAACCAGCTAACATCGGCAGAATTTTAATTTAACTAATATCTACACCAAATCAAATCAGCTAACATCTGTACTAAATTAAATCAGCTAATATCAATACTTTGAAAACAATAATTGAGAGTGGTGCCAGAATAATTCCTTTAAACCCATAAAGACTCAGGCCTAAAAATAAGCCCAGCAGCAGGATCAGGGGATGGACTCCAATATTGGTTGCCAGAACCCTGGCTTCCAGAAAGGGCCGAAAGCTCTGGACTATGATATAAACTATCAGTAAAATCAGGGAATAGAGAGGATTAATCAAGAGATGGATGGCCATCAGCGGCCAGAGAATCCCCCCTGGACCCACCACCGGTATCAGATCAAGAATTCCGGCCAGGAGACCCAGGAGCAATGCATAGGGAACCCCCATAAACCTCAGGGTGAGCCAGACCCAGAGGGTGGTATTGGTGATTATTATCAGCTGAACCCTGATATAGGCGGTAAAATCCTTCAGCAGCTTAGCCTTTTCTCTTTCTTCCAGACTTATTTTCCCTGATAAGTAGCTCAGCAGTTTATCCTTATCTTTACCCATATAAAAGGTAGACAGGATCGTGAATATTACAAATATAAAGATCATTGGGATATTAAAGGTAAGATCTAAAATCCGGTTCAGGGCCTGAGAGAACATAATATTCAATCGCTGAAAGATAACATCAATATTCTGGCTGATAATCAGAGCAATTTCATCGGGAACTATTTCATAAAAATCTTCCTGCCGCTGAATTAGTTCATTGATCCCCTCGATAATCTGATCACTATAACGGGGCAATAACCTGGCCAGTTCCATCAGCTCACCAATTAGATTGGAAGTTATAATTAATAGGAGAAGAAGCATGAGGAAGAGAAATACTGTTAAGACTATCAGCACAGCCGACAGCCTGGGGATTTTTTTAGCCAGCAGCGCTACCGGCCTTTCCAGAATAATGGCAATCAGAGCCGCCAGCAAAAAGGGAGTCAGCTGGAAAATAATTATATTTAAAGAGAGAGCAATCACTATAAAGACAGCGACTCTCTTTAGAATGTCTGTATAGCTCAGTTCCAGCTTAAACATAGCAGCCTCCGTTCAGTACAGATCGGGACAAAGTTCTCAGAACAGAGCTCATTCCAAAAATGGATTAGTTCAGGACAGAGATCATTCGAAATCTGGATTAGTTTAGGATATAAATCATTCGAAATCCTAATTAGTTCAGGATATAAGTCATTCGAAATCCTAATTAGTTGCTGAAGCCTGATTTTAGTTTTAAGTTATCAGTTTTGACTTATTATTTTTACTACATGTTTTGAATTATCATTTTCTATTATCAGCTTGTATTATCAGTTTAAATTTTTGGCTCATTTAAATTTCCTTGTTGCTGATCTAATACTGGATAATTGTCTTTGCTGGCTGGATCTTATTATTAGGACTGAAAGAGATAATACACTTGACAATAACAGTTTGTTTGCCTGCAACTATTTGCCAAAGACATGACAACATGTAATTTTAAAAGAGCTAAATTTTTAGTTTTGAACTTATCAGTTTGTATTAACAGTTTGTATTATTTGTGTTTTCCGTTTGTATCAACAATTTGTATTATTTGTGTTATCAATTTGTATTAAAAGTTTTTGATTATTCTGGTTTCTAATTTTGCCCTTGCGAATTTTCTGAAGCATTCATTATC
>SL_5KL_010_SEDDRAFT_10002337_pt1 | contig 10613 bp, 10 predicted proteins | sample SodLakKL_010_SED_FD_9118 | JGI IMG/M metagenome (IMG submission 9118)
GCAGGCCGACCCGGATCAGTGTGGGATCGATGCGCCCCCCTGCCCCGACGCTCGAGATGATCCCCTGCCCTCGTGCCTGGCAGGTGGCGACCAGCGCGGCCTTGCAGGCGATGGAATCGATGCAGTCGAGCACGTAGTCCGCGTCCGCGGGGATCAATTCCGCGATGCTGTCCGGCCGCAGGAATTCCGTGACGGTCTGCACGCGAATCGCCGGATCAATGTCGGCGATCCGCCGTTCCATCACCTCCGTCTTCGGTTGGCCCACGGTAGAGCGCAGCGCCACCAACTGCCGGTTCAGGTTCGACGGCGCGACCTCGTCGTGATCGAGCAGCGTGATCCGCCCGACCCCCGCCCGCGCGATCGCCTCCGCCGCATAACTGCCCACACCGCCCAGTCCGGCGATCAGCACGTGCCGGCCACGCAGCGCCGCCAACGCCTCCGCCCCCAGCAGCAGCCCGGTGCGTTCGAAAAAGGGGTCAGTCGCCAGCGACATTTTGCGATCTCACCGCACCGGCGTTTGAAGGGAGCCGGGCGGACGGGCGTTGGCGGGTGTCGGCCGCAGGGATGCGGCCGTCAAGCCTACAGGGAGGTATTCACGGCGTCCCGCCAACGCCCGTCCGCCCGGCTCCCGGCCACGAAGCTCTCCCATCTACCACCGGCGCCGGATCATCAGGCCACGTCCGGGAGCGCGAGAATCCGTCGTGCGTTGGCAGCCGTCTGCTCGGCCAGTTCCGCGACCGGGGCCCCGCGCAGTTCGGCCACGCAGGCGGCGATCTCGGGGAGGAACGACGGTTCGTTGCGTTCGCCACGGTGGCTCGCCGATGGCTGATCGGGCGCGTCGGTCTCCAGCACCAGCGCATCACTCGGCAGGCCGGCAACCAGCTTGCGCAACCGGTTGGCCCGTGGATAGGTAACCGGTCCCCCGAAGCCGAGGCAGCAGCCCTGATCCAGCGCCTGGTCCGCCTGCTGGCGGCTGCCGGAGAAACTGTGGATGATCCCGGTCAGCCCCGGCCGCTGGCGCAGCGCCTTCAGCACGTGGTCGAGCGCGCGCCGGGCATGGATGATCACCGGCAGTCGATGGTTCAGCGCCACGTCGAGCTGCGCGGTGAACAGCCGCCACTGGCGTTCCCAGGCGGGCCCGGTCGCGATGTCGTCCACGTAGCCGTCGAGTCCGATCTCGCCCACGGCCACCGCCGGATGTTCCCCGAGCCAGGCATCCAGTGCCGCGACATCGGCGTCGACGTGGGATTCCAGATAGACCGGGTGCAGACCGTAGGCAGGAAAGAGATCCCGGTGCCGCCCGGCAATCTCCGCAAGGCCCTGCCAATGGGCGCGGGTGATCGCCGGGAGCACCTGTGCGACGACGCCGGCCGAGCGGGCTCGCGCGAGCGCCTCGTCGCGGTCGGCCGCGAATTCGGCGACATCGAGGTGCACGTGGGTGTCGATCAGGAGCATCGATGCCGGCCGTGGCTTCAGGGGCAGGGGTAGGTGTAGCGGGCGTGGATCGCCTCGATCGCGTTCAGGACCTCGTCGGTCAGATGGACTTCGACACTGGCGATGTTCTCGGCGAGCTGATCCAGGCGGGTCGCTCCGACGAGGTTGCTGGTGACGAAGGGCTGGCGGTTGACGAAGGCCAGCGCCAGCTGCGCCGGGGTCAGGCCGTGTTCCCGGGCCAGCGCCGCGTAGGCCTCGGTGGCGGCGATTCCTTGCGGGTTGCTGTAGCGGGAAAAGCGCTCGAACAGCGTCAGGCGCGCCCCCTCGGGCTGCACGCCGCCCAGGTACTTGCCGCTCAGCATCCCGAAGGCCAGCGGTGAGTAGGCAAGCAGGCCGACGTCCTCGCGGATCGACATCTCGGCCAAGACCCGATTCGAAACTGCGGTTCAGCAGGCTGTAGGGATTCTGGATACTGACGACCCGCGGCGCGTTGCCCTGTTCTGCGGCGCGCAGCCACTGCATCAGACCCCACGGCGTTTCGTTGGAGATCCCGATGGCTCGCACCCGGCCGTCGCGCACGAAGTCCTCGAGCACGGACGCGGTCTCCTCGATCGGCGTTGCGTCCTCGTCGGACACGTGCTCGTAACCGAGCTGACCGAAATAGTTTGTCGACCGCGCAGGCCAGTGCACCTGGTAGAGGTCCACGTAATCGGTCTGAAGCCGCTCGAGACTGCGTTGCAACGCCTCCTCCATCTGCTCGCGAACGAGCCGCGGCCCGCCCCGCAGCCACGGCATGGAGTCGGCCGCGCCGGCAACCTTCGTGGCCAGCACCACCTGCTCGCGGCAGTCGCGCGCGCGCAGCCAGTTGCCGATGAAGGTTTCGGTGCGGCCCTGGGTCTCGGCCCTGGGCGGCACCGGATACATCTCGGCCGCATCGATCAGGTTGACCCCGCGCTCCAGTGCGTAATCGAGCTGCTCGAAGGCTTCGGCCTCGGTATTCTGCTCGCCCCAGGTCATCGTGCCCAGACCGATCAGGCTGACGTCGATGCCGGTTCGGCCCAACGGACGGTATAGCATGGGTTCCCCTTCCTCGGTGAACTCAGGTGAAAAGCGTCAATACACCGGTATAGCCGTAGAGTCGGCTTGCGAAGATCTCGCCGTTGGCAAAGAATCCGACCAGCGGGACATCGCCGAGCGCGTCCTGCACGATGCCGACCTCGGTGCCTTCATCCCCGAACTGGTTCCGCCCGCGACCGACACAGCTCACGTAAACCGCGCCACGAATTCCGCCGGGGTTGCGGCTTCGGATTTCGGCCACCATCCGCTCCAGATCCTCGCGGGCCGCCTGGCCGTCGCGGCGCACGAAGAGGATGCGCTGACCCTGCTCCAGCATCTCGCCGACCGCGAGCAGGTCGCGATCCAGATCGATGCCAATGATGTTGCGGACGCGATAGTCGCCGGTGTCAGAACCCGGGATGGGCAGGCCGATGTGGATATATCCGAGCGCCCGGCGCAGGTCACGTGCCAGGACGTCCCCGATGACCTCGCGGAACACCGGAAGCGCGGCACGTTCGTCCAGCTTCACGATGATGTTGCGCCAGGTCTCGGTGAGGTGGTGCTGCCCCGGCAATGGGGAGCATCCCTGGGTATGGCGTGCTGCCAGCGGCACGCTGTCGCGCAGGGCCAGTCCGGATACACCGCCCGAAAGCACGGCGTCGGCAAACTGGACCACCTCGCCCTGCCCCGAACTCACGCCGCCGGTGGTGAACCATGCGGTCTCGCCGTCGATGCGCGCCAGCAGGTCCTCCAGGCCCGCGAATGCGGGATCCGCGTGCAGGATCAGCCGGCCCGCCTGGTCGGGTTCCAGAAAACCCGCCAGCTGCTCACGCAGCGCATCGAAGGACTCGACCGGACCCCGAATGAGCCGGAAATCCTCCGGGTCCAGTTGCGCGATCATCGCCACCGCTGCCGGGGTCTCGTAGAACTCGTCGCGCCCACCGATCAACGCCATGCCGGCGCACCCCGTCCACATCGACACGCCGGTGGCGGCGCGCAGCGAATCCAGCAGCTGCGCCCCGTGCCGCGCCATCGAATCCGACAGGTACAGAAACCCGACCATGGCAGCAGGAGGCCGCTCGGCGTTCTCCAGAGCCAGACGGGCCGCCAGCTCGCCCGCGAGGGTTGCGGGATCGCTGCCGCTTGCCGATGCGAATCGGAATGCCGGTGACCCCGTCATCCCGCGATGTGCTCCAGCATGCTCAGTGCCTCGTTGTCGTTCACGGATATGCCCAGGACGACCTCGATCCGCTCCGGGGGGTTCCCGAAGTGCAGACGGGCGTGATGCCGATCGTCCAGCTCCTCGAGGAACCAGGCGATCTCCGAGGGGTGGACGGCACCGCCGCCACGTTCAAGGTGCCGCAGCAGGATGTCCTGTTCGCGGATGCAGAGCAGCAGGGGCTGCGGGAGGTCCAGCGGCAGCACATGGGTCTGCACCAGCCATTCGACCGGCGTCGGCCGCGGCACCGGCAGTCGGCGCGAGTCGAGCCGGAAGTGACCGCCGCCGCCCGGCTGCTTCAGCAGCTCCTCCAGCCACTCGTCCGGAAAGCCCCGGTGCACGATCAGGCTGCGCCCGGTGAAGCGGGCGCGAAACTGTTCGAGTTGTCTTGCCGGACGCCGGGCCAGGAAACCGAACACCATCGATCCTCCGGGGATGCGGTAAGGCGCATGCTAGCCGACCCCGGGCAAACACAAAAAAAGCCCCGCTCCGGCGGGGCTTGGCGGGGAACGAGATCAGCCGCGGCGAGCAAGCATTTCGTGGATGATCGGTGCCAGAATGATCTCCATCGCCAGGACCATCTTGCCACCGGGCACGACCAGCGTGTTCGGTCGCGACATGTAGGAATCATGCAGCATGTTCAGCAGATAAGGGAAATCCACGCCGAAGCGCTTCGGATCGCTGAACCGGATCACCACCAGACTTTCGTCGGCCGTCGGTATGTCGCGAGCAATGAAGGGGTTCGACGTGTCCACTGTCGGGACCCGCTGGAAGTTGATGTGGGTGCGCGAGAACTGGGGCGTGATGTAGTTCACGTAGTCGGGCATCCGCCGCAGGATCGTATCAACGATCGCCTCCGCGCTGTAGCCGCGCTCCTCGTTGTCGCGGAAGATCTTCTGGATCCACTCCAGGTTCACGATCGGCACCACACCGATACCGAGATCGACGTGTCGCGAGATGTCGATATCCCCGTGCGCCGCCAGACCGTGCAGGCCCTCGTAGAACATCAGGTCGGTATCCGGCTCGATGTCCTCCCAGGGAGTGAATTCGCCCGGACCCAGGCTGGTGCCCAGGCGCTGATTGTGGAACTCGGCCTCTTCCTCCGAGTGCAGGTAGTACCGCTTCTGCCCCTGACCGGTTTCGCCATAGGTCTGAAAGAGTTCTTCGATGCGGTCGAAGAGGTTCGCCTCGGGGCCGAAATGCGAGAAGGATTTGTCTCCTTCGGCCTCGGCGGCCTGCATCGCGGTGCGCATCGCCTTGCGGTCGTAGCGGTGGAAGCTGTCGCCCTCGATCACTACCGGCTTGATCTTCTCGCGCTGGAAGATGTAATCAAAGGATCGCTTGACCGTGGACGTGCCGGCGCCCGAAGACCCGGTGACGGCTATAACGGGATGTTTCTGTGACATGTTCTCTCTCCTCGACAAATGGGCCTGGGGCCGAAGATCATCTCGAACCCGTTAACCCCAGTACTGAAAATCGGGCGCCCAACACCCTGACCGCTCGATCGCCACGGACCGGGACGCAGGGGATCCGGAGCGCGTATCGCGCCGAGTTCCCTCCAAGCATAGCGAGGGAAGCGCTGAAATAGCCATCCTGGCTTTCCCGGCGCACGCTGCGCTGCAAATGTGATTCGCAGCTTGCTTCAGAACCAACCACCTGCGGTAGCCGCTTCTTGCGGCACTTCCATGTGCCGCAAGGCCCGCTAGAAAACCACATTGAGCATGATCATGGCCACGACCATGAACAGGACGGTCATGATGCTACCGGCCTTCAGGTAGTCGATGACGCGGTATCCGCCCGGACCCATGATCAGCGCGTTCACCTGGTGCGTCGGGATCAGGAAGGAATTCGAGGTGGCGATGGCCACGGTCAGCGCAAAGACCCGGGGATCCGCCTCCATTCCCGCCATCTGCGCCGCCAGCGCGAAGTTGATGGAAAGCGGAACCAGCAGCACAGTGGCCCCCACGTTGGACATCACGAGTGTGAAGAACGTCGCCAGCACAAAGATCGTCCCCTGGAGCACCCAGGGCGACACCTCGCCCAGGAGGTCCAGCGTGTTCTGCGCAATCCATGCGGCCGTTCCGGTGTTCTCTACCGCGGCGCCCAGCGGGATCAGACTCGCGAGCAGAAACACGGTCTTCCAGCTCACCGCGCGATAGGCGTCGTCGATCGCGATCACTCCGGTCAGGATCATGCCGAGGGCACCGGTCATCAGCGCGGCGGACAGCGGGAGGTCGGTGAACAGGATCAGGCTCAGGGCAACCACCAGGAAAAACAGTGCATGCGGAACCTTGCTCGTCCGCATTGGCTCGCGCGGATAGTCGCTGGTGACCACGACGAAGTCACGGTCATCCTCCAGCCGCGCCAGCGACTCCCAGTCGCAGTGCACGACCAGCGTATCGGTGGGCTGCAGCGGCACGTCACGCAGACCCTCGCGGATCGGTTCCTCTCCGCGCTGCAGGCGCAGCACCGAGAGACCGTAGGTACGCCGCATCGCCACCTCGGTGACAGTCTTGCCGATCAGCCGCGAGCCGGGTGCGATCACGACTTCCGCGATTCCCGACTTGCTCGGCGCCATCGCTTTGGCGAAGACCTGGAGTTCGCGCCGTGGCCGTACACCGGTGTGGTCGACGAAACTCGCCAGTGCATTCGGCGAGCCCAGCACCGCGAGGTCCGCACCGCCCTCGATCTCGTAGGCGCTCCAGGGCCCGATGCGCAGGTCGTCGGCGACGTAGCTGCCGATGATCACCACACCGAACTTCTGCTCGGCCTCGGCCACCGTGAGACCGACGAGGACGCTATCCCGGGTCACGCGAACTTCGCGGATCTCGTAGTTCAGTCCGTAGACCCGGCGGAAATAGTCCACGGTGGTCTCGCCGCTGGTGGACAGGCGCGGAGCCGACGGCAGAACGAACCGGCCCAGCAAAACGAAGTAGACGATGACGCTCGCGAGCAGTGCCAGTCCGATCGGTGTCACGTCGAACAGGCTGAATGGCTCCATGCCCTCGGGCAGCAGGTCATTCAGCAGGATCAACGGGCTGGATCCGACCATGGTGAGGGTGCCCCCGACGATCGCCGCGAAGCCCATCGGCATCAGCAGGCGTGAAATCGGAATGTTCAGCCGGTTGGAGATCTGGCTCATCACCGGCATGAACAGGGCCGCGGCACCGATGTTCTGCATGAAGCTTGAGATGATGCCGACCGTTCCCGATACCGTGGGGATGATCCGCTTCTCGGTGGTACCCCCGAATCGCATGATGAAGCCGGCGACCTGATGCATCACTCCGGTGCGGTCCAGCCCGGCACCGATGATCATCACCGCGATGATGGCGATCACCGCATTGGACGCGAAACCGGCGAAGAGCTGATCCAGCTCCGTCAGGTCGGCGAGCCCGGGGACCAGGCTCAGCAGACCGAGCAGCACCATCACGGAGATGGCGGCGACGTCGACCCGCACGATCTCGGACACGAACAGGAAGATCGTGAAACCCAACAGCGCGAGCACCACGATCATCTCCGTGGTCAGCGTGAGATTTTCCATGATCTTCCGGTTTCCTGGCTGGCCCGGCCCTGCGCGTCAAGGGCGGGTTCGGCTGGGCGTTCCCGTGCCGCGGCAGTGACGACGGGACGACGACCAGATGAGCGACGTGGCAGGGCTGTTCCGGGCGCGCTGCCGCAGCCGGGGGGCCGCGGCGCCGAACAAACCGCCGAAAAACCGGTGATTATTTCATCAGCCAGTCTTCGAAGCAAAGCAGCGCCCGCCGTCGCCACGGGTGGCTGCCCGTCACCGGGTGCCGCACGGATGCCGGCGCACCGGACCTCAGGTATTCTGTTCCCATCCCCGCGAAACATGGAGGCGCGTGATGACAGAGGAGCTATCGCCGGTTGGTCGTTTCGAGACGATTGTTCTGGCCACGGACGGTTCCGAGTACAGCGCCGCTCCGGAAGCCGCAGCCCGGGAAATGGCGCGTCAGTGCGGTGCTCGCCTGCTGGTGACCCGGGTCGTGCTGACCAATCCCGAATACGAGGCGCTGGTTCCGGACCGGGTCCAGAAGGCCGAGGCCGAGGCGCAGAAACAGATCGAGCAGATCGCGGAAGACGCAAGAGCCGCAGGCGTCCGCGCCGAGACCGTGCTGCGACAGGGCTCTGATCCCTATCACGAGGTCGTCCGTGTCGCCAACGACCGGCACGCTGACGTGATCGTGATCGGGCGTCGGACCCGCAGCGACCTCGCCCGGATGATGGTCGGCGATTCCACTGCCAAGGTGATCGGACTCGCCACCTGCAGCGTGCTGGTTGTTCCGCGGGACACGAAGATGCCGGAGAAGGGAATCCTGGTCGCCACGGACGGTTCGCGACTCGGTGATGCGGCCGCGTACTCGGCCGTGCGCCTGGTCAGCAAGTGCGGACTGCCGCTGACGGTCATCAGCGTCGTGGGAGAAGACGGCGACGCCGAGGAACGGTCGGAGGCACAGGCGGCGGTGGAACGCGTGCAGAATGAGGCGTCGAAGGAGCAGGTCGAGGTCGAAGCGATGCTGGAGGAGGGCCGCCGCGCGGACACCGTGATCATCACGACCGCGAAGCGCAGGGATGCCGACATGATCGTGGTCGGCAGCCACGGGCGCACGGGACTCAGCCGCCTGATGATGGGCAGCGTGTCGGAGCGCGTGATTGGCAGTGCGGAATGCCCGGTGCTCGTGGTGAAGGCCTCGATGTAGGCGCCGGGACGCCGGCGCTGCATTCCCGCGTCCGGGCGGAAGCCACGCTCATCGGCCGCCGGAGAGCTCCGTGCGCCGGTAGAGCAGATCGCTGACCCGGTGTCCGCGGCGCTCTCCGCGCCGCTCGAAGCGCGTGGCGGGCCGGACAGGGGGTCGCGAGTCCAGTGGCTGCGGGCCTTCGGGGGCAAAGAGTTCTGCGCACCCCGACATCACCGCCATCATCTGTTGCGCGTAGTCCTCCCAGTCGGTCGCGAGGTGAAGACGCCCGCCCGGCCGCAGTTTCGAGGCCAGCAGCACCACGAAGTCGTTCTGGATCAGCCGGCGCTTGTGATGCCGCTTCTTGTGCCAGGGATCGGGGAAGTAAACCTGAACGGTGTCGAGGCTCGCGGGCGGGATCCGGGTTTCGAGAACCGAGACCGCGTCGTCGTTGAAGATCCGAACGTTGTCCAGGCCGCGGCGCTCCAGCTCGCCCAGCAGGTGCCCGACTCCGGGCCGATGCACCTCGATTCCGATGAAATCCCGCTCCGGCATTTGCTCCGCCTGCCACGCGAGGCTCTCGCCGTTACCGAAGCCGATCTCGAGTGTCACCGGAGCATCGCGCCCGAACAGCGCCGGCAGGTCCACCGGCTCCTGACCCGGGGCCACGCCAAAGCGTGGCCAGAGCCGTTCCAGCGCACGTTGCTGCCCCGCAGTGATTCGCCCACCGCGGCGCACGAAACTGCGGACGCGTCGGGTTCCGCCAGCGGGACCCTCCTGCGAGGAGGGACTCACGACCTCAGGTGAAGAAGTAGCCGGTTTCCGGAGACGATGCACTGGCATGTCGCCGCGGTGTCATGCGGCCCGCCAGATAGGACAGCCGCCCCGCGATGATCGCGTGCCTCATCGCGTCCGCCATCAGTACCGGGTCGCGCGCCGCCGCGATCGCGGTGTTCATCAGCACGCCGTCGCAGCCCAGCTCCATGGCGATGGCGGCATCGGATGCCGTGCCAACGCCCGCGTCAACCAGCACCGGCACCTGCGCGTTCTCCACGATCTCGCGGATGTTGTAGCGGTTCTGGATACCCAGACCGGAACCAATCGGCGCGGCCAGCGGCATCACCGCCTTGCAGCCCGCCTCCTCCAGACGCCGCGCCAGCAGCGGGTCGTCGGTGGTGTAGACCATCACGTCGAAGCCTTCCGCAACCAGCGTCTCCGCGGCCGACAAGGTCTGGAAGACATCGGGGTACAGCGTCTTCTTATCCCCCAGAACCTCCAGCTTCACCAGGTTGTGGCCATCGAGGAGTTCGCGCGCCAGCCGGCAGGTGCGAATCGCCTCTTCGGCGGTGTAACAACCGGCCGTGTTCGGCAGCAGCGTGTACCGATCCGGCGGGACTGCGTCCAGGAGATTGGGCTCCCCGGGGGTTTGCCCGATGTTGGTACGCCGGATCGCTACGGTGACGATCTCGGCGCCGCTTGCCTCGATGGCGAGCCGCGTCTGTTCGAGGTCGCGATATTTCCCCGTGCCCACCAGCAGGCGCGAGGAAAAGTGACGGTCGCCGACGCGGAAGGTGTCGGCGGTATCGGGTGCAGCAACTGGGTTCATGCCGGTCCTTGCCGTTGTGGGATGGGTTTCAGCCGCCGCCAATGGCGTGCACGATTTCCACGCGATCCCCCGGCGACAGGCGGAACGACGCGTGCTCGCTGCGCGGCACCAGCTCGCCGTTGACCTCAATGGCGAGGCGGCGTCCTTCCAGATCCAGCGCCGCCACCAGATCCGCGAGGGTCGGCGGGCCGTCACGGTCCGGTCCCGCTTCGAGGTCGTAGGCTTCGCCATTCAGGTGAATCTGCATCGGGGTCTCCAGCGCATTGAGTGCCGAGCACCGAGCGCATACAATCGCGGGACGTCGCGGGTGTAGTTCAATGGCAGAACGGGAGCTTCCCAAGCTCTTAATGTGGGTTCGATTCCCATCACCCGCTCCATTTCACTCGCGTCCTCGCAATCGGAATTCTACCACCCGTTGGCAGCTTCCGGCGATCGACTTCGACCCGAGGACCCGGGTGATCCGCGAATGGGAACTAGACTTTGTCTAACTCCCTGCTATACTTGGGAATCATGAATGCGACGGATTCCATTGCAGGGCAGATGACACGCGAGGAGGCGCGGGCCCTGCTCGCGCGCTACGGGATTGCGCCCACGGAACAGCGGC
>SL_5KL_010_SEDDRAFT_10002338_pt1 | contig 10613 bp, 10 predicted proteins | sample SodLakKL_010_SED_FD_9118 | JGI IMG/M metagenome (IMG submission 9118)
AGGTGGAGTAGCCGATACTTAAAAACACAGGCTTATCCTCTGCTTTTGCTTTCTGAAAGGCTTCTTCTCCCCAGGGATGCCAGTCGACCGGGTTGTAAGCATGCTGGAGCAGGTAGGGCGACTTTTCATTGATCAGGCGGTTTGCGTTTTCAGCGCTTTCCCTTTTCATTGGACTCAGCTCCTTCTAAATTAAATATATATTTCCTATAGACTAAGTATATTATATCATAAAAAAGTAAAAGCGCAAGCAGATATACCCGTTATCAGAGGTTGCGCTCCGCTTCTTTGACCAGGCTATATATATCCCGGTCTTTTTCTTTTTAAAGAATCGACCTAATCGGTTTGTTTTCTGGTTTCATATTATATATAAAGGATGTACCTGGCGTAAGCTTCCGCATGGCGGCAGTCGGGGTGACTCTTTAGAAAGAAGTATGGTTTGAATACCTGGTTGTGACCATAAGCACCCTAAGCGAAGCATTTTTCGATTATGGCGAGGAAGGGTGCATGGATGAAATAAAACCGGACGGCCAGGTGGCCGTCCGGATAGGTTCTTTAGCTTTGTTTTTCCCTGGCTTTTTTACTCAATAAAGCCCTCATCGATAAGCCACTCTATAGTATGTTAGATCCTGTATTCAAGGATTGAAGTTTTTTTATTTTCGCAGGTGAGGTCAAGATGTGCTCTTTTTTGATCCATAGCGTCCCTCGGCAAAAGCAGTTTTCAACTGCAAGTTTACGCCCTGTGCTCTACTTCTGTAACGCATTCGGTTTTGATTTTTCCCACCAAAAACTGCAGTGCTTCTACCACGTGCGGCCTGATATCGCCGCCGATGAGGATATACATAATATCATCCCCCACCGCAAGCCGGCCTTGATTAAGCCAGGTCCTGATGTAATAGATGCCCTCCATCTTGTAGGTTTCAGCGACTGCCTTTTCTACCATTGCTGCATCATAAGAGAATTCGATTTCTTTTACAGTTGAGCCGTCATCAAGGCCTTCGCGGACCTTTGCCTTGGGAGTTTGGCGAACCACCCCGTTATGGGCCAAAAACATCCCTACATTTGCCGCTGCCGGATCTTTTTTGGCCTCCCGGAGCCATTGATCCATCGAAGGAGACTTATTTTTATTCTGCATAACCTTTATTGCTCCTTTGCACAGGGGTTCAATAGCCGCGCTGTAAATTGACCAGGTTTTTGGGCGGTTTTTTGCCGGTCCGGTAAGCTTTTAAGTTCTCACAAAACAGATCGAGGATCATGTCATAGTAACCGGGGATAAACCCTCCCACATGCGGGGTAATGATTACATTATCCAGATCCCAAAGCTCTGAATCTGCAGGCAAAGGTTCCGGGTCAGTAACATCCAGGCCGGCCCCGGCGATCACTTTATTTTGCAACGCTTCAACTAAAGCGTGTTGATTTACTATGCTGCCCCGTGAAACATTAATCAAAAATGCTTCTTCTTTCATCAGTGATAGTTCCTGCTTTCCGATCAGGTGATGGGTTTCTGCGGTATAAGGGACTAAGATTACTGTGAAATCAGCCTGGGGAAGTACTGAATGAAGTTCTTCAGCCGGTACAACTCGGTCTAAATCTGGTATGGTTGAAGGTTTCTTCTTGACCCCGACTACTTGCATGTTAAAGACTCTGGCTCTCCGGGCCAGCTCTGCTCCGATAGCTCCCACTCCGATAATAAGAAGAGTTTTCCCATCTAAAGTGTCCATTTCTTCACGCTGCCAGCTGTGTTCTTTCTGGTGTTCGAAGTATTTAAAGGATCGCCTGATCAGGGAAAGCATAAAACAAAAAATTTGTTCACACATCTGGGATCCGTGGACCCCACGCGAATTGGTAAGGGTAATGCCTTTTTTATCCAAGCCCAGCGGTGAAAACTGATCGATTCCGGTGGTGGCGGCATGGATCCAGCGCAGACGTGGGGCGCTATCAATTAATTCTCTCGTTATTTCCATGCCAAAGGTAACCAGTATCTCCGCTTCCGCCAGTTCCCCGGCAAGCTCCTCGTTTGTCGGTGCTGTTACAACCTCAGCTTCCGGAGCGCAGTTTTTCACCCGTTCGATCCGCTTATCTGAGAGCGCCATGCCAAACACTATTTTCATTTTATTCACCACCCTCAATGTTAGAGGTCCCTTGTATTATAATTCGTGTCCTTTTTAGAAAACCCTCTACTGCACTGTGTATCAATTTCCCCTTTAAAAGGACGTTTAGCGCCCGGTAAAGCCACCTGTAAAACTCTACTAAGTTACTTGATTGGAAATTGCGGGCTGTCTTAAAGCGGCCTGGTGTAAGCTGTTTTAACCGTGGTGTAAAACTCGGAAGCATAGCGGCCCTGCTCCCGCGGTCCGTAACTTGATTTCTTGCGGCCGCCGAACGGCACGTGGTAATCTACGCCTTGCTTCATTTCTACCCAGGAGTGTGGTACTGTTTCAAACTGAAGCCGTATACAGCCCGGAAAACATAGTGGAACCGTTTCAGCTCATCAAACATTTCAAACTTACCGGGTTTCCTCTGCGATCCATTCCATGAAAGGTTTATGGCCCGCATCTATCTCCCAGGAGATAATACAGGGCACCTCGTAAGGGTGGACCTCTTTTACCCCTTCTTCAAGTTCTTGGATTAATGAGGTCTTGGTTTTCCCAAGCACCAGTACCTCTTCTTCTGATTGAACCTCTCCTTCCCAGTAAAAGAAGGACTTTAGCTTAGGAATGATATTTACACAGGCGGCAAGCTTTTTTTCAACCAGATGTCTTGCTATTTTTTCAGAAACCTCCATGGAAGGAGCGGTGATATAAAAGATAGAGTTTTGCATTTCTATCCACCTCCGTTATGTGTCTCGAAAATCATTGTACCTTGCTTTTCACAGCATAGCAAGGTTTAACCTGCTGTTTAATCTTTTTTCAGGTTTTCAAGAAATAATCGGCTACTTAAGGTATAATTATGCAAGGCACCTGCTACACAAAACCTGCTGTAAATAAAACAAGGGTGAACGGATTAGAACCATGAGTATATTTAATGTTATTTTTCAATCAGTATTAGCCCTCATTGGTATTGGGGTTATAGGCTTCTGGATCCTTAGAAGGGGTGTTTTGCCTGAGAATGTTATTTCTGTTCTTTCCAGGCTGGCGATTGATATTGCTTTACCCAGTATTGTTTTTGCAAACATAATATTAAACTTCGACCCTGTAAAATACCCCGACTGGTGGCAATTGCCACTTTACTGGGTCCTTTTTATGGCCGTCGCACTTGCCTTGTCCCTGCTTGGATCACTGCTATCTCTAAAACCTTTTAGAGGCGAATTCGCTTTAAGCTTATTTTTTCAAAACGGCCTGTTCTTTCCAATAATTATTATCTCAGGACTTTTTGGCTCNGATTCACCCTATATTGTTCAACTATTTATTTTTATTATCTTCCACCCGGTATTGTTTTTTGGCACAAAACATCTTTTCTTCAAAGTAAAATCAGACCAAAACAAGGAAAGTGTCTTAAACTGGCAAAGGATTATTAATCCTGTTTTGGTAGCAACATTGCTGGCAATTTTTATTGTTCTAACCGGTGCTGATTATTTTCTACCTGAATTTGTGGTAACCATGTTCGGTATGATCGGTGATATGACCCTGCCCCTTATTATGATCATCCTCGGCGGGAGCTTTTACATTGATTTCCAGAGGAAAGGCAAGATTTACACCTTTGAAGTGCTTAAGTTTGTTTTAATAAAAAATCTTGTTTTCCCTCTTGTAGTTATTGTTTTTCTTGTACTATTACAACCGGCTTATTATATAGCTCTAATCATGTTCATTCAAAGTGCAGTTCCTCCTATTACGGCTGTGCCTATACAGGTAAAACGCGAAGGCGGGAATGAATCCATCGCCAACCAGTTTCTTATAGGCAGCTTTCTATTCTCCATTATATCTATACCTTCTATATTCTTAATTTTTAACATGTTTTTCCCTATACCCTAAGCCGGACATGCCAGTTCCATAAAAGTTGGTTTTCAAAATGAGCCCATATAACCCCAGTGTAAATCGGCGTTTCCGGGATCACTTCAAAAAGTCTTGCCAAATTAGCTCAGGACTTCAGAAGTAAGGGCCTAACAGCGAAGATTAAATGTCAGTTTTAAAGAAGGATAGAAGAAATGCTCATTATATATCCACCGGCAAACTATTAAGAACACCCTAACAAAATTCCTGCCAATCTAATAAATATGTTATCATGGTTTTATGTATGGAAGAAAGCTTGTAGAACGAATGATCAGCCAGGAGATGCTTGGATGTTAGATACAGTTATAGATTTACTGGTATTATTCCTTTTGGGCTCATTCGGCTGGGCCCTTTTTGCCCCCTTAAAAGTCCCGGCAGCCGCTTTACTGGGTACTATTGCCGTGGTGGGAACCCTCAGAATAGCCGGTTACCCCCTGCCGATGGTTCCTGATTTCTTTTCCCCTGCGGTACAGATTTTTCTTGGTATTTTTGTCGGTTCAAAGGTAACCCGTGACACTGTTGATCAGCTGAAAGCGATGATCCCACCGGCACTGCTGATCGTTTTCTGGGCCCTGGGGCTGGTGTTTGCCATGGGTTACTTCATCTCTCGTATTACTTACCTGGACCCGGTTACAGCCATCCTTTCTTCCAGTGTGGGAGGCCTGCCGGAAATGACGGTGATCGGCCTTGATACCAATGCCGACATACCGGCCATGATCACCATTAAACTGGTTCGTATGCTGGCCACCATATTTACTTTTCCGTTCCTGGTAAAGCTTGTTGTAAAAAATGACATTGAAGTAAGCGAAGATTCCTTAATAGACAAAGGGATGGCAAAAAATAGCAATAATAGAACTGGCTTAAAAGAAGAACTGAACAGAATTATTAACCTTGATTTCAACTCCCTGCTGAACTCAATCCGTTTGAGCCTGCTTTCGCTTGGTATCGCAGCCGCCGGCGGGTTGTTGTTTCTAAACCTGGGAGTGCCTGCGGGCGGTATGGTTGGTTCCATGTTCTTCGTGGCCGGCGCCTCCGTGCTTGGGGTGCCGGTAATCACTCCTTCTCCCCGGGTTTTTGGATTTATGCTGGTTGGAATCGGGCTGATGGTGGCAGACAACCTGGTCCCGGAAACGGTAGACACTTTTTTAAGCGATGGCATCATCATACCCATTATTATATCCACTACCATTGTTTTTATAACTTCATTCCTGGTTGCTTTTGCGATCCATAAACTGGCAGGCTGGGATTTCACGACCAGTTTTTTGGCCGCAGCCCCCGGCGGTTTCATGATTATGACCACCCTGGCCATCAAGTATAACAAGGATCCCTTCCGCATATCGATCCTGCACCTTTGCCGATTGCTCTCTATCAAATCAATAGTTCCCTTTGTCTTTATGTTTTATTAACCAATACCAGGCAAGCGCTTAATGGTAGGACACCATTGTTATAACCACAGGCGGGCAGACCCGGAAGCTTACATAGTGTAAAGTTATTGTATGGATCTAGCAGGAAAATATGATATTCTGGATCTGACATCCCGGGCGCTTTGATAAAATTAAAGAAAGCAGGTTTTCTTGCTGTAAACTTGATCTGGTGATGGGTAATATCTTTATTATTTAATACAAGTATAGAAAGTTCCGTTAGAAGAAACATCCAGGAATGAGGTGCTTTAAATGAAAGGGAAACAGGCTGAAGTAATGCAAAGTGGACAGGGATTCGTGGCCGCCCTTGATCAGAGCGGGGGTAGCACACCTAAGGCGCTGGCTGGGTATGGAATACTAGAGGACCAATATGGCAGTGAAGAGGAGATGTTCGACCTCGTTCATGCTATGAGGGCCAGGATTATTAGCAGTCCGTCCTTTTCATCGAAGCATATTCTGGCAGCGATTTTATTTGAGCAAACCATGGATCGAACTATCGAAGGCCTTTATACGGGAGATTATCTATGGGAAAAAAAGGGCATTGTTCCCATTCTCAAGGTAGATAATGGTCTGGATGAGAAAAAAGAAGGGGTTCAACTGATGAAACCCATATCAGATTTGGATTCCAAGCTGGACCGGGCAGCAGAACGAAAGATGTTCGGAACAAAGATGAGATCTGTCATAAGAAGCGCTAATCCTGAAGGAATTAAAAAAAATATTGAACAGCAATTTTACTACGGCAAAAAAATCATGGCAGCAGGGTTTGTTCCTATCCTGGAGCCTGAAATTGATATAAATAGCCCTGATAAAAAAGAATCAGAGCGGCTAACGAAAATGGAAATATTAAGGCACCTGAGTAACCTTTCTGAGGGCGAAACCATTATGCTGAAGCTTTCTATACCAGATGAAGATGGTTTCTATTCTGATTTAATTGAGCACCCAAAGGTCATGCGTGTAGTAGCGCTTTCCGGTGGTTACAGCAGGGAAGAAGCGGTTACAAGGTTAAAGAGGAACNCCGGCCTAATTGCAAGCTTTTCCAGGGCNCTGGTAGAGGGTCTTAATGTTGATCAATCAGACGAAGAATTTAATGCTATGCTGGGTAATTCTATAGAANAAATTTACCGGGCATCGATTACATAGCGCTCCACCCGTTCCAGGGACAGTTCTTTNTTNGTNGNNGTAAAGCCCATCATAAAAGATGACAGGGGATGATACGATGAATTGGCTTGATGCACTTATCGCTNCCGGTTTATTCCTTTTCATTATTGCAGGTTTTCGACGCGGGTTTCTGATCGGACTGNTTGAATTAGCAGGAACCATGGTATCAGTGAGTATTCCCCTGTTTTTAGCTTACACTTATCCAGGGGGTTAGAGTAAACTACAGGAAACAATACCGGTTTCATCAAGCTCACCGGTGCTTAGCTTTTTTACTGAACAGGCCGCTGCAACAATGAAAGAGAACCCTGGCTATGATTGCCCCATACTGGATCCGGAAGAAGACTATGCTTTAGCCCAAGAACTGATCGGGCTGTTTAAAAAAATTACCCGGTGATTTTGCTTGCCCTGTTGACCTACTTAAGCCTGGCTTTGCCAGTTTTAAAGTAGTAATAACCGATCCCGGCAGCAGTCCAGCCCACTAAGGTGTAAAGGATCAGGGGATCTTCATAGAAAGAGACAAGGGTAAGGATGGTACCTGCTCCGATTGTAAGCAGGGCGCATCCAAAAAGGAACGGTTTAGATAGGCGCATCGTCGCTTGTTGATACTGTTCCGGGTAGTCTTTTTCTATTTTCAGGCACCCGCCGGCTACCAGCGACATCGAGATCAGGGTGATCACGGAGCTGATCGTCCCTAAAAACAGGATCGGTAAATCTAAAATTATGGTTGATACCCCCAAAACATAGACGAAAGTAATTGCATATCCCGGAGCCTGAAACCTGTTCAGGGTGGAAAAAATACCGGGCATCAGGCCTTCCCGGGCCAGGCTGTAGAGCCCCCGACTTGAAGAGAGGTAGATCGCATTGATCGGGGTAATGATGGCTACGATCGCACAGATCCTTATGATCGCCGACAGGGTAGGAGAAAACATGATCCGGGAAGCATCGGCCAGGTTGGGGGTATGTTTAATAATTGTTTCCCAGCCCAAACCGCCTGAAAAAACTAAAGCCGTGCCCAGGTACAAGATTCCGATCACCAGCGCGGCGAGAAATATGGACCGGGGTATATTTTGGTGGGGATTTTCAATTTCTTCTCCGATCTCGGCTACAAAATAGATGCCCGTGTAGGCAAAAAATGCCGTTACACTGCCTTTCAGGATCGCCCCTGTTCCCGCTCCGAAAAACGGGGTCAGGTTTTCCGCATCTATTCTAAACAGGCCGGGCAGGAAGAACAAAACCAACCCTGATACCACAATCACCACTAAAATACTCTGGACGTTTTTTGTAGTGATAATCCCCAGCATGTTTACAATATAGAAAATGGTGACGATAGAAATCGCCAGTACTTTGGGGTTGACCAGAAGGATACCTTCAAAATAGCTGGCAAAACCCTGGCCCATCAGGGCGAGCATCACAAAGCTGGCCACGTACCTTGACCAGCTGACAAAAAAGCCCAGGGAATCGGAATAAAACATCTTTGTATACTGGTAAGTCCCGGCAGTGGCCGGAAATATCGAAGCTACCTGGGCATAACAGATTGAAGAAGTCAGCGCGATTATAAGGGCCAGTAAATAGCATAAGAAGAGGCTCGGGCCGGTTTCCACTGCCAGCGGCCCAATCATTATGTAAATCCCGGCGCCAATTACAGTCCCTATGATTATTACTACTGCTCCAAGCAGGCCTATCTTTTGCATTATTTCCCTGCCTCATACAAGATTAAAGTTTTAGTGACGAGTGCAAATGGTATATTGAATTGGCCTTATTTTTAAGCTATGCAACCTGATCCCTGGCGCTGTTAACCCTGCCGGGGACGACATCAATAATATCCGGTTCATATTGTTTGTTCACCGGGTTCCCTGCCTGGGAAAAGGCTTCACTCTCTTGACTGTAGTTCGACAGGACTTTTCCTATCGCCTGCTTNTTATACCGTAATTTCAAAGATCAGGATTAGACATAATAAACTATAATCGGGTTAAGGCAAAACAATACAATGCTGATGAGAAAATCAAGTATGAGCTGGACGGAATCGAAAAGGTAATAGAAAAAAATTACCGGTAAAGTTGACAGGTTTATTTTGTTCAGTCGGAATTTCCAATTCCTCCCTGAAAGGGTACGACCCTCTTGACTACTAAACCTTTACACAAACTGCGTGATTTCAAGATCTAACCCCAGCTCAATTTATGTGTTAAAATTAATTAGCCCACCTTTTTATCGAGGAGTGTGTTTTCAAATTAGTAACCAGGTAATGTCCATAAATATGATGAAAGTATGTCAAGACATGGCAAGTCAAAGATTTGCTCAAAAGTATTACCTTTCAGGTGGGACGGCTTTGGCCCTGCAAATTGAGCATCGCAAATCTATGGATCTTGATTTTTTTACTGCAAAAAATGTTGATGCTGAAGAATTGGTTGCCTGGCTAAGCCATCATTATACAGAAAAAGGTTATGAGATTGTTTTTCGAAAAGCTGATCAGGTTGATTTAAGAATACTGGGGACAAAAATCAGTTTTATCCATTATCCCTTTCCTATAATCAATGGTTTGCTTGACGGAGCGAATGTTAGCCCCGGATTGAAAGGGCTTAAAATTTCTTCTGTCAGGGAAATTGCTTTAATGAAAGCTTATGTGTTGGGCAGGAGAACTTCTTTCAGAGATTACATCGACCTTTATTACCTGCTTAAAAAACCATATATTGGCCTTGAAGAGATTATCGAAGATTGCAGTAAAAAATATATTTTAGAAGGAGAAAAGATTTTTTCAGAAAAACTATTCTTGCAGCAGCTAGCCTATACTGAGGATATAACTGACAAGCAAGAAGCATTAAGCCTCGTATACGAGAAGTCATTAACTCCTGAAACCATAGAGGAATTTTTAAGGTGCCGGGTATCTGCTTACATGAGAACACTGGGCAGTCATGACCGGGAGGAAGGTGGTCTATAATGAAACTCCCACAAGAGCTCCATTCACTTTTTTGGCACTGCGATGCAGAAGAGCTCGATACAGAAACTGCCAAAACACAGATCATCTTGGAGGTTTTGGCCAGGGGTTCTTTTCATCAGGTCAAGCTCCTTTACCGGATCTATGATTTCAATACGATTGGTCAGGTATTCAGGGCTGATGTTAAAGGAAATAGAACTCTGCCTGCCCCCGTTGTTTATCTTTTTAGCGGCCTGTATTTAACTGCACAGGAGTTTGAAGAATACAGGGCATGGCACAGGCACCCGGTGCGCAAGTGGGAACAAAGACGAATTGTTCTTTAAACTTGGCTTAGCCGGTCCGACTCGATTGGTTGGCGCCTGGGTAAACCTGAAACCGCGTTATTGTAGATATAATATATAACCAGGCATGCTGTTTGGCTTAGGAGTGGAGCTGTTATTAAAAAAACCCTTAAATCAAAACCGGTTAAGTTCATTTTAATATTAGCGGCAGTAGGGGCATTTGCCCTTGCAGTATTTTACGGTTTTGTTTTGCTCCGGAGTTACCCGGCAGAGGAAAGCTACCTGTCAAAAGTAATGGAAAAAGAAAATTTGGAGATCAAAGAAGTTAGCAGGGAATATATAATTACCCCTGACCCTGTTAATCCCGATAACCCCTCAATTATTTTTTACCCTGGTGGGCTGGTTGCCCCGGAGGCTTACCTTTATAAGCTGGGGCACCTGGCTGAGTGCCTGCAATCACCTGTATATCTCATAAAAGCGCCTTTTAATGCAGCAATTTTTGACGTGAATGCAGCAGGGAGAGTGGCCGGTAATTACAATATCGAACGTGCCTGGGTCGGGGGCCATTCTTTGGGTGGGATAGCTGCTGCCCGCTATACAGCAGGGCAGAAGGATGCTGTTGAAGGCCTTTTTTTATTCGGTTCCTACAGCGATCAAGATTTAAATAGTTTCAGGGGTGCAGTTATATCGATCATGGGTACTGAAGATTTAATTATTGACCGGGAAAACTACGAAGCAGCTAAAGAAAATCTCCCCGCTCAGGCTGATATTATGGAAATTGAAGGTTTAAATCACTCCGATTTCGGCAACTACGGCCTGCAAAGCGGTGATGGAG
>SL_5KL_010_SEDDRAFT_10002339_pt1 | contig 10612 bp, 6 predicted proteins | sample SodLakKL_010_SED_FD_9118 | JGI IMG/M metagenome (IMG submission 9118)
AGGATACCCCCCAGTACCTTTTTATACGTGATGGTGGGCTCCTTTAGGCGGTCGGGCACGACATTGTCGATGTTTTTAATGAAGATGAGGTCGCTGTCCAGGTCGTTTAGGTTTTCGATCAGTGCACCGTGTCCGCCCGGACGAAACAGCAAGCTGCCGTCCTTTTCCCGGAAAGGCAGATTGTCGGGCGTTACCGCAATGGTGTCGGTTGACGGCTTCTGGATGGACCAGTTGATTGCATAATGGACTCCGTATTGGTCTTCATATTGACGGCTTACCTTGCTTAGTCTGAACCTGAAAGCTTCGATATGTTCAGGGGAGAGGGTAAAGTGCAGGTCGACCTTGCCGGATGGGTCTTTTGCATATAAAGCCCCTTCCACCAAATGTTCTTCCATGGCCGTCCGGTTGTCCTGGCCATAGCGGTGAAAGGCGATCAGGGCTTTGGGCAGGGCCGCGTAGTCCAATCCGGGGTCAAAAAGCAAATAGTCCAGTATGGGCAGGTAGTTTTCGGTCTTCAGGAGGTGATCTGCATCCAGGTCATCTTTGTCCATGACCACTTGCAGGTCTTCCCAAAACGGGAAGTGGTGCATTTTCTCGAAAAAACGCCTGGCTTCCGGCTTGGAATCTTTCAGGCTGTCGGGTTCCACGCCGGCGATGAGCAGGTCGCGCCAGGCAAACACCTCCTTGAACATCCGTGTGGCGGCACCACTGGCCGGCACAAATTTCAACACACGGAAATCGTCAATCCTTTCCTGGTAGGTGCGCACATAGCCTTCCACCTGCCGTTCATCCATTACCCTGATGCCGTCGCCCGGGGTAGCAGGCCTGTCGAGCTGCAGGGCAGGGAAGCCCTTCTTGAAATGGGCAATCTGATCGAGGAAAACCGCTTTGGTGATCCCCTTGCTTTCCAGTTGATGAATATCTTGTTCGTTCAACATAAGTCGTAAGGTTTGTCTTGTCTATGTAAGCAAATGTATTAAAATAATCGGAAAATTCATATGCCGGCGATTCACCGGCAATGAAAGAATTTTGTAAATTCGCTGGATAATGTAATCGTTGATATGTTTGATCCCGCGCAGAAAGTATCACCCGGAAAAGTCCAGTCCCAGGCCCAGGACATCATCCGGAGTCCCTTCTTTTCGGAACTCCTGAAGGAGGCACCCAATATCCTGATGATCCTTAATGCACACCGGCAAGTGGTCTACCTGAACAGAAATCCTGTGCCCGGCAACCAGGCATTGCCGGGAAATGGACTGGGCCAGCGGCCGGGAGAATGTCTTGGCTGCATCAACATCACCACCGGTGAGCTGGGTTGCGGGGCGACCGATTTTTGCCAGGTATGTGGATTCAATGCAGCCATTCGTGCCAGTGAACGTGGAGAAGAAGGTCAGGATGAATGCAATATCGCCCTGAAAAACGGGGCTTCACTCACGCTTAGCGTGCATACCAAGCCCTTTACCTTTCAGGGCGAACAATACATCTTTTGTGCACTCGAGGACATCAGTGAGAAAAAGCGACGGGAGATGCTTGAGAGCATCTTTCTTCACGACATCCTGAACACAGCGGCCATCCTGAGTGGGTTGAGCGACACGTACGAAGAGCTTCCACAGGAGCAGGTCAAAGCAATGCTAAGCGAGGTGGCAGACAACATCAGCGATGAGGTGCAATCCTACCGGCTGATCAGCAGTGCGGAAAACCAATTGCTGAAGCCCAACTTTACGATGCTCGACATTGCGGACCTGGTTGCCGAGGTGGTCCGGTCCCTGCAGAACATGCACAAGTACAAGTTCAGAAAAATCGACCTGGACGTCTCCGTGGGCAATATCGTTACCGAGCGTACCCTGCTGCGCAGGGTGTTGATGAACATGATCAAAAACGCTTTTGAAGCCAGCCGCCAGGAGGATGTCGTGCGGATTTCCGCCCGTTATGACAAAAAGAAGCAAAAAGCGATTGTTTCCGTGCAAAACCCGCAGGTCATCCCCAGGAAGGACCAGTTGAAGCTGTTTCAAAAGTCTTTTTCCACGAAAGGCCGGGGCAGAGGGTGGGGAACCTACAGCATTAAGATCCTCACGGAAAAGTACCTGCAGGGGCAGGTCCGGTTTAGTTCGGACGCCAGCGTGGGTACCATCTTTACGATTGAAGTCCCATCGCTCGATGAATCATCTTCCCAGGAACCGTCATCTCCAAAGTAACCCTGAATAATGCCACCGGCGGTTGTGGCGGTTTTTTGCGTGCTACTCTGCTTTGCGCATTTTTTCTCTGAGGAATGGGGTAATGTGTTCGATGCCGATGTCCCTCGCCAGGATTCTCTTCTCTTCATCAAGGATGTATACCTTGGGTATGGCGTAAATGCTGTAAGTGTCCAGTACCTTGCCCTCGCCGCCTGCATCGTGCACGTGAACCCAGTCCTCCGGGTAGTCGCTGATGGCATCAAGCCATTTGTTCTGGTCACGTTCCGTGTTAATCGCCACGACACGGACACCCTCATCCTTCAGTGCTTCCCATGTTTCTTTGAGCTTGGGCGCTGCCTCAAGACAGAATGGGCATTCGGAATCCCAGAAATACAGGACCAGGTAATCCGCTTCGATCTCGTGCAGGGTAACGGTTTCTCCCCCGGGATCTTTCAGGCGAAGGTCCGGGGCGGTTTCTCCAAGGAGCAGTGGCTTGAGCTCTTCCACTCTCTCCCGCATGCTGTCCAGCCGGCGTTCATCCATCCAGTCCACCTCATCGGTGAGGTAATAGTTCTCCACCATGTGCACAAACACCTTGTCCATCCCCATCACCTGGGAAGCCTCTGCGTTGTTGGTGATGAACCATATGGTGTACTGAAAGACTTCCGGATGTGCCCTTGCCTTATCAATGACCCGGTCTGCTTCGCTGATGATGCTATCGGGATCCTGCATCAGCACGTTGTTGAAATAGATGCGCAGGCGGCTGTGATACACTGGGGTATAAAGTATGCGTGCATCGGAAAAATCGATGTTGTCAAAAAACTGGCTTTTATAGATCTGGTACATGGCATCGGTATCCTGTTGTCCGTTTGGAAGCAAGGGCGGCTCTGGAAGTTCAGGATCCCGCTGCCCTTTGAGAATCAGTGCCAGTAGTCCATCCGGGTCTTCAGCGATGATCTCATCTTGTTTTTCCTGCACCGTCGCATTCATTTCTTCAATCTCCTGCCGCAACTCCGCCTGTCGACCGGGTGGCGTAGCCGGGTCCCTCAGCTCAGCTTCCAGCGGCTGCCTGCGTTGGTTTTTGCTGGACAGAAATGCCAGGTAATCATAAAACAAGTCGTTTTCAGGGGAGCCCTCGAACGATAAGGTGCCCATGATGTCTTCCGGGTCTGCTGAAATGTCAAAATGCTGGTTTTTGTCGATGATGACCTCAAAATTGGTGTCGTCTTCCAGCACGACCAGGTAAAGGCCCGGATCCAGGCGTTCATCGCCGGCGAAAACAGCCATGCCATCCGCGTCAATGTCCGTGGTGTCCTGCATATATTGCCGGTTGCCAAAATGATAAGCCAGGTAGCATTGTTCACCGGCCAGACCGTCCAGTTGGACCGTGATGTGGTGTCCGTCACTGGCCGAAACGGCGGTCGGCAATAAAAATCCGCCGCCAAGGAGAAAAACCAGCACAGTAAGCATTGTGTGGGTAGAAGAAAGGGATTTCCTGAATGGTGCTTGCATATGATTTTCAATTTAACTACGTGATTGGAAAGAACAATCAGCATCTAAAATTACACTTTTTTTCGGAACATCTGGGGACACGATTTTTTGACCCTGGGGGGCGGCATGCCATGAATCCGGAAATGAGCAATCCATTGGTCGCTTTGTGATGGTCTCTTTTTGACCCATCCGGACGATTGAAAATCGCCCTGGTTTGCATTCCGCTTGGCCGATCCTCCTGCCATTAACCCATCAATGATTAATCAATCAGCCAGCCGGCGTCTTCGTCGAGCACATCCGGATTGATGGCATCCCGGTAAAGGATCTGGTGCACGGCGCCCAGTGCAGAAACCGTCACGGGGCCCCAGCGCCAGCCAAACAGGTCGCGCAGCTGCGCCACCGCACTTTGTCTTGCCGGGGTCGTATTTTTCTGATACAACATCACGAAGTCTTTCATGTCCTGGTAAATATCCGCCATGTTATCGGCCAGACTGGCTTCCACCGAATCGTGGTTGTGATCGTGTATATGATAGACATCCACCTCCTGAAATTGTTCGCGAAGGGCCTTAAAAATCGATTCCCATTGCTCTTCCGTGACAAATCGTTCTGCTGCGCCGGGGTCTGTGACTTCTACTGCTGGAAGCATGGCCCCTTTCAGGTAAAGCAGGGGCGCTACTTTTTGGAAGTACGCCAGGATGTCCTGCCGCTTGTATTGTGCCGCTTTTTCAAAGAAAAGGCAATATTCATTGGCCACGGTGATCATTTCGATGACCGCCTTCGACATGCTTTGGTCTTCCGGCATGTTTTCCTGTGCTTGTGTTGGATGCATCATTAGATGTGCAAGTTTTTATTAGCCAGCCCCTTGCTTTTGACAGGATGGTGGGTGCCCGGATGCAGGGACAAATTTTTTATGCAAAGTTTGTCATTTTTTGTGAAGATCAATAAGAAAATTTGTAATTTTGCCGTCGCAATGAGCCCAGGTGGTGAAATTGGTAGACACGCTACTTTGAGGGGGTAGTGGCCGCAAGGCCGTGCAAGTTCGAATCTTGTCCTGGGCACAACGCAAAAAACACGTTCTTGAATGTCTTGACAATAAGTACATGACCTGGCCTGCTAACCAGCAGGTAAAATACCTTGCATGGCGCAAGGCAAAGGTTTACCAATACAAATTGATGCCCAGATGGCGAAATTGGTAGACGCGCTAGTTTCAGGGACTAGTGATGGCAACATCGTGCAGGTTCGAGTCCTGCTCTGGGCACAACAGGGCCGTCTGATTTTCAGGCGGCCTTTTTTTGTGTTTATTTGGAAAAAAGTTACCGTTGGCTAATTTTCGCCAAAAAAAAGATCACCTCCTGGTCCGGATAAGCTTTTTTTCCCTAATATAGCAGCCTGTTACATGTATCAACCTGCACGCTGAATGCCGGAATTTTAACTTGCTAATCCTGAATCACAAACTTTTCTAATCTTCAATCATGCGTTTTCAAAACTTTTTATTTGCCTTTTTGATGCTGGCATTTGGCCTCATCCCCGGACAAGCTGTTTCCGGACAAAACAAAACCGTGGAATCTGCCAACTACCGGCTTGCCGAGCGTTTTTCTCCCACCAAGGTCGGACGAATGGTATTCAGCACCCGCGTCCAGCCCAACTGGCTGAAAACCGGGGATAAATTCTGGTACTCCTATAAAACCTCAGCAGGTGAATTCCATTACCTGGTCGACCTGGAGGAACAAAGCAAGGCGTATCTTTTTGATAACCACGAAATGGCCAGGCAGCTTACCCTGATCACCAACGATCCTTATGACCATCAAAATTTGCCGGATATTGATCCCGAGTTTGTGCGTGACGATCGTTATTTTCGTTTCAAGGTGACCAGCACCAAAATGGTGGAGGTCGTGGATGATGAGGAGGCCAATGGGGTAGAGGATGATGACCTGGACGGCGATGATCAACAGCATGATCAGGACCTGGAGGAGGATTTGGAGAATGACCGCGATGACGAACAGGAGGAGGAGCACAATGGCGATGAAGACAAGGAAAACGGCAATGATGAGGTGCGTGAGCCGCGCCGCGAGCCCAAGGTCTTTCACCTGGAGTATAGCCTGGAAACCGGTGAACTATATGAGATCGAAGCGGATGATGAACCGGAGCCCAAAGACTGGGCGAGTGTTTCGCCTGACAGCACGTATGTGGTGTTTGCCCGGGATTACAACCTGTTTTGGATGGATAAGGAAAATTACCTGAAGGCACTCGAAGATGAACAGGATACTACGATCGTCGAACATCAGCTGACCACGGAAGGCGAACAGCATTATGCTTTCGGCGGCGGGTATACCGCACAGATGAATGATGACGAGGAGAAGATCCAGGAGGAAAAGGAAAAACGGCGCCGTGCCCCGATCGTCTGGTCGCCCGACTCCCGTCGTTTTGCCGTGATCAGAAACGACACGCGCGACATCAAATACATGTGGGTGATCAACTCCNTGTCAGAGCCCAGACCCGAACTGGAAAGCTACAAATACCTCATGCCGGGCGAAGAGCAACCAGCAGAATCAGAGCTTTGGGTATTTGACATGCAGGAAGAGACCGGCGACACCATCGCGGTGCACGCCTTCAAAAACCAAACGATCAACGTGCCGCGGATGCCCCGGTCGCACCGTGAGCAACTGGAAGACCACACCCCGCCCATATGGCTGAGTCCGCATGCTGACGAACTCTATTTCACCCGAATCAGCCGCGACCTTAAACGCTATGACGTGTGCCGGGCCAACCTGGAAACCGGCGAGGTAGACGTGCTGATCGAAGAACGCATGAATACCTATGTGGATACCCGAAACCCTTATCTCATCCGGGAAACGGGTGAGATTATTCACTGGTCGGAACGCGACGGTTGGGCCCATTTTTATCTCTACGGTCCTGATGGTGAACTGATCAGGCAGATTAACAGCGGCCCCTGGCACAGCCACCAGATCCTGAAGGTGGATGAAGAGGAAAGGGTGATGTTCTTCACGGCCCACGGCAGGGAAGAGGGAGAAAACCCCTATTACAGGCACCTGTATCGTGTCAACCTGGATGGCAGTGATCTGCGCCTGCTGAACCCGGGTAACTACAATCATCTTTCCGTGGTCAGCGACTCCTACAACTATTTCGTAAACAATTATTCGCGGGTGGATACCGCACCCGCATCTGAGGTCAGAAATGCGGATGGTGAGCTCGTGATGAAGCTGGAAATGGCCGACCTGAGTAATCTCAAAAACGCCGGATACCAGTTTCCAACGCCATATTCGGTCAAGGCTGCCGATGGCGTGACGGATTTGTATGGTGTGATGTATAAGCCCTTCGACTTTGATCCGGATAAGCAATATCCCCTCATCATGTATGTGTATCCTGGTCCGCAGACAGAAGCTGTGAATGCGAGCTTTTCTCAACACATGGATCGTACCGACCGGCTGGCCCAGCTGGGCTTCGTGGTGGTCACCATTGGCAATAGGGGTGGACACCCCAACCGGTCCAAGTGGTACCATAATTATGGCTATGGGAACCTGCGCGACTATGGCCTGGATGACAAGAAGTACGGGGCCGAGCAGCTCGCTGACCGCCACGATTTTATCGACATCGACCGCGTGGGGATTTTTGGCCACTCCGGTGGCGGATTCATGTCCACCGCCGCCATGTTGCAATACCCCGATTTTTTCAAAGTCGCCGTATCCAGTGCCGGAAACCATGAAAACAACATTTATAACCGCTGGTGGAGCGAAAAGCACCATGGCGTCAAGGAAATTGTAAACAACCAGGGCGAGGTGAAATTCGTCTATGACATCGAAACCAATTCAGAGCTGGCAGCTAACCTGAGGGGCAAGCTCTTGCTTACTACCGGGGATATGGATAACAATGTGCATCCGGCCAACACCTTCCGGATGGCCAATGCCCTGATGGAAGCCAACAAGCGTTTTGACATGCACATCTTTACCGGTCAGCGGCATGGATATGGCCAATTTAACGAGTATAATTTCTGGCTCACGGCCGATTATTTTGCCAAACACCTGATCGGCGACTACTCCATATCCACTGATATTTTTGAGATGCGCCGGGAACGGTTGATGAGTCCCGCGAATAACCGGTAATTGCTGATTTCGTCCCGTGGGTATCGCTTCTGTCATTTTCGTGAGGTGAGACAGGAAAATTTGCTTTATATTTGGGTAAGCTTATATGCTGCTTGCATAACCGTATTGTGAACCAAAGAAAGGCATCAATGATGAGCAAAGTAGACCAGGCAACCAAGGATCGTGCTGAGATATGGCTGACCAGTGTGTTCGATGAAGATACCCGCGCGGAGGTGCAGCGCTTAATGGATGAGGATCCCGACGAACTAGCGGATGCTTTTTACCGTGACCTGGAATTCGGGACTGGCGGTCTGCGTGGCATCATGGGGGTAGGCACCAACAGGATGAATAAATATACTGTGGGGATGGCCACGCAGGGACTTGCAGATTACCTGCTGAGGTCCTTCCCGGAAATACAGCGCCTGTCTGTGGCCATCGCGCATGACTGCAGGAACAACAGCGATTATTTTACCAGGATCACAGCAGACGTGCTTACCGCCAATGGCATCGAAGTCTTTGTCTTTGACGACCTGCGCCCCACTCCGCTGCTCTCCTTTGCCGTCAGGGAACTCAACTGCCAGGCCGGGATCGTGATCACTGCTTCCCATAATCCCGTAGAATACAACGGCTACAAGGTCTATTGGGACGACGGCGGACAACTTGTTCCGCCGCACGACAAAAACGTCATCGACGAGGTGAAGAAAACCAGTGTCCAGGATGTGCGCTTTGATGGCGACATCACCCTGGTGACCAAGCTGGATGAGGCTTTTGACCGGGAGTATGTCAAACGGATCTCAGCCCTCTCGCTCAATCCGGAGGTCAACCGTTTGCACAGCGATCTGAGGATCGTCTTTACGCCCATTCACGGGACTACCGTGCGATTGGTGCCCCAGGCCCTGGAAGCTTTCGGCTTTAAATCCGTTTACAACGTGCCTGAACAGGATGTCACGGATGGCAATTTCCCCACGGTGAAGTCACCCAACCCGGAAGACCCGGCTGCCTTTGAGATGGCGCTGGAAAAAGCGAGGGAGGTGGATGCAGACCTGGTGATGGCGACGGATCCGGATGGGGACAGGCTTGGGGTAGGCATTAAGGATGACAAGGGCGAGTACATCTTGCTGAACGGCAACCAATGTGCCGGTATTCTCACCTGGTATGTGCTGGAGCAGATGCAGCAGCAGGGCAAGCTGCAGGGTAGGGAATACATCGTGAAGACCATTGTGACCACGGACCTGCTGAGCGAAATCGCCGCAGATTACCAGGTGGAGTCAATGGATGTCCTTACGGGCTTTAAATACATCGCTGAAAAAATGCGTCAGCTGGAAGGCAGCAAGCAGTTCCTCTGTGGGGGCGAGGAGAGTTATGGTTTCCTGGTAGGCGACCTGGTGCGAGACAAGGATGCGGTAATCAGCTGCTGCATGGTGGCAGAGGCTGCCGCATGGGCCCGGTCGCAGGGTATGAACCTCTACGACCTCCTGCGGTCCATCTACGTCAAAAATGGCTTATATGTGGAGTCCCTGGTATCCATCACCCGAAAGGGCATCGAAGGTGCGGAGGAGATCCGGTCGATGATGGAAAAGTTTCGGAACGAGCCACCGGAGAGCCTTGATGGACTGACCATTGCCCGCATCCTGGATTATCAGACGGGAATAGACAATGACCTTTACCTCGATCAAAAGTTTCCCATCGACTTGCCTGCGGCCAACGTGCTGCAGTTTGTATTGGAAGATGGTACCAAGGTGACCATGCGACCCTCCGGCACCGAACCAAAGATCAAGTTTTACTTCAGTTGCCGCAGCAGCCTGGAGAAGGTCGAAGATTATGCGCAGCAAAGGGAGGTGTTGCTTAACCGCTCAAGGCGTATACAAGGTGAGCTTGGCATCGGCTGAGCGTAGCTTTACCTGAACTTGCTTCTTTCTTCGCGAAGTCTTTCTTCCGCCTTTTCGTCGTCAGGGTTTTCCCTATACTCCAGGTAGGCCTCCTGGAAGTCCGGGTGGTCTCGGAAGAGAATGGATAGCCTGGTTTCCAGTGGGATAAACAACAGTGCAGCCAGGACGACTCCAACGATCGCAGCCCTGGGGTAAAAGCGCCTGCATAGCTTGCGGTGCCTGTTTTTGACCATGTCGTAGGCCACCATATAGACCGTAAACAGGATCAAAATTGATGCCGCACTGATCATGGCAGTCTGGATTCCCGGGAAGAACAGGAACCCAAAAGTTATGGCGATCAGGCTGTAGGAGAGCACAACCCCCATCACGATTCCGGCGACAATGTGAAAGCGGCTGATTTGCCTGTGTTTATGCTGATATAGCAGATCCAGCGGCTGCATCTTGTTGAAAATGAAGAATCCAAACCACAGGTAATAAATGGCCAGCAGGGTGGTGGTCAGCAACAGGGTAAAGTTAAACATCGGTCCGATTGCCCCCCTCAGCACCCAGATGATGATCACCGTGCCCAGACCTGCTTTCTCAAATTTGTTAACCAGGGTATCTTTTTGCTTCATATATTGAAATGTTGTCTAAATGTCGAAATGTCTAAAAGTCCAAAGGTCCAGGAGTAAGGAACTTTATGGACCAAATTGGTTGAATCCATTCGCTTACTTGCATCATTACGTCTCCGCCAGCCGCCCCTTCTTTATACGATATTTACTTCCGGCTGCAGATTCACGCCAAAACGTTGTTTGACAGATGCCCTGATGCGCTCAGCCAGGTTGAGGATCTCTTTTCCTGATGCCTTGCCGTGGTTGACCAGCACGAGGGCTTGTTTGTCATGTACCCCGGCATCGCCGTGTCGGTAACCTTTCCAACCTGCCAGGTCGATCAGCCACCCGGCTGCCAGTTTCATCCCCTG
>SL_5KL_010_SEDDRAFT_10002342_pt1 | contig 10603 bp, 13 predicted proteins | sample SodLakKL_010_SED_FD_9118 | JGI IMG/M metagenome (IMG submission 9118)
GTCTCCAGCAGGAAGCGGCGCATCGCCTTGTAGCCGCCCCGGATGCGCGGGATCGGGCGCCCGGCCTCGGCCAGCCACTCCTGCACGAGGCCCGAGCGCATGCCGCCGCGGAAGCAGTAGAGCTGCCCGTGCGGGTGGTGCTCGCACCATTGAAGCCAGCCCTGCAGGCGGGCCTCCCGCGTCTCGCCGGCGACCAGCCGGTGGCCGAGCTCGATCGCGGCGGGCTGCCCGTGCTCGGTGTAGCGCAGGCCGACGTCGTGGCGCTCGGTGTCGGTCAGCAACGGAAGGTTGTCGGCATTCGGAAAGGCGCCCTGGGCAAACTCCACCGGCGCACGGACGTCCAGCAGCGGGATGTCATGCAGGAAGAGTTCGCGGTAATGGCTGTTCAGCGGTAATGTCATGACGGCTCGTCGCAGAGCTTATGATGCCGCCGCCGATAACGCCACCGTTCCGTACAAACCCGCAAGCCATACCAACCTGCAGGGCGGGCCAGGCGCAGCGAGCTCACTATCCCGGAGGCCTTCAGTCGCAGGTTCCGACCGACCCGGTCGCGCAGATCCTTCCGTCGATCCACACCGCCCGATCGAGGATGGCGCCCTCGAGTGCCGCGCCTTCGATGCTGGCCCCGGTCAGATTCACGAAGCTCAGATCGGCGTCGTCCAGGCGAGCGCCGGTGAGTGCCGCATTCTGCATTGACGCCCCGGTGATCCTGGCCCGACGCAGATCGGCGCGTTCCAGACGCGCGCGCTGCAGATCGGCGTAGCTCAGGTCCGCCTCGACCAGCCGGGCACCCTCGAGGCTCGAGCCGAGGAGATCGGTATTGCGCAGCAGGGCGCGGCTGAGGTCGACCCCGCTCAGATCGAGTCCTGGCATGCGGCAGTAGCTCCAGTTCACCTCCGGGGCCGGTGGCAGGTGACAGGCCGGTGGTGACGGAGGCTCGCCCCGGTCGGTGGCCCAGAAGAACAGCAGTACGGCCACCAGCGTTGCGGAGGCGGCGATGATCCACGGGGTGGGGCCCCGCGTGGCGGCGTCCAGCGTGGCTGCCGGTCGGGTCAGCCATTGCGCCCGTTTCCGGCGGTGGCTGAGGATTTCCGGCGGCTCCGGCCGACGCCGGTCGGGTCCGCGCCGCTCGGCAATGCTGGCCGGGGACACAACACCCGCGCGCCGGTCGCGAATACGCTCGTCCTCGCGCAGTCTGGCCTGCAGCAGACGTTCCCGGCCCTCGGGCGTATCGAGGTTCCTGAGTTCGTCCGGAATGAGCTGGGGGTGTTCGTGGATCGGTCGCCAGGTCTCGCGGTCCAGGCTGATCTCGTCTTCCGGCGTCAGGCGGCCGATGATCAGGAAACGGGAGATCAACCCGGCCGGATGCGGGCCGCAAACCTCGCCGTTGCGGCGGGTAAACCACAGAGCCTGTCCGCTGTCCTCGTCCATTGTGCCGGGATCCGCCCCCTCGTCGAATGTCAGCCCAGATTAGTGGGCCCGCTGCGCTCGGCCCACCCTGCCGGTTCCCGAGGCGCACGCCGGATTGGACCACTTTAACACTGCTGGACCCAAGGGCCTGTGAACTGATCTAGTATCTCGGGGATGGAAAACNGCCCCGATGCGATCAGGGGCGCTTTGCAGAGGAGAGAGCCATGGGTGGCATTGTCGTGGGTGTTGACGGGTCTGGCGGGTCGCGCAAGGCGCTTGAGTGGGCGCTTGCGGAAGGTAAGCTGCGAGGCTGCGAGGTGCGCGCCTGCTATGTTCTCGACCGCCGTTACGTGGAGCCGGAATGGGCGTCGCTGATGACGCCCCCGATCGAGGAACTGCGCAGGGAGGCGGCAGGCCGCCTGGCGAAGATCGTCGATGATGCGGTGGACGGCGAGGACATCCGGCAGGAGGTGCTGGTCCCCGAGGGGCAGGGGTCTGCGAAGACCTTGCTGGACGCGGCTGGGGACGCGGATCTGCTGGTGGTTGGGTCGCGCGGCCATGGAGGCTTCCAGGGGCTGCTGCTGGGCTCGGTGAGCCAGCAGGTGCTGCATCACGCGCCGTGTCCGGTGGTGGTGGTGCCGGGCGGGTAGGGGCGGTTTTGCCGCAGGCGGGCACGAAGGGCGACGGGCAGGGTGCTCGGAGTACTGCGCCGGTGGCCGGGGGTCAGCGCCGCGCCCCCACCCCAACTCTCCCCCGCAAGCGGGGGAGGGGGACGTTTATCATCCGGGGTGGGGTGTTTAGGCGACGCTTTCCGGGGGCGTCGCCAGCCGGCCTGCGCGGTAGTCCTCTACGGCCTGCTCGATCTCTTCCGGGGTATTCATCACGAACGGGCCGTGATGGCTGATCGGTTCGCGCAGCGGCGTGCCGCGGAACAGTAGCACGGAGGCGCCGTCGTGCGCCGCGATCTCGATCCGCTCCTGGTCGGACCAGACGGCCATCTGTCCCTCGGTCAGTGTCTGTGAGAGGCTCCCGGCGTAGACGTAGGCGAGCAGGCGTTCCCCGGCCCCCAATTCGAGCGCGAGGCGCGTACCCGGAGCCATCCGGACGTCGGCCATCGCCGCACCGTCCCCGATTGCCGGGAGCGGACCCTGCACACGGCCGAAACTGCCGGTCCAGGAACCGGCGATCGCCCTGAGGCTCACGCCCTCGCGTTCCGTTGTCGCCATCTCGCTGGCCCGCACGTCGCGGTAGCGCGGCGCGTCCATCTTGCGCGCGGCGGGAAGGTTCACCCAGACCTGGAACCCGTGCAGGCCATCGGAGTCCCGCAGCGGCATCTCGGAGTGAATCACCCCGCGCCCGGCGCTCATCCATTGCGCGTCGCCGGCGTGAACCTCGCCGCGGTTGCCCATCGAGTCCTCGTGGGTCAGGCCACCATGGATCAGGTAGGTGAGGGTCTCGAAGCCCCGGTGCGGGTGCGGGGGAAAGCCGCCGATGTAGTCCTGCTGCGCGCTCGCCTTCAGTTCGTCAAGCAGCAGGAAGGGGTCGAGGCGGCCGTTGAAGTCGTGGATGCGCTGGATCTTGACGCCGTCCCCGTCTTCGGTGGGCCTGGCGGCGTGTATCGCTTCGGGTGTCGTGGTGGTCATTGGAATCTCCGTGATCTCTGGGCTCAGCTTAGAGACCGTGAGCGCGAAAGAAAATCACAAAGATTTACGCGGATTGTTCGAAAAAATCGAATGGTTTGCGCGGGAGTGGCCTTTGGCCGCGATGGTGCTGGCATGTGTGGGTAATCGCGGCTGGAGGCGTTCCTACAAGGCCTGGGGTCGTAGGAGCGGCCTCTGGCCGCGATGCTGGCGGCGCCTCAGTTCTCGGGTGGGACGGTGACTTTGCTGTCCGTTTCGGCGTTCTCGCGGTTCATGTCTGCGTTGGACATCCGCGACCGGACTTCCTCGAGGTTGCTGCGGATCAACCGGGCCTCCTCGGTGCCCGGGGCGAGCTGCTGCTCCAGTCGCTCCCAGTGCTCCCGGGTGGTCTCGTAATCCGAGGTCCTGAAGGCAGCCAGTCCCGCCAGCCAGAGCGCGTTGGCGTGATCGGGCTCGATCTCCAGGGCCTGATTGACGAAGGGGAGGGCGCGGGCGGTCAGATCGCCACCATCGAGACTGCCCAACAGATCGGCGTAGGTCACGAGGATGTCCGGGTCCTGATCGCCGCCGTGGCGCAGCGCCTGGGCATAGGCGCCGGCGGCGGCCCGCGGCTCGTCCAGGAACAGGAAGGACCGGCCGAGCAGCGCCCAGCCCTGAGGATCGTCCGGATTTTCTTCGAGTCGGGCGCTGAGGGCCATCACCGCAGCTTCGACGCCGCCGTCGTCCATCATTTGTCCTCCGCCTGCCTGCTGCGGGGATCGGGCCTGCGGGTCCAGACCGGAAGCTCCGGCACCGTACCCCTGGTAAATGATCACCGCCAGGATCGGCACCACGAGCAGGCTGCCGATTGCAGCCGGCCAGCGCATCGATCGGCCGCCGTATTCGGTGCGGGCGGCAGCCTGACGTTCGCTTGTCTCGAGCAGGCTGCGCTGCAGATCCACGCGGGCGGTATTGAACTGGTCCTCCGAAATCACCCCGGAATCCCGGTCGGCCTCGAGATCCGCGAGCTGACTGCGATAGACCGCAACCCGCGCATCCATCGCTTCCGTCGAAACCGGAGCGCGTGGCGCGCGGGCGCGGAGCAGGGGGAGAAACAGAAACAGCAGGGCGGCCACCGTCAGCACGGCGGCGAATATCCAGAACAGCGTCATGTCTTGTCTTGGCCTCCGTCGCCCAGGATGCGGCGCAGGCGCTCTTCCTCATCTGTGGAGAGTGGTTCCGAAGCGACCTGCGTGCGGCGCCGCCAAAGGATGGTGCCAAGCGCCGCGAGACCGATCAGCAGCATTGCAACGGGTCCGAACCAGAGCAGGTAAGTGGTCGCCTTCATCGGCGGCCGGAACAGCACGAAGTCGCCGTAGCGCGCCACCATGTATTCGATGATCTCGTCGGTGTCCGAGCCATCGTTGATCATCAGCGCGATCTGGCGCCGGAGGTCGTTGGCCAGCGGCGCGTTGGACTCGATCAGGTTCTGNTTCTGGCAGACGGTGCAGCGCAGTTCCCGGATCAGCCTCTGATACCGCTGCTCCTCTGCTTCGGTTTCGAAGGTCATCGGTTCAGACGGCGGCGCGGTCGGCCCCGCCATCGCGACGAAGGGGATCAGCAGCGCAATGATCGCGATGAACACCGGAAGTTGCGCGTGTTTCCAGGGCCTCATGTCTCGGCCTCCAGTTGTCGGTAAAGCGGAAGAATCCGGGTCTCGATCACTTCGGGTGTGATCATGCCGATGTGCTTGAAGCGGATCTTGCCGTTGCTGTCGATCAGGAAGGTCTCGGGTGTCGCGTAGACGCCAAAATCGATGCCGACGAGTCCGCTCTCGTCGAAGCCGATGGCGTCGTAGGGGTCGCCGAACTGGGCCAGAAACCGCAGCGCATCGGAGCGCGTGTCCTTGTAGTTCAGCCCGTATACCGGCACCCCCAACCGCCGCAGTTCGGTGAGCATCGGATGCTCCTGCCGGCAGGTCACGCACCACGATGCCCACACGTTGAGGAGTGCGGGCTTGCCCAACATGTCGTCCCGGGCGAAGCGGACCTCCTCGTTGCGCAATTCGGGCAGGTCGAAGTGGGGTGCCTCCTTGCCGACCAGCGGCGACGGGATTTCGCGCGGGTCGAGGCTCAAACCAACGAACAGCAACCCCACGAGGGCAATGAATGCCACCAGCGGGATCAGAAAACGTAGCTTCATGACTTCAGTAACCTCGTGTCGGCCGCACAGAGCCGGTTCGCTTTGGCGCCGGAAGGGTGCGGGCCGGGAAGGGCCCGCACCCCGGTTTTGCCGGAATGCGACGCTGGATCAACCAGCAGGGTTGGGCTCAGCCCCGTCGCCCTTGCCTTTGACCGCAGTTCCGGCGGCAAGTTTGGCGTCCTCGTCCGGGACCTCGTCCTCCCGGCGCACGCGCATGCGGTATCGTCGGTCGGATGCCGCGAGGAAGCCGCCCAGCGCCATCAGGATTGCACCGGCCCAGACCCAGTTCATGTAGGGCTTGTAGTAGACCCGCATCACCCAGGCATTGCCCGGCAACTCCTCGCCCATATTCACGTACAGGTCACGGAAGAAACCGCGATGCAGCGAAGTGTGCGCCATCGGCTGTTCCTGGCTGAAGTAGTAGCGCATCTGCGGGGCCAGTGTGGTCACCAGCTGGCCGTCGCGGAACACCGAGACGTTCGCCTGGTCGGCGTCGAAGTTCGGCCCGCGGACCTCTTCGAGCGAGTTGAGACGGAAGCCGTAGCCGCCGACCTCCACGGTTTCGCCGACCGCCATGCGCACGTCACGCTCGTCGTCGTAGCCCAGCACGAAGGTGATGCCGATCACCGCGAGTGCGACGCCGATGTGCGCGATCTGCATGCCGACGTAGCTCCGTCCCAGCCGCCGGACTCGGGTGCCCAGCGTCTGCTGGCTCTCGCGCCGGGGACGGAGCCGGTCCACCAGGTCCTTCAAGGAAGATCCGATGATCCACAGGCCAAGGAAACGCGCCGATCCCCGCGAGGAAGGACCAGTTACCGACGAACAGCGGCCAGATCATGCCAAACACCAGGCTCACCCCGAAGATCCAGCGCAGCCGCCAGAGCTGCTCGGTCGGGCTGTCCTGCTTCCAGCGCAGGCGAGGTCCGAAGCCGAGCATCAGCAGCAGCGGCAGCATCAGCGGAAGGAAGACCGCCTCGAAGTAGGGCGGGCCCACCGAGATCTTCCCGAGCCCGAACGCATCCAGGAACAGCGGGTAGAGGGTTCCAAGGAGCACCGCGGCCGCGGCGACCACCAGCAGCACGTTGTTGGTCAGCAGCGCCGATTCACGCGACACCAGCTGGAAGCTGCCCCCGAGCCCGACCGAGCCGGCTCGCCAGGCGAACAGCGTCAGCGACCCCGCGACGACGACGGCCATGAAGAGAAGCAGGTAAAGACCCCGATCCGGATCCACCGCAAAGGCGTGCACCGAGGTCAGTACACCGGACCGGACGAGGAAGGCCGCGAGCAGGACCAGCGAGAAGGTCAGGATCGCGAGCATCACGGTCCAGTTCTTGAAGCCGCCCCGCTTCTCGGTGACCGCGAGGGAATGCAGCAGCGCGGTGCCCATCAGCCAGGGCATGAACGAGGCATTCTCGACCGGATCCCAGAACCACCAGCCGCCCCAGCCGAGCACGTAGTAGGCCCACCAGCTGCCGAGTCCGATGCCGACGGTCAGGAAGGCCCACGCGACCGCGGTCCACGGGCGCGACCAGCGTGCCCAGGCCGCATCGAGACGGCCGCCGATCAGCGCCGCAATCGCAAAGGAGAAGGCCACCGAGAAGCCCACGTACCCCATGTACAGCATCGGCGGGTGAATGATCAGCCCGGGATCCTGCAGCATCGGGTTCAGGTCACGGCCCTCCAGTGCCGCCGGGATCAGGCGTTCGAAGGGGCTCGAGGTGAACAGCGTGAAGCCGATGAAGCCAACCGCCACGAGGCCCATCACGCCCAGCACCCGGGCCACCACTTCGCGGGGTAGACTGCGGCTGAAGGTCGCGACCGCGGCGGTCCAGAGCCCGAGGATCAGCACCCAGAGGAGCAGCGAGCCCTCGTGCCCGCCCCAGACGCCGGAGACCTTGTACTGGGTCGGCAGCAGGGAGTTGGAGTGGTTCGCGACATAGGCGATGGAGAAGTCGTCGGTCACGAAGGCGTAGGTCAGCATCGCGTAGGCGATCCCGAGGAAGACGACCTGACCGTAGGCGGCGCTGCGCCCGACCGCCATCAGCGCGGTGTCCCCGCGGGCGGCGCCGATCAGCGGCAGGGTGCCCTGCGCAATCGCCAGCAGGAACGCCAGGATCAGCGCAAAGAGTCCGATTTCGGCAGTCATGATCAGTACCCCTCGGGATGCCCAACGGTGCGGGCGGCCTCACGTTGAGCCCGCTTGATGGCCTCCGCCGCCTCCGGCGGCATGTATTCCTCATCGTGGCGTGCCATCACCTGACTCGCCTTGAACACCCCGCCTTCCTGCAGGCTGCCAACGGCCACCACTCCCTGACCTTCGCGGAAGAGGTTGGGGAGGATGCCCTGGTAGACCACGGGCACCGCCACTGCGGTGTCGGTGACGCGGAAGTGCACGGTCACCCCGTCGTCGCCGCGCGCGACGCTGCCGTCTTCGACGAGGCCGCCAATCCTGAAAGTGCGCTCCATCGGAACGATCTCGGCGACGATGTCCGAGGGGGTATGGAAGAACACGAGGTTGTCCCGGAAGGCGTTCAGCACGAGCCCGGTCACCATGACCACGCCTGCAAGTCCTCCAGCCACCAGCAAAAGCCGTTTCTGTCGTTTTTTCATTGTTTCTCCTCCTGCGCCCGCAATCGGGACATGCGCCTGATCCAGCCCATCAGGCTGCGCCGCCGGTACCGCAGCTGAACCATTTCGACCAGCAGCAGACCCGCCATTACCAGATACGAGCCCCAAACATAGGGCCAGTAACCGCCCATTGCCAGAAATTCCATCATTTGCTTGCACCCTCCAGGCGCTCCTGGACCCAGCGCGCGTTGCGCTCCCGCTCCAGCAACTCCACACGCGCCCTCGCGAGCACTACGGTCACGGAATACATCCAGGCCGCCAGAACCATGATCATCAGTGTGACGAACATGATCGTTGCCATCGTCGGGGCGTCGGTCACCGTGATGGACGCCCCCTGGTGCAGCGTATTCCACCACTGAACGGAAAAGTAGATGATCGGGACGTTCACCACGCCAACCATCGCCAGGACCGCGCTGGCGTTGGAGGCGCGCTGGCGGTCGTCGATGGCGGCGTGCAGCGCCATGTATCCGAGATAGAGGAAGAGCAGGATCAGCATCGACGTCAGGCGTGCGTCCCAGACCCAGTACACGCCCCAGGTCGGCCGCCCCCACAGGGCGCCGGTCCACAGCGAGAGAAAGGTGAACAGCGCGCCGGTGGGGGCGATGGCCTTGGCCATTACGTCCGCCATCTTGATCCGCCAGATCAGCCCGATCGCCGCATAGACGGCCATCAGGACGTAGAGGAACATGCCCATCCAGGCGGTGGGCACGTGGATGTAGATGATGCGGTAGCTGTCGCCCTGCTGGTAGTCGGGCGGCGCCACGACAAGCCCCAGGTACAGCCCGACCGCAAACAGCGCGATGGTCACGGCGGCGAACCACGGGATCAGGCGGCCGGCCAGATCGTAGAAATTGGCCGGAGCCGTGAAACGGAACCATTGAATACCCCTCTCCGACACCTCGAGTCCTCCGTCAGTCGAGCATGATCCGCACGGCCGCGGCGGTAGCCCACGGTGTTGCGAACAGTGCAAAAACCATCATTGCGCCCAGCAGCGACAGGTGCGCCTGGGCGCTGCTCCCGTGCATCACCGCGTCCACCGCACCTGCGCCCAGGATCAGGGGGGGAGCGTAAAGCGGAAGGATCAGCAGGGCAATCAGCACCCCGCCCCCGCGCAGTCCCAGGGTGAGTGCCGCACCGATCGCGCCGATCAGGCTGAGGATCGGTGTCCCGATCAGCAGCGCCAGCATCAGAATCGCGATCTCGTCGGGCCGCAGGTTGAGCTGGATCGCCAGCAGCGGCGAGATCAGCACCAGGGGCAGCCCGGTGATCAGCCAGTGCGCGAAGATCTTGGTCAGGACCAGGAGGCCCATCGGCTCCGGGACCAGAAGCAGCTGTTCGAGGGTGCCGTCGCGGTAGTCGTCGGAGAACAGGCGCTCGAGCGACAGCATCACGGCCAGAAGCGCCGCCACCCACAGCACGCCGGGGGCGAGACTGCGGAGGAATTCCGGGTCGGGCCCGATCCCCAGCGGAAACAGCGCAACCACGACCACGAAGAAGCCCACCACCGTCAGGGCATCCTGTGGCCGGCGCAGAGCCAGCGTCAGGTCGCGGCGGAGCAGGGCAAGCAGGGGACGGAACATCAATTCACCCGAGGTGCAGGTTGCGGCAGTCACCGTCGATGTCGACGGCCTGGTGGGTCGTGATGATGATCATGCCCTTGCGGGCCAGGTGCGCCTCGATTGCACTGCGCAGGACCTCGATCACCTGCACGTCGAGCGCCGCGTAGGGCTCGTCGAGGATCAGCAGGGCCCGCGGCTGGAGCAGCAGCCTCGCGAGGGCTACGCGCCGCTTCTGGCCCTGCGAAAGGAAGCGCACCGGCAGGTCTTCGTAACCCGCGAGGCCGAGGCTGCCAAGCATCGCGAGCACGGCTTCGCGTTCCGGCCGGTCTCCGCCCAGTCCGCGGGCGATCAGGATGTTTTCCTCGGCAGTCATGTCTTCCTTGAGCGCATTCTGGTGTCCCAGATAGCCGAGGCAGGAACCGGTGCCGCCGTCCACCGACCGGATGGGCTCTTCGCCCCAGTAGACCTCGCCGGCGGTGGGCCGGGAGAGCCCGCTCAGAATGCGCAGCAGGCTCGTCTTGCCGCAACCGTTGCGCCCGGACACCTGCAGCAGCTGCCCCGGCGAGAGCTGGAATTCGAGATGTTCAAACAGAAGTCGCTCGCCGCGCTCGGCGGCCAGATCGACGGCCCGGAACCCCCTGTCCGCCATTCCCGATAATTCTGCGTTCACGTTCTCTTTCGACTCCGGGTGGTTCGTCGCTTTTGGCGCCGGCATTGTGCACCATCGCGGTCCCTCGGTGCACACGCTGTCGCGTGGCGTTCCGGACTCCGGTCCCGGGAGAAGGCAACCGGAATCCCCATGAAAAGGACCGTCATTGCTCGTGTTGGTTCGCTTCAGGGAGGGTACAAAAAACGGGGGACCGCATGCGGTCCCCCGTTGGTATCTATCCCCGAAGGGATAGGGTTCTCCTGCTAGAGACGGGCCTCGTAGAAAGCGACGCGGCGCGGCTGCAGCAGTTCCTCGTCGTCGGTGAGCTCCATGATGTGCGGCTTCATCGCCTCGAACACGAGGTTGTAGAGCATCTCCGCACGGACCACGGCCGGCTGCACCGGGATCTCGTAGCTCAGTACGCGACGCTCGTGCGGCAGCAGCCGGGTGTCGGTACCCACGCCCGTCGCGACCGGTGGCATTGCGGGTTTGCCTTCGTCATCCGCGAGCTGATAGAAGAGGAAGGACTTCGGATC
>SL_5KL_010_SEDDRAFT_10002345_pt1 | contig 10595 bp, 10 predicted proteins | sample SodLakKL_010_SED_FD_9118 | JGI IMG/M metagenome (IMG submission 9118)
CACGCCGATGACGATCTTATCGGCCGAAACGTGGGTGAAACGCTTGATCAGGGCGTTTTCCTGCAGCGCCGCAATCCGTTCAAACGCTTCGTTTTCATCGGTTTTCGGCACGAACGGCGTTTTGTCGAACGGCGGTTCGAACATATAATCCTTGGTTTTCGGCAAGGATATCGGCACGTCGAACGCTTCGAAATCGTATTTGTTCAAGGTGTCGCGGAAGGAAGAGTTGCTCTTGCGCAAATACGCGATGCGCGAGAGGTCGATGTCGCCATAGAGAATTTCCGATTCACGGGAAAACGCTTCGGTCTCTTTCAAAATCTGGCCGTTTTCGGCGATGACGTTATGCCCGCTGAATACGGTCTCGCTCGTCGATTCGTTCACGCCGGCGCTGCAGTACACATACGCGCCCGCGTTCCTGCGCGAGTGCTCGACAATGGTGCGCTGCCGAATTTCGCGCTTGTGCAAATATTCGTTCGAGGCGCTCAAATTGAAAATGATTTGCGCGCCGTTCAAGGCCAAGAGGTTGCCGGGAGAAATCGGCGCCCACATGTCTTCGCAGATTTCAATGCCGAAACTGAGATGGTGGTTTTTCTCCTTGAACACCAACGAGCCAAACGGCACGTTTTGCCCGAGGTAGTCGACCATGGTGGTTCGTTTGACGATGTCGTAGGCGCTTGTGAACCAGCGCTTCTCGTAAAATTCTTGCGTGTTCGGCAAATAGAATTTCGGCACAATGCCCAAAATCTTGTCTTTTTGAATGACAAAGGCGCAGTTGTATAAGACGCCCTCAATCTCAAGGGGCGCGCCGATGATGACGATACCTTCGAACGGATTCTCCTTCAAAAGCGTCTTGATGGCTCGGTCTGCGTCTTTGCGGAGGCCGTGCTGGAAAAAGAGGTCGTTGCAGGTGTACGCCGTCACGGAAAGCTCCGGAAACACGGCGATGCGGGCCTTGGTGATGGATAGAAGCCGGAGCATCTCCTTGACGTTGTATTCGGGGTTGCCCACCCGCAGTTTCGGCGTGATGCTCGCCACTTTCACAAAATCGTTGCAATACATACTCTCACCCTTTGTACAAGTCGTTTTCCACGATGTAAGCGTAGACGCTGTCCACGACGAGATTTTTGTCCCGGGACTTGCGGAAGTCGCTGGCCGAGACGTCGATATGAAAATCCGGAAACAGAAAGAACCGTTCCTCATGGGCGCGCAAGAATTCGTCGCCTTCAACGATGTCTTGCAAGTTCTCGCCGCCGCGGTTCAAAACCACCAAATAAAATTCTTCAAGGAGACGTTTTGCCTCAACCCAGCACTTCAGCTTCCGCAAATGGTCGGCGCCAATCACGAAGGCCGTTTTTTCGCCGGGTTTTTGCAGGCGCTTGAGGGCATAATACGTCCCCCGAAATTGTTCGTCTTGCATCTCCAAATCGCTCACTTCGGCGTGTTTCAACTCTTCGGCCAGAAGCTTGAGCATATTGTAGCGGTGCTTGTTGCTTTCCAAGTCGTCTTTTTGATACGTCGTCGACACGGGCAAAAACGTGAATCTCTCCACGGGGAGATTCCCGCAAAGGTAACGGTACACCTCGCGATGCGCTTTTGTCGGAGGGTTGAACGCTCCGCCATAGACAATATGCATAAAATCACCTAACTCATTATAACACGTAAGTTCATGCTTGTAGAGGCATTGAAGAAAAAAAGCCCCGACACCTTGCATTTGTGCTATAATGGCTTCGAGGTGATTCCATGAAAATTGACAAAGACTACATTCTTTCGTTCGCGGAAGAAATCCTGAAAATCCCGAGCCCGAGCGGTTACACCAAAGACGTCATCCAACGCGTCAAACAAGAAGCCGAAGCGTTCGGCCTCGCCCACGAAACGACGAAAAAGGGCAATTTTATCCTGACCATCCCCGGCAAAAACGAAAAAACCGTCGGCCTCGGCGCGCACGTCGACACTTTAGGCGCCATGGTCCGTAGCGTCACCGCCAAGGGCGAAATCCGCTTCACAAGCGTCGGCGGCCCCATCTGGCCCACGTTGGACGGCGAATACTGCACCATCAAAACACGCGAAGGCAAAGAATACACCGGCACTCTCCTCTCCGATGCCACCGCCATCCACGTCCACAAAGAAGCCCGCGACAAAAAGCGGAATCCCGAAACCATGTTCGTCCGCCTCGATGAGAAAGTGCGCACCAAAGAAGACGTCGAAGCCCTCGGCATCGCCACCGGCGATTTCATCTTCTTCGACCCGAAAACCGTCGTCACCAAAAGCGGCTTCATCAAGTCCCGCTTCCTTGACGACAAGATCAACGTCGCTTCGCTTTTCGGCTTGGTCAAAAGCTTGCGTGATGAAAAGAAAACCCCGAAACACACCTTGAAGATCATCATCTCGACCTATGAAGAAGTCGGCCACGGCAGCGCCCACATCCCGGACCTCGACGAGTTCATCGCCGTCGACATGGGCTGCGTCGGCGACGACCTCGCCTGCAGCGAACACGACGTCAGCATCTGCGCCAAAGATTCGACAGGGCCTTACGACTACGACATCACGAGCCGTTTCAAAGCGCTCGCCCAAAAGCACGGTATCGACCACGCCGTCGACATCTATCCCTACTACGGCTCCGACGTCTCCGCGGCCAGAAGCGGCGGCAACGACTTCAAAGGCGCGCTCATCGGCCCCGGCGTCAGCGCCTCGCACGGGATGGAAAGAACCCATTACGACGCCGTCGAAAACACCGTGAAGCTCTTATACCGTTACGTCGCATAAAAAAATCCTCCGCAGAGGATTTTTTTATGCGAACTCTTGACTCCAGGTGCCGTTTTCAAACACCACGGTCTCATGCCCGTCCTCATCGACGCCGGTGATTTCCAAATCGTCGCTGCCGACCATGAAATCGATATGGAGGACGCTGCGGTTGATGTTGTGCTTTTCGGCGATCTCTTTCGGCGTGCCGCCTTTGGTTTTGACCGACATGGGATAGGCGTTGCCGATGGCGAAATGCGACGAGGCGTTTTCGTCGATCAAGGTGTGGAAGAACACCGTATCGAGCGCGGCGATCGGGGATTCTTTCGGAACGAGCGCGACTTCGCCCAAAAACTTCGCGCCTTCGTCCATCGACATGACCTTTTGCAAGGTGTCCTTGTCGTCGCTTTCGACGTTGACGATTTCGCCGTATTTGAGTTCCATGGTGAAGGGCTCGATGAGCGTGCCCCGGATGTTTAGGGGCTTGGTCACTTTGAGCGTGCCGTTCACGCCGGTCTTGAGCGGAGCGGTGAAGACTTCTTCGGTCGGCATGTTCGGCAAGAACACATCGCCGCCGCGCTTTTGCGCGCCGCTGATCCAGACGTGTTCCTCGGGCAGCTCGACGCGGAGGTCGGTTTGCGAGGACTTGTAGACGAGGCGTTTGAACCCGGCCTCGTTGAGTTTGCGACGGCGCCTCTCAAGTTCGTTCAAATGGTCCGTCCAGGCTTTGATCGGGTTTTCCTCATCAAGCCGCATGATGGTGATGAGCGCTTCATGAAGCTGCATGAGCGCATCGCTTTCTTCCAGGTCGGGATAGACCTTCTTGGCCCATTCGATGCCCGGCCAGGCGGCGACGCTCCATTTGTGGTTGCGGACGATTTTTTCCTGGTAGGGGCGCATTTTCGGCGCTTTGGCCTTGTTGGCTTTTTGGATTCTTTGCTGGTCGACGCCTTTCATGAGGTCGGGAAAACTTGTCGAAACCGTCAAAAACGCGGCTTTGCGCTCGATCAGATTCTCCATGCGTTTCAACACATAATCGGGGACGTCTTCTAGGACGTCGTCTTTGGCGTAGCCGAACATGATGCGGTTCAGATAGGGGTCTTGCCAGTTGACGTGCACCGGCCCGCTTTTGAAGGCGCGATACGCTTCGGTGACGAGCACGCGGACAAACTCGGCGGCGCTGACGGGCGCGTTGATGACGAGTTCCTCGTTTTCGCGCAGGTTCACCCCTCTAAGCAGGATCAGCCTTGCGTAGTCGATCATCATCTTTTCGTTCATTCTTGTTCCCCTTTCTTCGAAAATGGATTGCGCACAAAAGGTTTCACCATGAAGCTCATGATGCCCTTCGGAAACGCGCCGAGCCCTTCGCCGACGATTTTCGGCATCAGCGTGAAGCTTTCTTTGTACGCATTCAGGCGCATTTCGCGTTTGCTTAAGAGTTTATGGTCCTGAAACAAATATTTGCGGGTGACGATGCCGATTCTCGCCGTCAGCATCCCGTTCGAGATGCCTTGGAAGACGGAATTGGACGCCGTGCGGACGAACGGCACGTCGCGGATTGCTTCGGTGGCCCTTTTGGGGAGGGCTTCGCGGATGTCGACGTTTTCGAGGTTCTCGGCAATCATCGCAATCGCCGCGACACGGACGGTCAGCTTCGCAAGATGCACATAGCTCGGGCGGAACCCGCACTGCTTGACGATGTCGCGGATCATGCGGATGTTCAAAAACACGACCGAAAGCATGTCCAAATTGCCGTTTTGGCTGATCGCGGTCGTCACAAGCACGGTTTTGGCGTTGTGGGTGATGGTCTTGTCGACGTTTTTGCGGATTGAGCCCTCAAAGACTTTCTTGATGGCGCCGGGGAGAAGTTCGGGGTCTTTGTAGCTGGTTTTTAAGTGGTTTCTCTCCTCGTCGGTCAAGGTCTTGAGCTTGAGCATCGTCCGCGCCGCTTTTTTGTAGGTGCGGACGTTTTTCTTCTCATCAAGCGCGTCGATGGAAAAAGTCGGGGCGAGGAAAATGATGCGCAACGGATTCAAAACCAGCGCGTACAAAATCAAAAACGCGACACCATAAAACGCATAGGAGAGATAGGGGTGGACGGTGCGTACCCGTTCGCCGACACTCACCACATGCGAAGCGAGAATCAAAATTAGAAGCAGCACCGCGCCGAAGGCGACGAGCTTCCAAAAACGTTTTTTGTTCATGAGATCCTCCTTCTTTACGACCGGGCGCTTTTGTCGAAACGGACAAAACAGGTGACGCCCTTTTCCGTCGTTTCGTGAAACCCGAACTTTTTGTAAAACGCATGGGCGCGGACGTCTTCAAGGTCGGTCATGAGCACTTTCTGCCGGACATGGGCAAAACGGGACAAAACCTCTTCAAACAGTTTCGTGCCGATGCCCTTGCGCTGGTGGGCCGGGTCGACGATGATGTCTTGGATGTAGAGTATGTGCGCGTTGTCGCCGACGACGCGGACCAGGCCGACAAGTTCTTCCCCTTCGTAGGCTCCAAGCACGCATAAGGAGCGTTTGAACATTTCTTTGAAGCGGGAAGGGCTGTCCAAGTATACGGTCCAGTGGACGCTTTTGTACAGGCGTTTGAGGGCGTCAATATCGAACGTTTCCATCAGTTTGATTTGCATGGTGTTCTCCTCACAACTTTATTTCAAGTTTTCCGGGTTTAAGCCTTTGAGCTCGTCGAGCACGAACAGTCCGTCTTTGCGGATCAGCACGTCGTCGAAATAGATCTCGCCACCGCCGTAGGATTCGCGCTGAATCAGTACTAGGTCCCAGTGCACGGCCGAGGTGTTGCCGTTCCAGGCGTCGTCATAAGCCATGCCGGGGGTGAAGTGCAAGCTGCCGGCGATTTTTTCGTCGAAGAGAATGTTCCCCATCGGTTCGGTCACTTTCGGGTTGACGCCGATGGCGAACTCGCCAACGTAGCGGGCGCCTTCGTCGGTATTGAAGATGGCTTCGATTTTTTCTTTGTCGCCATCGTGCGACGCATCGACGATTTTGCCGTCTTTGAAGGTCAGCTTTACATTTTTGTACACATCCCCACGGTAGGGAGAGGGGGTGTTGTAGGTGATGGTGCCGTTGACCGAATCCTTGACGGGCGCGGTGAAAATCTCGCCGTCGGGGATGTTGTTCTCGCCGGCGCAAGGAACGACGGGGATATCTTTGATGGAAAAGGTCAAATCGGTGCCCGGGCCTTTGATGCGGACTTTGTCGGTTTTTTCCATCAGCTTCTTGAGCGGTTTGAAGGCTTCGCGCATTTTGCCGTAATCGACGCTGCTCACATCGACGACGTAATCGTAGAAGGCTTCGTTGCTCATCTTCGCTTTTTGCGCCTGGGCGGGCGTCGGATACATGAGCACGACCCAGCGTTTTTTCTGGACGATTTTGCTCAGAGGCTGGAATTTCTTGCTCATTTGCATCTTGATGTTTTGGTCGACGTCGACGGTGGCGTAGTCGTTGTGCCCCGCCGAGATGGAAACCATCACGTCGACTTTTTCGTATTTGAACTTGTTCAGCTCGAGCATGAAGTCCATGTATTCCTCTTTCGCATCTTTCATCACTTCGCGGCTGACGTCTTCGTCTTGGAGTTCGACAAAGGGAATGGCGCCGATTTCATGGGCGCGCTTGACGAGTTCCAACACGAGGGGCTTGCTGGAGACACCGCCTTGGATGGCGACGCGGTCTCCTTTTTTGGTCTGCGTGGAAACGTCAAGTAGATTGCTGGCGAGTTTTTTCAGTTTTGGGTCGCGCATGGTATCCCTCTTTCTTATAAGTTTTATAGTATTGTTCGGCGAGCCCTTCGGTGAAAGGGCCTTCCTTGTTTTCAATCAGCGTTTTCAGTTTGTGCAGTTCGTTTTCCAAGATGGCCTTGAGGTCGTCGGGGTAGTCCATGTGTTCTTTGTGGCGTTCGTATTCCTTCCGGTCCAACACGTCGTAGCTGCCGTCGGGGAACACTTTGATGTCGAGGTCGTAATCGACGTATTTGAGCGCTTCTTCGTCGACGACGTAGGGAGAGGCGATGTTGCAGTAGTAATAGGTGCCTTGCGGGCGCAAAATGCCGATGACGTTGAACCAGTTGTCCTTGAAAAACCATGTCACCGAAGGCTCTTTGGTGAACCAGAACCGTCCGGTCGACTCGATCACCTTCGTTCGTTTGTTGGCCAAAACGACGTAATCGTCGGCGGCATCGACAACGTGAGCCGTCGTCCAAATCCGATGCAGATTGCCGTCGTGTTTGTAGCTGTGGACGACCATCGGTGTGCCTTTGTCCATAGTCTCCCCCCTCTTCTTGCCTATTATAGCATATTTCCGCCGTTTCAGGCGATATTCTTGAAGCTTTCAGCGTTTCAGATAATCCTTGCCCTTTTTGGAGTCGGGCTCGTGCGTAAAGAGGCCTTCATAATTTTGCTGGCGGGTTACTTCGTAGGCGAGCACGGCGACGCTGTTGGCAAGATTCAAACTGCGCATCGTCTCGCGCATCGGAATGCGGAGGCAGTATCCTTCATGCTTTTGCAGCAAAGCTTTGGGAATCCCCGAGGATTCGCTTCCGAAAATCAGGTAAAGGTCTTCTTCCCCTTTTTGAAAATCCGCTTGATCGGGCGACACCGACCCGTAACGGGTCAAGAAATAGTAACGTCCTTGATGTTTGTTTGCGAAGGCTTCGAAATCGTCGTGGATCTCCACGTCGATTTCGTCGATGTAGTTGACCGCGCTCCGTTTCAAGCGTTCCATCGACAGCGGGAACCCAGCGGGCTCGACGATGTGCAGCCGCATGCCCATCGCGACGCACGTGCGGATGATGTTTCCGGTGTTTTCGGGAATTTCCGGCTCGTAAAGCACGATATGGTTCATGCGCACTCCTCCTTGATCAGCGGGCGGATGGTCTTCTCAAACCATTCGACATGCTTGTAGGCTTTGTAGGTCTTGGCAATCTCCGGAGAATCGATGCCTTGGTTGTGCAAAAGCGCGATGGCGTTGCGCTTGAGCACTAACGCGCCGCGCCAGGCAAAGGCGTAATGTTTGAAACGCCGCATGATTTCTCGGTTGGAAAGCGTAAGCAGCGTTTCCAGATGAAGCTGCGCGTTTTCGTCGCTTTGAAACGCTTCGCGGTTCACAGGGGCGATGTTTTCGTTCTTCGGACAAACGTCTTGGCAAATGTCGCACCCGAAGAGCGTCGTTTTTAATGAAGAAAGCTGCTTTTCGCTCAACACTTCCTTCGCCTGCGTCACGTGCGACAAACAACGGTTTTCATGGAAACGTCCAACCTCAAGCGCGTCCGTCGGGCACGCTTCGATGCAGCGCGTGCAATCGCCGCAATCGTCAAGAGCGCGCTTTTGGATGTCAAACGGCCGGTCCACAAGCAGCGTCGCCAAATAAAGATGCGTGCCGTATTTCGGATGGATTAAAAAACGGTTGTGCCCGATAAAACCGAGCCCGGCAAGATACGCCGCAAACCGTTCGTCGAGCGGATTGATGTCGACGGCGCCCTCGGCGCGAACGCCCTCTTTTTCCAAGGCGGCGGTGATGGTATCAAGTTTCTCTTTGAACACCAGATGGTAATCCCTGCCGTGCGCGTAGCGGCTGATGGTGCCGTATCCCTTGCCCTTGTAGGGGGGCTTTCCTTTCGGGTAAGAAAGCGCAAGCACGAAAATGGTTTCGTACCCACGCAAAAAGGAAAAATCCCGATCCGCATCCGGGAACGTCTTCTTGTGCATCGTTATGTAGGTTTCAACGGGCACGGCCGCAACGTCGTCGACATGCCGTTTGAGAACATCTATCATGGCGGACCCTCCAAATGAAAAGAAAGTTGGTGGATGCCTGAAGCATCTCACCAACTTTATCGAGACGGCCGATGAAAAGGGGCCGAACGATTCAAATCGACTAATCGGTGTTGGACACTTCCAGTATAGCACAGCAATCTAACGAAGGGAAGCAATTCCATCAAGCGTTGCGCTTGCGAATCCTGTCGATAAATCCGGGGTCGAAGCGCTGTTCCTTAAGCATGGCGATTTCTTCTTTGTAAGGAGGATAAAGGCGCTTCTTGCTGGTTTCGGTTTCGGTGACGTAAGGCGTTTCGAGAATCTTCGGGATGTCTTCGTATTCGGGATGGTGCACGATGGCGTTTAAGGCGTCAAAGCCGATCTCGCCGGCGCCGAGGTTGGCGTGGCGGTCCTTGTTGGCGCCGCGCGGGTTTTTGGAGTCGTTGATGTGGAAGACGCCGAGACGCTTTTTGCCGACGATGCGGTCGAACTCGTCCATGACCTCATCGAAATTCTCTTTGACGTCATACCCGGCATCGTGGGTATGGCATGTATCAAAACAAACGCTTAAACGGTCGTCGCGCTCGACGCCGTCAATGATGGCGCGCAGTTCTTCGAAACTCCGTCCGACTTCGCTGCCCTTGCCGCTCATCGTTTCCAGCGCGATTTTCGTTTTGAGCGAAGCGGTCTCTTCAAAGACGCGGTTCAGATTTTTGACGATGCGCTCGGTCGCCTCTTCTAAGCCCTCGCCGACATGTGAGCCCGGATGCAGCACAATCTGGTTGGCGCCGATGGCGTCGGTGCGCTTGACTTCCTCGATCAAAAAATCCGTCGCAAAACGCTGTTTCTCCGGGTCGGGGTTGGCCAAGTTGATGATGTAGGGGGCGTGGATGATAACGTCCTCGCTTAGAATGCCCGCTTCTTCCATGCGCTTTTTGCCGTCTTCGATGCGCAGTTTTTCCACGGCTTTCCTTCGGGTGTTTTGCGGGGCGCCGGTATAGATCATAAAGGCGGTCGAACCATACGACAAGGCTTCTTCGACACTGCCCAAAAACATTTTGTCGCCTTTCATCGATACGTGTGAACCTAGTTTCAACATTTACTGTCCTCGCTTCCTTTTCTGTTTGGCGTGGTGTTGTTTTTTGTAGCCCGGCTTGACTTTTTTGACTTTGTCTTTCGGTTTCTTTCGCGGTTTTTGTTCGTCCGGCGCTTTGTCCGGCTTTTTCGAGACGAATTCACCGTCTGCGACGTCGCAAAAATCAAGGGGCACCTCTTCTTTTGTCAAAAACTCAAACGCTTGTTCGTCGCCATCGTCGTAAAAGGTGATGGCGGTGCCGCTGCGGCCCATCCGGCCGGTGCGGCCGACGCGGTGGATGTAAAAGTTCATGTCTTTGGGGAAGGCGAAGTTGATGATGTGGGAAACGCCTTCGATGTCGATACCGCGGCTGGCCATATCGCTAGCGACGATGTATTGCACGTTGAGCGAAGCGACGTCGCGCAAAACCTGCTTGCGTTCGCGCGGGCGCAAATCGCCGTGCAAATAAGTGACGTCGAGGTCCTTTTGGTGCAAGTGCGAAGCGATGAGCTCAACGTCCTCTTTGGTGTTGGCGAAGATGAGGGCGAGATAGGGATTGATTGCTTTCAAAACTCTATCGAGCGTATCCAAACGGTTCTCCGGACGGGCCTTTACGAAACGGTGACGGATGTCGAGGCCCGCGAGGCGTTTCTTGTTGAGCACCACTTCGTGCGGCTGATGCATGCTTTTTTTGATGAACGCATGCAAATGGTCAGGCATCGTCGCGCTGAAGACCATAAGCTGAGCGTCCTTTCCTACGGTGTACGCAATCGCTTCAAGGTCTTTCATGAAGCCGATTTCCAAAGACATGTCGGCCTCGTCGATGACCAGCGTATCGGCCGTGTGAATCTTTAAAAGGTTTTCTTGGATCGCCAAATCGTGCACCTTGCCCGGAGTGCCGATGACCACTTGAGGCTGGCTCTTTTTCAAGCGCTCGATTTCGCGCACGCGGTCGCGGCCGCCAGTGTAGATGCGAACGTCCAGGTTCTCATCCGTATAGGTTAT
>SL_5KL_010_SEDDRAFT_10002347_pt1 | contig 10594 bp, 5 predicted proteins | sample SodLakKL_010_SED_FD_9118 | JGI IMG/M metagenome (IMG submission 9118)
TCTTCTTCTTCCAGTTCCGTTAGGGCACGCTCGAGTTCTTCTCGGCTCAGCGCGCCCATCTGGACCAAGATCTCCCCCAGCGGTGTCCTGTGCCGAGCGCCACGAAGCTTGCGTTCAAGCTCTCGAAGGGTGGCTTGGTAACGCTCGTGTACGGACATGGCTGTGCCCCGCTGTTCCTCCTCCCAGTAGGAAACCCGGACCCTGGCGTGCTCCAGCTCTTCCTGTCCAGTGGCTCCCATGGGCATCACCCCCTTGGGTGCACATAAAAAAAGGCCCCCCGACATGGGAGACCCCGCATTCAGCCCTATATGACAGAAGGCCCCCCAGGCTGGGAGACCTTGAGAATTGACTCGCACCCTTCTGCCGCCGCTCGCCACGTGCCCTCCTACTTAAGCTGCCAGGCAGCCCGGCTGTCCGGCTCCCCCCCAGCCGAGGACCCGCGGCTTTGCGGCCCCATCTTTCGATGGGTGTGCCCTTGTCAGGCGTAGTATTGTATGATGGGACAGTAGCATATACTTGGGTGTAGATGCAAGGGTAGCATGACTGTGTTTTACGGTGCGGTTGCGCTCTTTGTTTATAGCAGCTCTGCTATATGCTAGAACTTGAAGCTCGCAGACACCACCAGCGTGTGCCCCACTCCCTCGGCTTCCAGTTCACGGTTTTGCACCCATGCTGCGTCGATGGAAAGCTGCATCATCTCCACCCCCACGCCAGCGCTGAAGGACAGGGGCACCTCCGGACGCATGCTGGCGCCTCCCCGTAGGGATAGGAAGAGGAATGTGTATTCTATGCCGGCCTTGAACGCGTGCGTGTCCACCAGGGGTTCCAGGATATAGTCCGCAGCCAAGATGAGCCGATCTTCTTCCAGGAAGAGATCGTGGGCGAAATAGGCGGCCCCTCCTGTGTAGCGGCCGCTCACCCTGTCCCTGGGTTCGGTTGGGGTATTGCGCCACTGGACCGCGGTGTTGCCGACGTCTGCAGCGGATAGCCCCAGCCATAGCCCCTCCCAGACCGGAGCTGCCAGACCAACATCGAATCCCAGTCCGAAGGCGGTGGCGTCCTGGCCGCCCACACCGGCCCGCGGGGCGAGGAAGCGGTACGCCTTAGCCACCACACCCGCATGCCCCAAACCGGGCACCCAGGCGCCGGCGCCTACGCAGTACAGGGCCTCGCTGTAGCGGATTTCTCCGACAGGTTTTCCGTCGCCGTCGTAGGCATGCACCTCGGTGGCCAGCTCGGTGAACGAGGCGCCCGCGCCCAGCCGGAGGGTGGCCGAGGGTGTCTGCTCAGTGCTGCCGCCCATCTGCCACGGGTAGGCGCCGGCCAGGTAATTGAGAAAGAGTTCTGCGCCAAACAGGTCGGTGGTCATCCCCCCGACTTGGGGGTTCGTAGCACGCGTGAGTCCGGCCGGGTTCCAGTACATGGACGATGCCCCGTCGACCACCGCTACGTGTGCGCCACCCATGGCCATGGCCCGTGCATCCACCCCGCGGCGGAGGAACGCTGCCGCCCCTACCCCGGAACCTTCGACCATCGGGGCGAAAGATAGCCCCGCCATCAGTGCGATCACCAGTGTCAAGCAAAACGCTTTCCGCCTCACGCTATCCCTCCCACCCCTTTACATCAACCGACGCGCCCCTCAGCGGAGCACAAGGAGCTTGCCGATTGTACTCCGCACGAGTTCGCCGTCGAACGTCCGGACCTCCAGCCAGTAGAGGTATACTCCACCGGGGACCAGGCGTCCTCCATCGTCCTGTAGGTTCCATTGGTAGGAAGGTCCGGGCTGCCATCCGCTTTGGTAGACCGTTCGGCCCGACGCATCGTGTACCCAAAGGCGAAGCTCGGCTGCCTCCATTCCCTCGAGGGTGAAGCGCACTGGTCCTCCATCGCTCACAGGGTTAGGGCTAGAGCGTGCCGCTGGTTCCATGGGGGGATCGACGGTCACCACTTCCACAAGGGAAGCCCCCTGAACGGGGTCGTGGTTGATCCATCCGTCCATTATGTAGTCGCCTACCGGAAGATCCTCGGGGACCTTCACGTTGTAGGTGACTGTGTGTTCCTCCCCCGGGGTAAGGAGCGGCCAGTTCCAGACGAGCGTGTTCCCTTCCGTGACGGTGACGGCATCGGAACAGCTTTCGATCGATCCTTGGAGGTCCGCCGGGAGTTCTTCGCGCAGCTCGATGCCCCCTACCTGGCTGGCGGGCATGCGCAAGCTGATTTCCACGCTGAACTCGCTTCCGCGGGGCACCCGGCCTTCGGGCAGGGGGGTCAGGATCCGCCGCTCGGCGTGTGCCTGCTCCACAAATAGGCGTAGCCTGCCGTGCCCATAGACTGTATCCGGGCCGGGCTCGCCCATCTCTACAGCCCAACGATTCAGGATGCTCGTGATCTCCTCTTGGGTGAGTGTCATGTCGCTGCGTGTTGCCTGGGAGAGAAGGAGTGCTGCTGCACCCCCAACGTGCGGGGCTGCGGCCGATGTACCCCAGAACTGCGGATACGCGAAGTTTGTCACCCCGTCCGGTCCCGTGATGTTGGGCTTCAAACGTCCGTCGTTCGTGGGTCCCTGCGAGCTGTAGGGCTGTTGAGGTCCTGTATTCCAGTTATCCAGGGCGATGGCCCCCACGGTGAGCACTTTGTCCACGTTGCCGGGAGCGAGGATGCTCATCTCGGGAGCATTTGGGGTCAGCTCGTGCGCCATGCTGAAGATCTCCAGCCGGACGGGCTCTTGCCCCTTCTCCCAGCGCACGCGCACGCTGTACTCGCCCCTGTCGGCCCAGTAGGCAAGGTATTCCGTGGGAGGGGCGTTCCCCTGTTGCACGCCCTGGGAACTTGCCACTTTCTGTCCTTCGATGTCCAGAAGGAACAGGTCCAGATCGGTGCGCGCGTGGGGCCACTCGTCCCAGGTAAGTGCGACTTGAATCAGGCTGGGCATTTCCACCGTGAGTTCAAGCTCATGGATTCCGGGGGCCAGCTCCACCCACTCCCCGGAGGTACCGTATGCTTCGCCGATCCAGTGTTGTTGGGCGTGGTTTCCGGCAGCGTTCACCCATAGGATGCCCGCGTCGGCGGCCCTGCGCACTATGTCGGCGATGACCCCGGTACCATCGCCGAAATTGGTGTTGACCCAGCCCACAGCATGGACGATGACGTCCACCTCGTAGTCGATGCAGTCCTGTACGGCCATGGCCAGCTGGACTTCGTTTCCGATCCTTGCCAAGTGTAGACCAGCTTTCGGAGCCATATTGTGCACAATTTGGGCGACACCTGTACCGTGGACGCCCCCTTTCTCGATCCCGTCGCCGGTGTAATCGCGCGTCCGGAGCACCGCGTCGGGGGAGATCTCGCTTGCACGATACGCGTTCGTCAGCCCCCCGAAGCCGATGTCGATCACGCCTACGGTGACACCTTGGCCGAACACCCCGGTGGCGTGGAACCGACTGGCTCCAAGGAGTACCACACCTTCGGTCGGCAAGCGAGGGCCATCGGTCGCCAACGGCACGGGAAAGTGCGGGCGCCTCACGTAGCGGACTCCAGGTAGCTCCGCCACCTGGATGAGGCGGTCCCGTGGGATCCAGGACGCGAGCAGTTGCTCGTACGTGCCCTGCAGCCGCCCCCCCAGTTCGTTGAGCAGTTCGGAGAGTGCTTCAGCTTCCCGATCGTGCTCGATCATTACGAGGAGGCGATCCTCGTCATCGGAAAGCACGCCAGACTGGGAGAGGATCTCTTGGGGGACGATTATCGCAGCCGAGTTTTGCACAAGCCCAGGCTCGATCCTGGGGTGCGAGGCTGCCTGAGCCATCCCGCCAACGGAACAGAGGATGGCAGCCAGCACCAGCAGCGTGGCCAACGTTCGTGCGATAATGCCTCTGGTTGCAGCCATCGTTACCCGCATGTTAGCAGCCCTGTCGGGCGTCGTCGATGATCAAAGCCGGCCCGGGCAGGTGCAGGGCTCCTTAGGTATGATTTCGAAAGGGAAACTCTAGGCTGCACGCGTCACCAAGCACAGGGCGGCCCGAGCCATGCGCTGCCCGTGAGCGGGCTGTTGTCATCTGGTCAGCAGCACCTCGATTATGCTCTCGCCTTCCTCGTGAGGCTCCAGGGCCTTGCCCACGAGGCCGCATATCTCTCCTGAGTCCGGGTCCCAGCGCATGGCGTGGCCAGGGGTTGAAGACACGATGAGGAGATCTCCCACAGCAATGGTGCCGCCCTCGTCGGTCACCTTGACCGGGACCACGCCAAGGAGCGCCAGCAACGCCTGGTCCTCCCCTAGAACCTCGAACCCAGAACCTAGAACCAGATCTCCACCTAGAACTATCCCCGGTGCTGTGGAGACGACGCCCGCTACAGACACGGTGCACGGCCCCCGGGCTAGGCGGTACTGGCCGATGCCCGTAGGGTCGATCTCCAGGACGTCGCCGGGTGCTACGGGTTCGCTCACGGTAACCCAGTCGGCGAAGGACAGAACACCCATTGGGATCAGGCGTATGGCCTCTTGTGCACTCACCGCACGGCCTCCGCCCTCGGCAGCCGGCTGCTCAAAGTGCACGGCCACAAGCTCCCCGGCAGCGTTGAGCACAGGGCCTCCTGAGTGTCCCTGCCGGACCGGGGCATCGTACCACAGCGTGCCCATGGGGCGGTTCTCGCTAGTCCGTCCGACGTTCCCTTGGGCGACCACCAACTCCTCTGCGCAGCCTGGATGCCCCAAGATCCACACCTTTGCTCCATCGTCGAGTTCTGCCGCGTTCCCAAAGCGGATGGGCGTGAGCCCTGTAGCCATGATCCGGAGGAGGCCAACATCCATCGACTGGTGGGTTCGCACCACCGACGCCTCGTACTCCCGCCCGTCCTTGAGTACCACGACGATCAACCGTGCGTCCTCCAGCACATGAGAAGCGGTGAGGATGTACCCATGGGGGGAGATGACCACCCCGCTTCCGCAGGTGGTCCAACGGTCCGTCTGGCCGAACACCTGCACCACTGCCGGGCGTACGTGGTTGAGGGTCGTCTCCCAATCGGACTCCTGGCTGTAGGTTCCAAGAGGGCAGGCAAGAAGAAGCGCTGCGAGTGCCAGGGACCATCGAGAACGCACCATGTGAAAGCCGGTTCTCCCAGTCACCCTAGCCATAGGGATGCACCCCTTGCTCGTAGCACTTATGCCCACCTCCACCGCGTCAGCTCAGGCAAGGCTTGGCTGCCCGTTGCGCTCCCTCTGATAGAACCAGCTAGGCAGGCTTCATCTCCTTGAGGCGTGCCTGCCCAGCCAGTCGGTTGTTCTGTCCTACTCACCTCCCTGGACCAGTGCCTCCAAGGCCTCCAGCCGTGCACGGAACTCCTCGTTCTCGGCGGTCAGCTGGGCGATCTGCGCAGCTTGCTGTGCGTTCTCCTCCGTGAGCTGTTCGATCCGCTCGTCTTGCTCTTGGCTCCGCTCATAGAGCGCCTGGATGGCGACGAAAGCGACACCACCGGTATTGACGCTGTCGAGATGTCGGTCACTGGTACCGAGCTGGAAAGCCTCGTAGAAGTCTTGGGCCACGGGTCCGACGTGTTGGATATCTGGTCCCTCCACGATGTAGTTCCAGCGGGTGATGGGAAGCTCGGCCAGCCCTTCCAGGATACTGTGTTTGTCGACGGGCTCGAAGTTCTCCTTCAGGGCGCGGTCCGAGGCATCCTGCCACACCCCTCCCCAGGTAAGATTGCCGCCCGTCGAGGTCACGATGAAGTTGACCCCCGGTCCAGGGCTATTCAGATCAAACCATGCATCACCCGCTTGCATTGGCGACGGAGAAGCAGGGCGGTCAACGACTGAAGAAGTCGATGAAGACGGGTTTCCTGTAGCGGGCAGATCGATACTGAAGCCTCCTGAGGCAAGGAAGTTGACGTAATTGGGGCCGAATGACTCAGCTCCCGCACCGGTGCCATCAGCCCAAACGAAAGAGCCGTCGTGATCCGCATTGGCCCCCCGCCCGGCGGCGAAGCTGTAGTCCCCGGCGGCGGTGTTCTCGAAGCCCCCGGCCACCGTGGCGCGTTCTCCGCTGGCGGTGTTGTTATGGCCCCCGCCCACCGTGGCTTCCTCGCCGCTGGCGGTGTTGCCATAGCCCCCGGCCACGGTGGCGCTGTCGCCGCTGGCGCTGCTGAAAATCCCCCCGGCCACCGTGGAGCGTTCTCCGCTGGCGGTGTTGTTATGGCCCCCGCCCACCGCGGCCCAGACGCCGCTCGCGGTGTTAAAATCGCCCCCGCCCACTGTGGCGGCGTGGTCGCTGGCGGCGTTAAAATCGCCCCCGCTCACCGTGGCGGCGTGGTCGCTGGCGGTGTTCCGATATCCGCCAGCCACCGTGGCGTACCAACTGCTGGCGGTGTTCTCGATGCCCCCGCTCACCGTGGCGTAGTCGCCTGCGGCGGTGTTATCCTCGCCCCCGCTAACCGTGGAGACATCGCCGCTGGCGGTGTTGACCCCGCCCCCGCCCACCGTGGCGCCCTCGCCGCCGGCCCAATTCCATCCGCCCCCGGCCACCGTGGCGCCCTCGCCGCTGGCGGTGTTAAAGCCGCCACCACCCACCGTACCGAAGTTACTCGTGACCCGGTTGACGTGGTCGCTCATGCCTCCGCCACTGATCGTCGCCCCATAGACGCCTGCTCCCACCGTATTGCCATGGTAGCCCCCGATGATGTTGGGACTGTCGGCACGTGGCACGATCCTCAGCGCCCGCACGTTGTTCACCCGGATCTCGAACGCCACGTCGTCGGTGGTTCCGAGGAAGTGGGTGTCTGGGTTCGTCCCGCTGTTCCCGGTGAGGGACCAGCCGTTTCCATTGCCAACGGCTGCCGTGGTCATCGTCGTCCCATCGGGGAACTTGAAGCCTGTGGACGTCTCGATCCACCCCTTGGCCCATAGATCGCCCGTCACCCGCTCCACCCGAAACACAAGCTCAGCCACGCCAACTTGTGCACCCACAAACACCCCAACCAGCACCAATGCCAGAGTTCCCACCCATGCCTTACGCATCACCTACACCTCCCTTTGTTCTCCTGTGTCCGCCTTCATCCATCCGCTGTTCGATGAACCGCAGCGCTAGCCCCAGGTCCTGGAAGGCCTTGTGCTCTCCGCCCTGGATGTGCTCGACGACCCCGCGCCAGAGCATGCCTCCATCTGGGCGCGTGCCCTCGGTCCACATGCGCAGCACGAACGTCGCCTGGTGCCGTTCCTGTAGGCCCACTCGGCCCACCATGGGCCAGCCTAGACCCCGAGCGTCAAAGAAACGTGAAAAATTCGTGAAATGGCCACCCTGGAATCGCCGTAGACAGTAGGAAATCCGCATCTGCGCGTTCTTGCCTTTTCTTATCTCATTACTATAATGGACTTGAAGTAGTGGGGAGCGTGATCCTATGACTCTCCGTGCGCGGTTGCTGGGTGGGTTCGAACTTGAGCGCGAGGGGGAGTCCCTATGCGGCCTACCAACGCGAAAGACGCAAGCGCTGCTCGCTTACCTGATCTACCACCGGGACAGACCACACACTCGTGAAACCCTCGTAAGCCTCTTCTGGGGAGATATGGCGGAGGGAAAGGCGCAGGGCAACATGCGCCAAGCGCTCTATCAGATCCGCAAGAAGCTTGGCCAGGAGGCGTTGATCACTGTGGGGCACACCGTGCAGCTTAACCCTGGACTGGAGTGCCAGTGCGATGTGGAGTCCTTTCTCCGCCTTTTGGAGGAATCGGCTGCTGCAACCCCCCACGAAAGAGAGCAGCTTCTGGAAGAGGCCATTGCGCTCTATCGCGGCCCGTTCATGGAAGGATGCTGGGAGGAGTGGGCCGTGTTGGAAGCCGAGCGGATGAGGGATTGCTACGGGAAGGCACTTGTCCAGCTTGTAGCATGCCACAAGCTCTATGGCCGGTACGAGAAGGCCCTGGAATACGCGAAGCGGGCTCTTCAGCTGAGTCCCCTGCAGGAGGAAGTACACCGGGAACTGATGGAGTTGCACGCGGTATTGGGCGAGCGCAGTGCGGCGCTGCGGCAATACCAGGCGTGTGCGCAGCTTCTGGCCGACGAGCTTGACGTGGGGCCGCAGGCACAGACAGTGGAGCTTCACGAGCGAATCCGCAGCGGCGAATCCATCGAGCTTGTGCGGGCGGTCCCCCACAACTTGCCGCGACGGGCGACCAGTTTTGTCGGTCGATCGGAAGAGCTTCGGCAAGTGAAACAGCTGCTTGAAGGAAGCTGTCTTCTCACGCTGACAGGTGTGGGTGGGGTAGGTAAGACGCGACTGGCATTGCAGGCGGCCTCGGATGTTCTGGAGCGGTTTCCCGATGGGGTATGGTGGGTCGACTTGTCTGTCCTGGACAGCTCTGACCTAATACCTCAGGCAATAGGGAGGGCGCTTGCGGTAGCCGAGCGGCCGGGGCAGCCGATGGTCGAGACCTTGGTTGGGGGCCTCCGCGAGAAATGCGTGCTTCTGATTATGGACAACTGCGAGCGGTTGGTGGAAGGGGCAGCGGAGATCACGGGACGACTGCTCAGCCAGTGCACAGGACTGCGGATCCTGGCTACCAGCCGTGAAGTGCTCCGGGCTGATGGGGAAACGGTATTCGCGGTTCCGCCGATGGCAGTCGCAGGAAGCAAGGCGGACACGGAGTACGCTGCTTCAGGGCAGACCCCGCAATCCGAGGCGGTCAGGCTGTTTGTGCAAAGGGCACGGCGGCTCGATCCGTCGTTTCGTCTCCACAAGCTCAATGCCGGCATGGTCAAGGAGATATGCAGTCGACTGGACGGTATTCCGCTCGCGATCGAACTGGCGGCGGCGCGGGTGCGTGGGTTTTCCGTGGAGCAGATTGCCGGTCATCTCGACGACCGGTTTAGGTTGCTCACTGGCGGAAGCCGCACCGCCCTTCCCAGACAGCAGACGCTGCGGGCGACGTTAGACTGGAGCTACGAACTGCTCACCAAAGCGGAGCAATGTGTCTTACAGAGGGCCACCGTCTTCTGGGGAGGATGGACACTGGAGGCGGCCAAGGTGGTCTGTGCCGATGATCGATTGAGGAAAAGCACAGTACAGGATTGCCTGACAGCACTTGTGGAGAAATCTCTTGCCCTGTTTGACCGAACACCGGCCCCGCGCTACCGAATGCTGGATACCGTGTGGCATTACGCTGCCGAGCGCTTGGCCGAGGGCGGCATAGAAGAGAGCGAGCGCGTTCGAGCGCGGCATCTCGAGTATTTCCTGAAGCTGGCCGAGCGGACCTCCGATGCTTTCCGAGAGGCTCTGCTCCCCGATTCGTCAGGGCAGAAGTGGCTGGAGGAGTGGGATCGGGAACTGGACAACTTCCACGGTGCGATCCGCTGGGCGCTGGACCGCGGCCGCACCGAAGAGGCGATGTACATCGCAACGGGCCTCGAACCATTTTGGCTTCCTCGAGCTCACGTGCAAAGGGCCCTTGGTTGGCTTGCCGAAGGACTACGTGCCCGGACGGTTCTGTCGCCCGCAGTGCTGGCCAAAGTACTGGTCGTTCACGGCCTGGCGAAGGCCCAACAGGGGTCAACGGAGCCGGAGACGCAGGCGCATGTGGAAGAGGGACTGACCCTGAGCCAAGATGCGGGCGACCTGTTTCACGCGGGGTTGGCCTGGAGAACACTGGGGCTGTTGGCGGCAAACCGTGGGGACCTTCCCACTGCGCACTGGAATTTCCGCTCGGCATTGGACGCATTCCGCCAGCTCGGCGACCCGTTATTCACGGCGTACATGCATGCTGATCTCGGTGAGGTGCGCGCGGCTCAAGGAGGGTTCGCTGAAGCGAGGCGGCACCTCGAGGAGAGCGCGGAGCTGCTACGCACGTATCACAGTGCTGCACATCGCAATGCGCTCCTTTGCTTGGCTAGATTGGCGTTGGCGGAGGGGGACCTGGCAGAGGCAGAAGAGCACATCTCCCGCACGCTTGAGCTCGCCCGCTCCAGTGGACAGGCAAATGCGCTCGTCAAGATCCTGATCACGCGCGGCGAGATCGCCCTTTATCAAGGAGATCTTCGCGGAGCAGAGCAGTACGTCAAGGAGAGCTTTGAACTGGACCGTACTGGCAAACTCCCTCTGTCGCGAGCCAAGGGGTTGCATGTGCTGGCTCGGATTGCTCTCGGTCGGGTTGATCCACCTACTGCACGTGCTCGTCTGATCGAGGCCATGGAGATCTTGGCTCGGCAGCGAAGCGGGAAGGACCTGCCTGACCTCCTCGAAACGTCAGCCCGCTTGCTTTTGGAAGGTGGGCGCCCCGAGCGCGCAGCACAACTGCTCGCCACGGGTGAGGCCGTTCGCAAGCAACTGCAGTTGCCGCGACTGCCGGTGCACAAGCAGGCGCACAGACAGCTCTGCGCCTCGCTGCACGACGCACTGGGCGAGGCCCAGCTGGTATCGCTTATGTCTTCTGAAGCAGGCCTGAGTGTAGAAGAGGCCCGTAGGGAGGCCCTGTCCGCGCTTCAGGGGGTGTGCTCTCCCCAAGCGCCGCGGCCACCCCATGATGAACCGCCCCGGGATTGCCGGAGAGTGTTTTTGTTGAGAGGATGGTGTCATGTCAAAGTCAAGTGTGAGGTACTCTCCAGAGGTCAGGGAGCGG